>Ga0247608_10003226_pt1 | contig 19315 bp, 15 predicted proteins | sample 176DNAGHGlowgp2_FD_193490 | JGI IMG/M metagenome (GOLD analysis project Ga0247608, IMG submission 193490) | Sheep rumen microbial communities from Palmerston North, Manawatu-Wanganui, New Zealand - 1766 DNA GHGlow gp2 | ecosystem: Host-associated > Mammals > Digestive system > Stomach > Rumen ...
AGATTAAACGATTGTTTTTAATTGTAGCGGCCTCCGGAATCGGCGCCTCTGCTTTCGCTCAGTTCGACGAGAGCGGTATTGCGGCTGGTTTCTTCGACTCCAGTAAGGAGAAGGACATTAATTTCTCCGAGTTCCATCTGCCCCCGTTGGCAGTCTTGTTTGAGAATGCCAAGTCTACTCCACAGATTATGACACTAGAAAAAGCCAGACAGATAGCTGAGGCTGCTGTAGCGAAACAGAAGAGAAGCATCTTTAGCCATATTAGCGGTCATGCAAGCTATAGCTACGGTAAAGGAGACATGTGGGGCAACAATTCTTCTACAGTGACAAGCTATATGATGCTGCAATATCAGGGAACCGAAACGTCTTATTGGAACGTGGGAGTTAGTGCAAATATCACAGTAGAAGACATCATCGACTATGTTCCGTCCATCAAAAGGGCTAGGTTGGAAGCCGATCAGGCTGTTATCGCAAAAGACATGGCGTATGATCAACTTAAATTGCAAATAGCTACACTCTTTACAAAAATTACAAATGATTTGGTATCTTTAAAAACCTTAGGAGAAGCCGCAGCGGCCTATCAGGGAGCAGGCGCATTAAACCGTGAGCAATTTGAGGATGGCAATATGAATATTGAGGAATTTGCACATACCAAATTATATGAAAGTAGCCAAGTAAGTGGTTATCAAAATCTGCAGACCGCCATTACGACTGATATCATCACATTGGAAATTCTCACACATACCCCGATTATCACCAACTCTACGACAGAAATCACATTAGACACACATGTGACAAAATCCGACAAGGATATAGCAAAAGAAAAAAAGGCGGTTGAAAAAAGGATTAAGAAAGCAGTTGAGGTGGATGAGAAGAAAATTAAGGCATTAGAAAAGGCAGAGAAAAAAGCAGAAAAGGCCGCAGCCAAAGCAGCTAAGAAAGAAAGTAAAACGAAATAAAGAGTAGCATTATGGATTTATTTAGATATATTGTCAGGTTCTTATACAAGATTCGTTGGTATTTGATTATTCTGCCATTGATTGCATTGGTAGTAGCTTGGTTCATGACGCGTAATATGGAACGTGTGTATGATGCCAACACGACTATCTATACAGGTATGATAACGGCTTATAATATAGAGGGTGGTTCCGGTACAGCTGGTGGTAATGTCCAGACCAACATGAAAAACCTCATGTTACTGATTACCACAGATGTCACCATCCATGAGGTATCCCTTCGTTTGTTTGCCCGCTGCATGATGTATGGCAATACAAATAAGGACAATAATTACATTTCTGCAGAGCATTTCCGCCAACTCAACAATAGTGTTCCTGCAGAAGTAAAGGCCCTTATAAATCACAATAGTGAAAATGCCACCTACGCCAATCTAAAAGCCTACGAGAAACCAACTCAGGACAATTACCTGTTTGGCCTGACAAATTATCATAATTATTTTGGCATCAATAACATTACTAGTCGATTAAAAGTGGTACAGCTGAACCAAAGTGACATCATTGATATCGGTTACTCAGCCAATGATGCAGGAATTGCTTATAATACATTGGACATTTTGAACGAAGTCTTTGCTCGCCAATATGCCCAGCTTCGTTATGGAGAGACCAATAATGTCATCAAATTCTTTGAACGTGAGGTGGCTCGTCTGTATAGGATTCTAACCCATGCTGAAGATGATCTCATTCGCTATAATGTGGAGAAGCGCATCATCAATTATGGCGAACAGACCAAGGTCTTGGCTGGAATGGATGGTGAACAACAGAAGTCAGACAACACTTTATTAAAAGACCAAGCAACCACCCGTGCCCTGATGGATTATTTAGAGCGCCAATTAGGCGATCGGGCAAAAATCATCAAGGCCAACAAGGAGTTTACCAATCAGGTGACAGATATCTCACGTATTCAGTCCCGTATTTCCAACCTTCGACTGATGAGCAGTGAAGGTGGAGGCAGTGGTGTAGAATCCCAGTTGGAGCTGGCAAAGGCAGAAAAAATGCTTCAGAATGCGACAGACAATGTTCGTAGTTTGATTAAAGACATTGAGGCAGGCACCTATAACACAGAAACAGGTGTGAAGGCCAATGATATGATTAGCAGGTGGCTCGATCAAGTATTACTATTGGAAAAAACAAAGGCTGAATTAGGAGCGCAAGAAATCATGCGAGCAAATATTGACAAACAAATGATTTACTATGCTCCTATTGGGGCAACTTTGGGTAGAAAAGATCGGCATATAGGCTTTATAGAAGGAAACTACATGGAAATGCTGAAAGCCCTAAATGCAGCCCGTCTTCGCCAAAAAAATTTGCAGATGACCACGGCCACCCTCCGTGTGCTGAACCCGCCACTGTTTCCTATGAATGCCCAGCCGACCAATCGCATGATGATTTTGCTTGGTGCCTTTATGCTGGCATTTTTGATGACAGCATTGTACTTCTTAATCATCGAAATGTTGGATCGTACCCTTCGTGACCGTATGCGTTCGGAACGTATCACGAAGATTCCTGTCATGGGCTGCTTCCCCAAAGAGAGTACATTACGCTATCGCCGCTTCAACAAGACCATTGCCGATATGGCTCTACGCCAATTGAGCAAGTCATTGCTTCCCCATTTTAAGGAAGGTCAGCAGAATGTGCTCAACCTGTTGTCGACTGATGCGGCCAATGGTAAAAGTTACTTGGCTCAAGAGTTGGAGAACTATTGGATTTCTATAGGTCTTCAAGTTCGTCGCCTCACCTACGATGAGGATTTCCTCGCCGAAGACAGCCGTTTCATCATGGCCAAGGACATCAAGGACATCTGTCCTGACATCCTGCCTAATGAGATAGCCATCATTGAGTATCCGAACCTCGATGACAACTCCATTCCTTCTGGATTATTGAACATGGGTACGATTAACCTGATGGTCACTCGTGCAAATCGCACATGGAAGGATGTAGACCAGAAGGCATTGAAAGAACTTCAGTCTCAATTAATCAACCAGAGCACCCTCTACATGTATCTCACCGAAGCTCAGCGTTATGCAGTCGAGGAATTTGTTGGTCAGTTGCCGCCATACACGAAGTTTAACAATTTCGTTTACCGTATGTCTCAAATGGGACTGACTGCAGTAGAAAATAGTCACGCCAAATAAATGATTAAAGCATTTAGAACATATACTCGTGAAAGTGGAGGAAGAGTTGCTTTGCTCTTTCTCCTGTTTTTACTTGCTCTATATAACTTTGCAACCCTTGGAATAAGTGGCTTTGCCATTATCTGTTTGATACCATTTATCGTTGTTGGTATTTATATAGCTTTTAAATGGCCATACTTAGTGTTTTGGAGTCTCATTCTCGTTAACTACAACTTACAATTATTCGCTTTCAACCAGTGGCTACCTCCTGGTCTTCCCCTATCTTTATACAACGAGCTATTCGAGATTGCACTTGTTGCCATTGCACTCATTGACTTTAGGAAAGGCTACCCCTGGGGAAGGTCTATGAACCTCATGGCTTTTGCCATCTTACTATGGTTCTTGTTATGTGCTTTAGAAGTATTTAATGATACATGTCGTTTGGGTATTAATGTAAGTGCTTGGTTTGTTGGCTTCAGATTGATGGCATTTCAATTGGTTTACTTCTTACTTATTTTTTCTATATACATTAACTCCCCAGAAGTCCTAACAAAATATCTTAGAGTATGGGCTTGTTTGGCTTTATTTTCAGTATATTGGACAGTCAAGCAAAAATATATTGGTATGAATCCATACGAATTAGCACGCATTCATGCATGGGGAAGTACCCATTTCGTAAATGGTATCATACGTTACTGGTCTACCTTTAGTGATGCAGCCAACTATGGTTGTAATGCAGCGGCAACATCTGTGGAATTTCTGGTGATAGGCCTTACATCTAAGTTTAAGACAGACCGTATTTTCTTTATAATTACAGGATTTGCAGTTTTGTGGGGAATGTTTCAATCAGGTACACGAACAGCGATGGCCTGTTTCTTTGTGGGCTTAATAGTTTATGTTTTTATATCTAAATCCATAAAATTGGCCATTCCCATTATTCTTTTTGGCGTTCTTTCTTTCTGTCTTTTAGCATTCACAAACATTGGCCAAGGCAATGATCAAATCCGTCGAATGCGTTCTGCGCTTAATAAGAATGATGCTTCAGCTAATGTTCGCGACATGAATAAAGCTACCATGGCAAAATATCTGAGAGATGCGCCTTTGGGTATAGGAATTGCTATACGAAGCGGGGATGTTCCTGCCAATAACAAATATGTCGTATTATCTAACATTGCTCCAGACTCAGAGTATGTATATATGTGGATTCACACGGGGACTATTGGTGTATCAGTCTTTGCTTTTTCAATGTTTCTCATGTTTGCAGGAGGGTGCTGGATTGTGTTATTTAGGTTAAAAAACAAAACACTAATTGGTATCGGAGCGGGCTTGTGCTGTGCATTTGCTTCCATACAATTTGGTGGATATTTAAACCAAGTCATATATCAATATCCAAATGGATTGTTATTCTTCGGTGGATTAGCTATTGTCTATGTGCTACCGCATCTGGAAAAGGATTGGGAAATATATGAGCAAGAAAAAATGGCAAAAAAAGAAGAAAAGAAGCGTCTAAAATTCGAGAAGAGACTTGCAGCAAGAGCCTAAATGGGTTAAGATTTAAGAATTAATAAGAGATTCTTTTGAGTATTGAAGTTTCTATTATCACCATCAATTACAATGGGTTAGAAGACACATGTGAATTGATTGAGACCATCCCCTTCAATGATAATTTGGAGGTGATAGTAGTTGATAATGCCTCGAAGAATCAAGAAGCTGACACTATTTCGCAACGATATCCACAGGTTAAAGTCATAAAAAGTGAACGAAACATTGGCTTCGCAGGAGGCAATAATTTAGGCATCCAGGCTGCTCACGGAAAATACCTGTTCCTGATTAATAATGACACCATCTTTAAGGAATTTAACATTCAGACGCTGATAGACAAAATGGAGCCCTCGCCAGCTATAGGCATTGTATGCCCGAAAATACGATTTACATGGGAAAATACCCCCATTCAGTTTGCCGGTTATTCCAGATTATCCAGGGTATCCATTCGCAACCATGCTATAGGCTTTAATGAAGAAGATCGTGGTCAATATGACACAGCCCACTCCACTCCATACGCCCATGGCGCAGCCATGATGATTCGTCGGAAAGCAATCAACAAGGTGGGATTAATGCCAGAGTGCTACTTTCTCTACTATGAAGAGCTCGACTGGTCCATGATGTTCGCCCGTGCAGGTTATCAAATCTGGTACGAGCCTCAATGCACCATATATCACAAAGAAAGCCAGTCCACAGGACAGAACAGTTCTCTTCGAACTTATTACCTCACACGAAACAGGCTCCTGCTCGTTCGTCGTAATCCTCAAGAGTTTAATCAAACGCTTGCCTACCTCTATCTCATTGGCATTGTCGCCCTACGTGATATATTGAAGTATACATTCATGGGACGTTTTGATCTCTTGAAAGCTACAGTCCGAGCTCTTCGGGATTTTATAAACAATACGCTCGGCTATGCCGCTTTTACAAAGGCCCAAGCCGACTAAAAGAACACTAAACTATAAACATATAGAAGGTATGAACATCAACTTCTGGGACATCATGATTTGGGGCGACCTGCTCTTGTTCATCATAGTAGCATTGACCGTACTCTATTTGGGAGTCTTTGCCATCGCTGCTTTAGTCAACCGTCACCATGATTCTCCCAGAACAAAGAAGCAAAACAGAATTGTCGTTCTAATACCCTCTTACAAACAAGATGCTGTCATCGAACAGTGCGTGATTTCCGTCCTTTCCCAAGCATACCCCCAGCGCATGTTCGATGTGACCGTTATTTCTGATCATCAACAAGAAATGACCAATATGCGTCTCGCCCAATATCCAATTACCCTACTCACCCCGAACTTTGAGCAGAGTACCAAAGCAAAATCATTACAGTATGCCATTTTAAACCTGCCCGAGTTTAAAATATATGATATAGCATTGATTCTTGATGCAGATAACATCGTTGAACAGGATTTCCTCGCCAAAGTGAATGATGCCTTTGAAACGGCTGCGACAAAAGCCATCCAAATGCATCGTATATCCAGGAACAGGGACACAACAGTCGCCATATTAGGATCCATCTTCGAAGAAATCAACAATGCAATCTTCCGTCGAGGCCATATCAATGTTGGACTATCGTCAGCCTTAGCAGGCTCAGGCGTAGCCTACGACTTTACCTGGTTCAAAACCAATGTTATGAAAGCACGGACCGCAGGAGAGGACAAAGAATTAGAGGCCCTGCTTCTCCGTCAGGAAATATTTATAGACTATTTCGACAACATATATGTATATGGAGAGAAAAAACGCACCACGGCAAAACTGAATCAACAACGTGGTCGATGGGCAGCTGAACAATTCCACAACGTCATACGCAACATCAAATTCCTTCCTGGAGCCATCTTCAGGAAACAATATGATTTGGCAGACAAGATCATCCAGTGGATACTTATACCCCGCACAACTATGGTAGCCATCATCATATTCATGAGCATCGTCCTACCGTTTTTCTATATGACGATTGTTATCAAGTGGTGGATATTAGGTGCCATTGCCCTCTTTATCTTTGCATTGGCAACCCCCGACTATTTAGTCTCAGAAATGTGGGAAAAGACCTTTCTTCGCTCTCCTTTTAAACGTCTTTGGAATCATTACAAACCATCTAATAAAAGAAAGAAATGATTTGGACTGTCCTGCATGGCATCGACATCACCCTATGGATTATCATCGCATGCTCTGTGGCCTATGTGGTGTTTTTTGCCATTATATCCCTTTTTTATGAAAAAGATGATCAATTGGCAACCCACGCAGCAGCCCTAAGCAACAAGCAAAATAAATTTCTTATTCTCTATCCTGCATACAAAGAAGACCGGGTTATTATTAATGCCGTAGAAAATTTCTTGCTACAGGATTATCCATCAACACATTATACCGTAGTTGTCATTTCAGACCACATGCAACCAGGAACCAATGATTACCTGCGTCAATTGCCCATCACCCTACTCGAACCGGTTTTTGAAAAGAGTTCCAAGGCCAAGGCCATGCAATATGCCATTGAGATGGTGGAAAGTGGAAAGTTGAAGGTGGAAGATGGACGATTCGACCAAGTCGTGGTGCTTGATGCAGACAATGTGGTTCGTTCTGAATTCCTGTCACAACTGAATATTCTTTGCACGATCTATGATGCCATCCAATGTCACCGTTGTGCCAAAAATGCCGACAATGATGTAGCTGTACTTGATGGTGCCAGTGAAGAAATCAACAATACCATCTTCCGTAAGGCTCATAACCGCCTGGGTATGTCTTCTGCCCTGATTGGCTCTGGCATGTGTTTCAACTATGATCTTTTCAAGAAAAATGTATTCCAGCTATCTACGGCTGGTGAAGATCGCGAGATGGAAGCCCTCCTACTCCAACAGGAGGTTTTTATCAAGTACGCCCCAGACATTCATGTTTTCGACGAGAAGGTCAGTAATCAGGATAATTTTCAGCGACAGCGCATGCGTTGGATGACCGCCCAGGTTCAAAGTCTGCTCAGTAACCTGCCAAAGATTCCCAATGCCATCATTCATGGAAAGATCAATTTCATCGACAAGACCATACAACAGGCACTGATTCCTCGTTCCATCTTGATTGTATTATTAGCGATTATATCCATTCTCATGACCATAGTTTATCCTTTTTGGTGTGAGAAATGGTGGACTCTATTGGGAGTTTTGGCAATTGCCCTCTTTATCGCACTTCCAAAGCAACTGCGTTTCAATTCCATTGCAAAAGTCTTTGCCATTCCCGGGCTTGTATTACGGATGATTAAAAACATCCTACAAATGGATCATAAAAATACTGATTTTATCCATACAGAACATGGGTAACTAATAACTTGCAGATATGGCTGATAGGATGCACAAAAGTTTAATGAATGCAAAAGTAGGATTTATATTCTACTTCCTTACCATATTTGTCACTTTTTTCTCACGTCGCGTATTTCTAGATTGCTTAGGAGATCAGTTTATTGGGCTGACGGGAACTCTATTTAGCATTTTAAGCTTATTAAACATTTCTGAGGTTGGTATTGGTACTTGCATAGGCTACTTTTTATATAAGCCTATTGAACAAGGGAATAAGACCCAAATATGTGAAATCGTGTCTCTTTTTGGTTGGCTTTATCGCATTGTTGGTTCCATCATATTATGTGGTGGAGTTCTTGTAAGCCTCTTTTTCCCTATCATGTTCGATAAAGAAACAATTCCGTTGGGAATTGTCTATTTTGCTTTCTATTCTTTTCTTGGTGCGAATATCATCGGGTACTTTATTAATTATCGTCAAATATTATTAGATAGTGACCAAAAAACCTATAAAATCTCACAATGGACAGAAACAGGATCTATTGCCAAAAACATTCTTCAAATTATATTAGCATATTATTACAAGAACTTATACATCTGGGTTGCAACAGAGTTTATCTTTAGTTTAATTGTGTGTTGGATTCTCAATAAAGTAATAGATAAAGAATACCCATGGCTTAAGACAGAGAAGAGGAAAGGAAAACATATTCTCAAGCAATATCCGGAAATACTTATAAAAGTTAAGCAAATACTTGTTCATCGGTTAAAGAATGCAGTATTATCAAGATGTGATGAAATCTTCATTTTTGCATTTGAATCATTGCAGATGGTTACATTTTATGGTAATTACACCATGATAGTTGGCAAACTTACAGGCCTCTTTAACAATGTATTTGTAGGAATGAATGCAAGTATAGGAAATCTCGTTGCTGAAGGGGATAAAAACAACATCAACAAGGTCTTTTGGGAATTTACGACATTCAGATATTGGATTACAGGCATTTTTATTATTATTCTCACTTTTTTGATAAACCCTATTATAACATGGTGGTTAGGTGCCCAATATCTATTACCAAACCACATTGTTTTTCTCATATTACTTCTAATGCATATCATGTTGACGAGCCCGGCTGTTGCCCTATTTATAAATGCCTATGGGATATACGATGATACATGGTCAGCATACGTTGAAGGCTCTGTTAATATTCTGATTACCATTATAGTAGGATTAAAATACGGTTTAATTGGTATTCTATTAGGGAAAGTTGTCAGCTTAATACTATTTGCTGGAATTTGGAGGCCAACATATCTTTACAAAAGAGGTTTTAAAGAATCAACTAAGTTTTATTGGAAGAGTATTATAACACATTTAATTATTCTTATTGGATGCATATTGGTAAACTATGCCATTAACAAATTTATCAACTGGAATATTCAACCATCTGTTGTTGGTATTGTACTCTATGGTATCTGTGTGTCTCTCCCTGTTATTCTATTATATAGTTCCTTAATCCTATTTTTTACACCTGGTGCAAAACATTTGCTTTCCAGACTAAAACTAATAAGAAAATAATAAGGTATAATAGAATTTGAAATATTCAAATGTGATATGAAAATAGCTATTATAACATCTGGCATATTGCCTGTTCCAGCAGTGCTTGGAGGAGCTGTTGAGAACTTAATTGATTACTATTTGGATTACAACAACGAACACAAGTTACATGACATAACAATATATAGTGTTTTTAATAAGAAAGTAAAGAAACACCCTGCACAAAAATCATCAGTCAACCACTATGAATATATTAACATTAACTCCATCTGGTTTAAAGTAAGAGCAAAGATATTTGAGAGGATAGCTCACCCTAAATACTATTACTACCAAATGGAATTCTTCCTCGAATTAATTATTAAGAAGATTAGAAAAACATCTTTTGATCTAATTATCTTGGAGAACAGGCCAGGCTTCGCCATTAGGCTATCAGAAGTATTTAGTACACCCATCATCACTCATATACACACCAACCTACTCCACATTCCTTCAGAAAGGAACCTAAGGATTATGGCAGCTATAAATAGTTTCATTGTTGTTTCTGAATTTGTTAAAATGGAGATCCAGGGAATTGGCATCCATAAAAATATCAGAGTGGTTTATAACGGTCTGGATACTGAGTTGTTTAATCCCCAAACAGTAACTCCCATTAACCGGGAAAGACTTGGATTTAAGAAAGAGGATTTTGTTGCTGTATTTTGGGGCAGGTTGGTTCCTGACAAAGGAATTAAAGAGTTACTTATGGCTTTTGAGATGATGAAAGAACAAAAAGACATCAAACTTCTTATCATAGGCAGCATAAATTATGAAGATAAAAGAAATTGCACAGATGCTTTTTATGAAGAACTCCAATCTATAGCATACAAACTGAACAGCGTTGTATCATTTACAGGATTTGTTCCTTACAAAGAAATACCGAGCTATCTTGCAACGGCTAATGTAGCAATAATTCCATCGCATATAAATGAAGCATTTGGAATGACTTGTATTGAAGCTTGTGCAATGGGTATGCCTGTTATTGCAACCAATGACGGAGGGATTCCTGAGGCCCTGATAGGGCAGAAACATATTCTCATTAAGAAAGAGAGGAAGCTTCCAGAACAAATAGCAGATGCTATTTTGAAAATTAAAAACAATTATTCTGAGTATAAGGGGAACATTCTATCTCCACATTTCAACAAAGAATACTATTCACATTCATTTTTTGAGAGCATAAATGCATTATCATGTGGTGAAACGAGCACATAACCCAATTTCAGAGGCGTTGCTGATGCCAAACGATAATTCTAACCTTATCTAACAAAATTGCAACTGCAAAAACAGCCACATCGAATAACAGCGTATTTATCACATACGCTTGCGGACTGCCATTCAACCACCAAGAGTGATTGGTTGAAAGATAGAATGACCAGAAATGCCCTTCACAATTCAAGACATATACAGCAAAAGCGGAAACTGCTATCCAGTTAATAGCCCGACTCCTAAAGGATATTTTTGTAAAAAACAAAAAGAAATACACAGAGGCCACAATAATTGTAGGTGATGCATACGAGAAGAAACGATAGCCCTCGGCTCCATGCCGAACACTTGCATACGTACAAACTGCGCCCAACAAAGAAACCGCAAAATAGATAAGCATATCGCCCCATTTGTTCATGGTCGTATAACGATTAGGGTATAAACGCATATACCGCCCTATCATGTATATACTCATCAATGTCAAAGGCGACATACCTTTATCAAACCAACTTACTTGAATAACAAAACCATGAAGGAACTGTATCATTAGAAAAGCCAACAAGAAATACATAAACTGCTTCTGAGTCAGACTTTCAATATACTTATTTAACATAGGAGCCATCAGATATAATATGAGGTATGCCATCACAAACCACAAGTCTCCCAACACTAGGAAGTGCACCCATTCTCCCATTGACATCGGGGACGCTATGCCTATTGCCAGCAACACAAAGTAAGAAACGAAACATATAAAATAACACTGAAACAGGAATTCTACAATTCTTGAGATTTTAGCCTTAATTCCAAACCATCCGGAAATCAGCACAAACACATTCACACAGATAGAAAAAAAAGATTGGCAGCAATGCCTTGCCAATGACAACATCGGAGCAGAGAAAACCTCTTCATTTGTTGGTGGATTAATAGACGTATAACCACTATGGTCTAACAAAACTAAAAACATTGCTACAATACGCAACAATTCAATGTTGGAGTCACGAACAGGCTTAACCGAATAACTGTTTTTTTCTTTTTTCATTTTTGTGAACTGACTAAATTTGCAAACAGATTTTTCCATTGAGGCATAATAGCCTCAGCCTTGTATCTTTGCGCCGAAAGAATTGCAGATTTACCCATCCGCTGACGTAAATCGTCATTTTCCATGAGATGACAGACTCGATCCGCAAATGCCTCAATATTTCTGTTTTCCACAAGGAAACCATCGATGCCGTCATTAATGATATCAGATGGCCCGTATGGACAATTGAACGCAACAACAGGAAGACCACAACTCATCGCTTCAACTAATACCAACCCAAAAGGTTCATATAGTGAAGACATCAATAACATTGAAGACTCCATATATTTCTCCATAATATCCGGGACTGCCGGATGTATTACTACATTCATTTTTTGTTCTGCAACCAACCCTTCAAATTCAGACTTCAATTCGCCATTTCCATATACATTCAGGACCCATTCTGGATGACGTTGCTGCACCAAATTCCAAACCTTCAACATCGTTCCAAAATCTTTCTGAACGTCAAAACGGCCTACATAGATTGCCTTCTTTGAATTGCATTGACTATAATTTCCGCTGTCGTTGAGATGAACGACATTAGGTATCACACACACATGCTGGCACACCCGTTTCCAGTCATCTGCATCCCCTTGTGTCAGAGTGACCAATCGATCAAGTGTCCGTAGTTTCCTTCTTTTCCAATAAGTAATAAATCGATGCAAAAGGGTTGAGTTTTCAAACGCCACATCTCTAAACATCGCATGAGATTCAAATATGACAGGAACAGGCATCTTCATACTCAGTACAGCACTTGCATAACCGTCACGAATACATGAGATAACATCTGGCTTAATCTCTGTAATATATGATTCCAGCCGATTCCTGAAAAGTTGCTCTAACTCACGATATTTCAAGATACGATTTAAGCCGGTATAATGGTACTGTTGATGAAAGCGAATATTCAAATCCTTAACGTGAATACGGTCATCAAGAGGAAAAGGTATCGGATGAGCCCCCTGATCAGCTGTTACGACATAGACCTCATACCCGTATTCACGGACAAGATAGTTCATCTTATCACTAAGCACACGTTCAATCCCTCCCCATACCGCAAGAGCGTCTGTAATGTATAATATCCTCATATTTCACTATTCGCAAAATAAACGGTTTATCTGCTTAGAGCATTCAACAATATTAAACTTTTCCTCTGCAAGTCTTCTCGCTTTTTTACCCATTTCTTCTGCAATCTCTGGATGTGAATACAGATACTCAATAGCATGAACCCATGAATCTGTATCATCTACATAAAGTCCAATGCCCTCTTCTTCCAAATCGATGGGATAAAAAGGATTTCGTGTTGAGATAATTGGCTTTGACAAAGCCATTGCCTCAACAACAGAAGTAAATCCAACACAATAAAAAAGGCCTTCTTGCTCTACAGGAATTACAACACAGAAACAGTCTCCTACCTTTTGTGCTAAAAATCTGGTTGTTTCTGTACTTTTCTCCACAAATTCAATATGGATATTATTATACCTTCCCTGTTCGCAAATTAAAGATTCGTTACTGCTATCAAAATTATGCAAATTTGTATATATTTCCAATTGCAAATTTGACTGCTTTGCAAATGCCGATATGAGAGTAAAATAATCCCTGTGTTCGCGACCCGTAGATAAAAATGTTAGGCCTTGCGAAACTTTGATATGTTTATCTAAATAATCAAGATCGTCGCCCCATAATAAGACTTCACAACGTTTCCTTTCGATGAAACCGGCATTAATACTTTCTTCCATATTCTTTTGTGAATGGAAAAGGATCTTATCAAATGATTTATACGCAACACCAAGAAGAACTGTCTCTAAATAATTTCTTCCTTCTCGCAAAGGAACATGACTAACCGCTATAAATTTCCTTTTTCTAAATAAGCCACACCTTCGCAACAATGCAAGTAACAAAACTGGCTGCATATATAAATAGGTGAGGAAAACTACATCACATTGCCGCAAAACCTTCAAATTGTTCCAAATAAGCCCCTTTACAGTAAATGGTTCCCACGAAATATGTTCTATCTGATATTTTTCCTCCAATTGAGCCAAACCATATTGCAACCGACTTGACATCTGAGTTGATTTAAATAACTCATACAGAGTCTTTCGACCAAAGCCAATATCTATAACTTTCTTCATCGTATAATTATTCTATTGCATTTGAATGAACCACAAATTCACGACAAAGTTACAAAAAAAGAAAAAAACAACAATAGTTTTCGCATCTTTTTCATATTTTTATATAAAAAAGGCGGAGTTCATGGAGATTTCCATCACATTATTATCATTCAAAATAACAAAACACTAAAAAAATTTGTTTTACTAAAGTAAAAACATTACTTTTGCAGTGGAATGGGTAACAACAGTAAATATCCTATACGTCTCTCCGAAGCCATTACTTGGCTCCGGTTTCCATTAATATTTCTAATTATTCTGCTTCATTGCTATTCGACTATAAGTTTGCCAGGAGACCATGGACTATATTTCAGGATGGTCTATCCTTTTTCTCTTTGGTTGGGAGAGACAGGTGTACCTGGATTCTTTTTCATTTCTGGCTTTCTGTTTTTCTATAGCAAGAAAGACTATCAACAGAAATTGGGAACACGCTTCCATACGTTGCTGATTCCATATCTGTTATGGAATGCCTTGCTACTTGCACTCTATATCGTTGCCTTCATAAGTGGATACCCTCAGGACATCAATGGAAAGAGTATTGCAGACTATACATTCATAGATTATTTGCGAGCATTTTGGGACAGGGGATCATACGATAATGGGAATTTCGTGCCCATCCTTTGCCCGTTCTGGTATATCCGCAACTTGCTCATCATGTCAATATTCTCTCCCCTCTTCTATTACATTATAAAATATGTACGCGAGATCTTTCTATTGGCTGTGGCCGTCTGGTGGATGCTTACACCACATAACGCATTTATCTCACAGACCATTCTTTTCTTCTGCCTTGGTGCCTATTTCTCCATTCTTAAGAAGAATCCATTGGAAGTCTTTGACAAACAACGGCAATGGTATCTAACTCTTTGTGTTATCTTTGCAGTTGCCGATATTGTTGTGCATACCATCTATGTAACACCCATCAATCTTCAAATACACAGATTTGCACTGATCTTTAACATTCCCGCCCTTTTCCTTCTAGCAGATTACTGTTGTCAGCATGGATATACATCGAAGCTCTTGCCGCATGCAGCATTTATCGTGTTCTCTGTCCACTATCCCATTGTTGTCGTCATACGCAAAGCCTGTGCTGTCAAACTTGGTGATGCCTCTGACATAATTCATATCCCTCTCTATTTTGTCTGTGTTATTCTCGCCACAGCTATCTGCATCCTCATATACATGGGCTTAGACAAATATCTGCCAAAAATCAAGAATGTTTTATCTGGTAACCGATGAAACGTAAAATCTATTATATACTGCTGACAGTAACCATCATCCTCCTCATCTTGGGATATGGGATGTACTACTATTATGCGCCTCCTAAAGAACGTAAGCCATACACAATAGAAAGAAGCAATGGTGACACCATCCGAGTGGCTTATATTGGAGATAGTTGGGCTTTCTATCATCAACCATACGACGGGAAAATCACAGACAGTCTTTCCAGAAAGTTGAATCGCCCAGCAAAGGTTACATCTTTTGGTTGTTGCGGACGGACCAGCAAGGAAATCTATTGGTATCTCTTCGATAATCCAGAATTAGCAGCATTTATGTCAAAAGGCTACGATTATTGCTTCGTTGCTGTCGGCATCAATGATGCCAATAAAAAGATGAGTGTCAACTATTACAAGCAAAGCATGGCATTTATCATCCAGTTCATGTTGGCAAATCAGATAACACCGATAATTCTGGAAATTCCAGACTATGATATTGAAAAGTGTTATAAAGTGCAAATCCCGAGCCGCAAACTCTTAAGACCGTTTTCACGCTTTGTGACAGGCACCTCCATTAATTGTAAGAATGAATACCGCCAGGCTTTAAATGATCTGTTTGTTGAAAAGCAATATGGAGATAAAGCGCAAATCCTAAGATACAAGGATTGGAATGACAATTATGCAGAAGACCTGAAGAACTATTATAACAGCGATGGCATTCATCTGAACGAAAAAGGCTATGCAAAACTAGATAGTTGCATCATTGAGACATGTGTAAAAATACATCAAACCAGACATGGTGAAAATTGAATTCAACAAAACAGGATATGATCCACAGATAGACTACATCAAAGGATTATGTATCCTTTTCGTCATCTGGACTCATTGTATCAGCCGCGAAGAGTTAGGCTATATGCTTTTCCCTTATTGGGGAGATACGGCCGTACCCATCTTCCTCATTATTCAGGCTTTCCATTATTATAAAAAAGGTGTCGATTTACGAATGCCTAACATTCTAAAACTCTGGAAGCGGATACTCTGGCCGTTCATCATTATGGTTGTTATCATGTTCCTAATACAGTACTTCATTTATTATGATAATACTGACGGAACATTCTCACCTGCTCTATACTGGGATAAACGAGGACCAGGATCATACTATATCTTCATATATTTGGAATTAGCTTTTGTCATCCCGCTATTTGCGCCATTATTCAAAAGACTATCCATCAAATGGCTGCTCGTTGTCTTTATATTTCTCTCTCAACTCATAGAATTTGTTACTTGTATCACGCATTGTCCTGATAACATCTACCGTATAACCTTTTTCCGTTATACCTTCCTAATATTCATCGGCTATCTTTTGGCAACAAGAGGATTGACCCTAAATATATATACGATATCTGGAGGCATCATAGGCATGCTCTTCTTGTTCTTATTTACGTACACCAAAATCAACATGGAACCACTATTCTGTACTCATCTTGATATTTGGCCACTCTGCCACTGGGTATGTTATTTATACATCGCCTATTTCGTCCTGACATTTCTGACATACACATATTCAAAGCTTGACTCTCACCTCCATATCCGAACATATATTGAGAAAATAGGCAAATACTCATACGAGATTTACCTGTTCCAGATATTCTATTATGCCACTATCAGTACCTTTGTAGGTAATACACTTGTTTACATTAACAACTATTCTGTTCAGTACATTTTATATGTCATCATATCCACAGTCATTTGTGTGGTACCTGTCACATACCTAAAGAGCAAAAGACGTATTAATCTCCCATGACTTCCTTGAATAGGGCAATCCACTTCTGCATGATGTTCTCCACACGATAGCGCTCGGCATTGATCTTTGCCTGGGCGGCGTATTCCTGACGTTCCTTATCGTGTTCAATCAGATAACAGATAGCCTCTGCCAGCCTTGGAACGTTGCTCTTTTCAACCAAAATACCATCCTGATGATCAGAGACAATGTCTCTTGGACCTGCCGGACATGCAAAAGCCACACAAGGCAAGCCGACAGCCATAGCCTCAATTAGAACTAAGCCAAACCCTTCGTATCTGGAACTGAGGACATACAAAGATGCCTTAGCCATTTCTTCATAGACATTATTGGAGGCACCCAAGCAAAATACATTCTCCTTTAATCCAAGACCATCAGCTTGTTTCTGATATTTCGAATTGTCTCCAGGGCCAACAATCCGAAGTTGCCAGTTGGGATGCTTGGAGGCGACCAAAGTCCATGCTTCTATCAGCATATCAAAGCCTTTTTGAGTATCATACCTACCAACAGAAATCACGACTTTATTGTTCCAATCTGCCTGTATAACAGGATATTTAGTTAATGGATTAGGAATAACGATTTTATTCTTGAGCATATCCCAATAGCCCGCATCTTCCTTTGTCAGAATCACGAACTTATCCAGGCGAGCCAATTGTTTAATCAACAATCCTTGCCATTTGTCTGTCATCCAACGATTAACAAATCTAGGCAAATATGACTTGTCTACCTTACGGTAATCCGGTTTTGCGAAATGGATTTCCCCCACCTTATGACTTCCGTCTGATATATCATTAATGAAGTTTATCTCACGGCGAATCGCAGTTACGGTTATATCCGGCCTAATTTCCATCAGATAAGATGTCAGTTTTTTCTTATAGGCAGCCTGTTTCTTACGGTAAGCAGATATTTTCTTAAGAAGGGGCATAGTGTCGAGTTCATCAAAGTTTATGTCGAAGTTTACGAACTTGACCTTAGGAGATAGTTTATAGAAGAAAGGCATATCCGGACGCTCCGTCAGAACCACATATATCTGCCAATCTGTATGCTCTGCCAGATAGTTCACCTTACAACTCAGCACCTGCCCCATCCCACTAGGCTGGTACAACCCACCAACAATATACACAATCTTCTTCATATATAAAATCTAAACTAAAACACTTCTATTCTTGATATTTAAATAAACATATACAATGACAACTGTAATACAAATATATAATAACAAACTTATATATCCTCCTATACTGGGAACTAATGGCATTATTAGCTCTCGCGTTATCGGATGAACTATTAAGAAATATAATGAATTCTTTCCTATTGAGTCCATTTTCTGTTGTATTAAAACAGGAATATACTTAACCATTCCTGCTGACAAAACAACAATAAGCAATGGAATCAACAACCATGTAAAATAGTTAAATCCACAAATAAGGACAAGAAGCAATGTAACACTCAATATCCCTAAGAGCCTGATTCCTCTTTCAACATGAAATATAGATTGATATCTTGAAAATGCAATCCCCATACATAGAGGTGCGAGCCAACCGACACAATTAAACTTTGACAAAACTACGACTTGAGGATAATTAATAAAACAAGCCATAAAGATCAAAGAGGCTATGGCTAATAACAGCAATGGCTTTATAGTACGCTTATGTACAAGTAATACATAAATGACATACAATTGCATAGTCATTCCCAGATACCAATATGGCATTGGCATAAGATGCATCGGTGAAACAAAACTAAGAAGCATTGAACATTGTGCAATAATTCTGGTAACAGAACAAACAAGATGTCCTTCCATAACAAACATCACCAAAAGATAGGTAAACGTACCCACCACCAAGGGGATAAACAATTTCTTCCAATGTTTATACAGAAAAGACTTCCATTTTAAATGCTCGATACTGTCATATTTCTGAGCCAAGCCATATCCAGTCAAAAACACAAATACAGGGACTCCCAAATGGCCAAAAAAGGAAAACAGCTGAATTAAGAAATCCTTACCGAATACATAGTCCCAAAAGTATTCATAATGCTCCAAACTAAAAGAGAACTCATTCTCTGGCGCGGCTCCAGGCAACCAATGCGCAAAATTGTGAAGCATGATGCTAACAATGGCAATACAACGTAAAGCAGAACATTCTAATCTATTCATATATAGCATTATATTGGATATTACATTTTTTTGCATAGAAACAAGCCCCTTCGGGTGTAAGATGTCGGCAATCATAAGTGATGAAATGATTGTCAGGTGTGAACACAGGAACTGTACTATCTGTCTGCAACATATATCTTAACAAATCGACATAT
>Ga0247608_10003227_pt1 | contig 19290 bp, 15 predicted proteins | sample 176DNAGHGlowgp2_FD_193490 | JGI IMG/M metagenome (GOLD analysis project Ga0247608, IMG submission 193490) | Sheep rumen microbial communities from Palmerston North, Manawatu-Wanganui, New Zealand - 1766 DNA GHGlow gp2 | ecosystem: Host-associated > Mammals > Digestive system > Stomach > Rumen ...
CCGGTGCATGGTAGGGCGGGAACCGCCCGAACCTATAACGCCTGTGGAGCCCACAGCCTCTGCCGTGCGGAGTATGCTCCGTTTTGGTAAGCTGCAGCGTTGAAGCAGGAAACTCGGCCATTTATGGCCGAGTAAGTTCACTATACTCGGTCATGTGATTATTCGAGGTATAGTATGCAAAATGGAGCATAAGCCAAAATTCTATACACTCATTACTCCACGCAGCGTGATATTGAAGGTCAGCGTTTTCTTTACTTAATGATGCAGCCTTCTCTTCAACACCATTAAATCGATCGGGAGGAAAACTTTCTTTATCATACACACACCATATCTGTCCTTTGGTAATGAGATTTTTCCGAACAAATTCTTCGGCCATACCGATCACGCGCATCGTTTCCGCGCCACAAGGTTCTATTTGAATCAAAACCATTTCGCGATATATGGGATTATCTTCTTTTTCCGCGCCTCCATTCCCGCTTTCTTAGGCATTCGGTCGACTCCAATCTATGATTTTCTGCAAATAAGGATCTGCTCCGTATTTTCCCTCAAGGTATTGTTTGTCGTACTTTGCATCTTTTCGAACAGATTCGCCCTTATTATTTTTAAACTCAACCAGCGAATACAACTTTGAATTCTGACTTCTGCCCTTGGCAACGAACCATATCTCATCTCGCCTGAACACCTCATTGTTCATAGTTGAAAGATCATGAGATGTAAATATCAGCTGTGCCCCGCGCCTGTTCTTTTCTCTGTCAGTAAATAATTCAATGATATATTTCAATAACACGGGATGTATCTTGGCGTCCATCTCATCAATGATCAACGTATTTCCGTTGACTATGCTGCCGGCAATAAAAGGCAGCAAACCGAAGCTCTTTCTTGTACCACTGGATTCCTCTTCGATTTTTAGTTCTATATCATTACCATCCACAATATGTTTTGTGTATATCTCGATCCTGTTATTATCCTCTTCTTCGATTCTGAAATCATCTATATCAAGATCCATTTCCTTGATTATTTTCAAAACAAGTCTCTTGATATCTTCCGATTGGTCCACCAGAATCCTCGCTTCCTGAAATGGATTCCCGTAGTTCAAAAATGAAACACCTTTCACAAACCAGTCCATTACTTCTTTCACTACTTCATTTTCACTGTAAATGATACCAAGGTAAGAAAGCAAGGAGATATTGGTAGATACGCTGTCACCAACCTTTAAAATGCCCAATACACCCTTGAGCGTGATCGTTCCATTTTTTCTTTCAAATAATTCAGATTTTCTTCCGGTATCTTTCCTGACTCTGTCTAAACGCTCATAGATCACCTGTTCAGCCTGTACATGCAAAATATATCTGTATTCCGAGGTCTCAGTCCTAAAAAACACTTCAAATTCCGTCGGAGCATTCTTTGTATCTGCGGAAAATGCAAAGGGAACAACCGGAATCCTTTTTAATGCAAATTCTTTTCCCGAACTGCTTGTAGCCGCATACAACGGACGTATTACTTTTGCAACAAGGACTTGCAGTGCCTCCAATACATTTGATTTACCGCCACCATTGGGGCCATATATGGATGCTACCGGCAGATATTTTTCCCCGTCCGTATCCTCTATGATATGTTTAGTGTGCTCGGATATGGCTACAGCCTGCATATCAAATGTGATCTCATCTCTAATGCTTTTATAATTCTTTACCGTAAATTGACTTAACATATTGTTTTCCTCACCCAGTTAAAATAATCCATCTTTCTGCAGAAAATATAGCGCCAACACACGTTTATGTCAATACTTATGAGATTTTTTCTCATATATTTCCGTGCGGCATAAGAAAACCGCATTTTGACTACGGTCAGTTCTTCCGGATACATACCGGCGTATGTATGATCGGCGCTTTTGCGGATGACGGAATCTCCGAATCGGCAAAAAGAAAGCGCTTGTTTTTAAATTTGATGTGTGGTATACTTTCCTTTGAACCGCCGGGGGGCCGGCGGGGGCCCTCTGGCCATAAAGGGCCAGAGATGATGCAATGTAGGAAATCCTTCGGATTTTCTTTGAACCGCCTCTGAGCCGGCGGGGGCTCCCAGCACCTTCGGTGCTGGTAATATATGCAGGTGTAATATATCGGTAGTATATTTGCTTCCCAAGCAAAATAGGCGGGTTCGACTCCCGTCACCTGCTTTAAAAAAGATGCGAATCGTTATTTGGCAGAGGGATAATAACGCAAGGGGCTGTAAAAAACAGCCCCTTTTATGTTTTTTTTCAGCCTAAAGCGCCGACCCTGCATTTTTCTTTTGCATTACGGCTATACGATTGCCGGTGCGAGGTAGTACATGGGCGCGATGGATTCGTTTCGAAGCGTGGTGTAGAAGCCCTCGGACTTGTACAGGTATCTGTTTTCCGTTATGCCACAGGCCGTATCCTGGAGCCGCACGCCTCTGTAATAGTATTTTAAAGCGCATCCGGTGTTCATGGTGACTGCGTCGCAGTAACCGGTGTCGGTCATGATGTAAGCACCTTTTGTGTAGCCCGGGTGCATTTTTGCCCACTCGCAAGGCGTGGTATTCATTATCTGCTCTATAGTCCTGTTCAGTCTGGCTATTTCCTTTTTGTATGCCTCCGGAAAGGCACTGAATGTGAGCAGCTCTACGCGGAGCAGTGAGATCATCTGGTCGCGGGTGATATCGGCAAAAGCGAAGCCCATTCTCTCCAAAAACTGCTGAATGTCAAGACCGGGATAGTTCTGCTTTGCATAGTTTACTATATATTCCATCTGGGCTTTGCCAAGAGCCTTGCCGGCGAGTGATTCTCTAAGGTCATTCAGTTCCCGGAAATTCACTCCGGTAAGCTCTGCCTGCAGCAGAATGTTTTTCTGCACGCCGCCGGAGCGGTCGTAGAACATGTACGGACTGTTGGTTTCTTTATAATTCTTCAGTGCTTCATATACCTTTATCATCTGCTCAAGGATCTGAACGGCCTTCTGCAGGCAGTAGTCCGCGTCGCACATCGCGACATTTGTCCCGATCCTGATCAGGTGGCTTCTTTCGGCAAGCACGCAGATAAAAGTCTGCAACGCACCCTGCAGATATATGGCGGCGGCGTCCTCTACAAAACGGTCGGTTCTATCCATGGCTTCCTTACCGAAGCAGACCGTTTTTGAGTAATGGTTCATCATGGCACTGTAGATGTCTCGGTTTCCGGAGCTGAGCTTTATGTCGCCGCTTAAGTAGTTTCCAAGTATGGTCAGTGCGGATACAACATTGTCTCGTTTCATCCAGTCGTTTCTGAATCCGATCTTTTCGGCAAGCTCGGTGTCTTTTTCCTCTCTTGAAAGATCATAGCTGCAGATCTGCGAGATCTGCCCGTTCATCTCGCGGAATGACCTTTCAAATTCGTTGAAGGCTCCGATAAAATCGGACATGTCGTTTGCGGTGCTCATGGCATCGATCATATCCTTCTTTGCCCGGCTTATCTCGTCGGAAATGGCATCCAACTGCTGTGAGATACGATCCAGGGTGATCTCCGGGGTCTCACTGCTGTAAAGGGCTTTCAGCATCTCGAGAGCCGGTGCGGATACAAATTTGATCGCCGGTGAGTAGATCGAGATGGTGTTCATGGCTGCTTCCGCGCCCTTCAGGATCTTTTTCAGTCCATCGTCGGTACGGATCATATCCGCTATCAGACTTCCGACCTTTTCGGAAGCGTTTGCTCCTGCGGAGGCGTTGTACGGCTCATTGTTTCCTTCTGCCGATACCGTGTGGCATAAGCCAAAACCCGGAACGGCATATGTGACAAGCATTATAAATGCCAGCGCTCCGACAGCTGTTCTCTTTTTTATATGTGTTCTCTTCATAACAGGTACCTCCTTTCGCAGTCTACCTTTAATCAGGCGGGATGATGTAGGTGTTATCTTTTTCTTTGATCTCATGTTAACATACCGGCCATTACAAACCTCTTACAAAAAAGCGATTTTTTTTAAAAAAAGCAAAAAATATGCCAAGCAAATCTAAATGATCCGCTTGGCATAAAACCTGTTCTGTTTATGGCACTGCACAGCAAAGCATCATGCTCTCAGAACTATTCCATACTTTGCATTGAGCGCCGAAAGTATATTTTCAACATTTGCATCTATGTCTGCGTCGGTGAGTTCTTTATCCGCGGGGGTGAAGGTGACAGTAAATGCCATGCTCTTCTTGTCTGCGGGAAGCTGCGCACCTTCGTAAACATCAAAGAGAACAACATCTGTGATGTTTTCTGCTGAAGCGGAAATCACATCCTCTACCTGCTTGCAGGTGATGTTCTTGTCCATGACAAGGGCAAGGTCACGCTTTATTACCGGAAATTGGGGCAAAGGCGTGAATACGGGTGTTTTTCCGTAATACTCTGTAAGGCTCTTAAGGTCGATCTGGGCTACAAATGCATCGACTCTCATGTCAAGATCGTCCTTTATCTCATAAAGCACCTGACCAAGGAAACCGACCTTCTTTCCTTCCGCATAAACAGATGCGCTGCGATACGGATGAAGGAATGGATATTCGTCCGCTTCATACGTAAATTTGATGCCAAGAGTGTCTGCCACGGTATCGACAAGGCCTTTAAGGCTGAAGAAATCTTCTCCATCTCCGAAAATGCCTATGCAGATGGTTTCTCTTTCATCGGGGTAATCGGAAAGAGGAAGTGACTTGGGAATAAATGTATTTCCTATTTCGAATATTCTTCCCGAAATAATGCCGTTTTTCTGGTTTGCAGCGATCGCTCTTACCATCTGAGGCACAAGGGTCGTGCGCATAAGAGAAAGATCGACATTGATGGGATTGATGAGCTTTATGGCCTCTCTTTCCTTTGCATCTGCAGGGAGCCTTAACAGATCGAGATCTGCGGGTGAGAAGAAGGAATAGTGAATGCCTTCAAAGGCGCCTGCTGCGCAAAGAGCCCTCTTGATCCTGAGCTCTGTCTTCTGATGAAGGTTATAGCCGCCGAGCGTAACCTTTGCGGTGGGCATGAATGTACCTTCCACATGCTCGTAGCCGTACATACGGATAACTTCCTCGGCAACGTCCTGATAGCCCTCCATGTCCTCGCGATATGCGGGAACGTTAAGGGTAAGCGTATCGCCATCAAGAGCAGGGTCCATGTTCAGGTTCTTTAAAATTCTTATGATATCCTCATCCGGAACCTTTATTCCTATAACGGAATTTACCTTGTCGCGGCTGACTTTAAGTGTGAAGGGCTCTATGGAATTTCCGGTGTTTACATCTACATGAGTGGATGAAACTTTGCCGCATCCAAGTTCCTGCACAAGGTGAAGAGCTCTCTTCATAGCCATGACGGTCGCATATTCATCGACGCCTTTTGAGAATCTTGCGCTGGAATCGGAAGACTGTCCGAGCGCACGGGAGCTCTTTCTGATATTGTCACGGGCAAATTTTGCGGCTTCAAATATGACATCGTCTGTCGTATCTCTTATTTCGGAATTAAGGCCGCCCATGATGCCTGCAAGGGCCACGGGCTTTTCTCCGTCACAGATAACAAGATTGTCTTTTGTGAGCGAGAATTCCTTTTCATCGAGAGTAGTTATCTTTTCGCCGTCATGTGCTCTTCTTACGTTTATCGCATTCCCTTCGATAAACTTTCCGTCAAAGGCATGCATGGGCTGTCCGAGCTCGTTTAATACATAATTTGTTATGTCCACGATATTTGAAATGGAGTTGCAGCCGATAAGCGCAAGTCTTCTTCTCATCCATGCAGGCGAAGGGCCTATCTTTACATCATAAACATAGTGGCCTATATATCTTGGGCAGAGGTCGGGTGCGGATACATTTACGGTAAATCCGTCCTTTTTAACCTCTGTCTCTGTGTAATCGAGTGCAGGCATTTTGACTGTCTTGTTCAAAACAGCCGCTGTCTCCCTTGCTATGCCGAAAATGCTCTGACAGTCGGGTCTGTTTGCGGTTATCGAAATATCAAAAATCCAGTCATCAAGGCCTAAGATGGGCTTTACATCTTCTCCCACCGTGGCATCTTCCGGCAGTACTAAAAGGCCGTTGTAGCCGGCGCCCGGATACATGTCCTCGCTCACTCCGAGCTCTGTGCCCGAGCAAAGCATTCCGAAGGAATCATATCCTCTAAGCTTTCCCTGTCCTATGGTCATCACGCCTTCTACGGTCTTGTGATCCTTTGCAGTAGCATAAACGGTCGCACCGATAAGCGCAAGAGGATACTTTCCGCCTGCCTTTACATTGTCTGCGCCGCAGCAGATCTGAAGTATGCCGTTTTTGCCTGCATCGACCTTACAAAGGTGAAGATGTGTGCCTTCGATCGCTTCGCACTCCTTCACTTCTCCTACAACAACGCCGGAAATATCTTTTCCGACCTGGTATAATTCCTCCACTTCAAAACCGCATGAGAACAGCTTGTCCTGCAGCTCTTCGGGAGTGATATCTATATCAACATATTCTTTTAACCAACTTAAGGGTACTAACATATACTTTTCCCTCCTTAATCATCAAGCTGCGAAAGAACGCGCAGATCCGAACCGAACAAAAGCTTGATATTATTTATGCCGTACTTTAACATCGCGATCCTCTCGATACCTATTCCAAAGGCAAAACCGGAATAAATATCGCTGTCGATGCCGCAGCCTTCAAGGACTTTTTTGTTAACGACACCGGCACCAAGCACCTCTATCCAGCCTGTTCCCTTGCAAAGCCTGCAGCCGCAGCCTCCGCACTGGAAACAGCTTACGTCTACCTCAACAGAAGGCTCGGTGAATGGGAAATATGAAGGACGAAGTCTTGTCTTTGTATTCTCTCCGAATATCTTCTGTACGAAAACGTCAAGCATGCCCTTAAGGTCGCAAAGGGTTATGCCCTTGTCGACAACAAGGCCTTCCATCTGCGTAAACATGGGTGAATGAGTTGCGTCATCGTCCGAACGGAACACCTTTCCGGGTGATATTATCTTTATGGGCGGCTGCTTAGCCTCCATTACATGGATCTGCCCTGCTGATGTCTGGGTGCGCAGAAGGAATTCGGGCGAGAGGTAGAATGTGTCCTGCATATCTCTAGCCGGATGATCCTGAGGGGTATTGAGAGCGGTAAAGTTGTAATAATCCGTCTCAATCTCCGTGCCTTCGTAGATATCAAAGCCCATGGACCCGAAGATGTCCACGATCTGATTTCTTACAAGTGTATTGGGGTGAAGGTTGCCGTGCTCCCTCTTCTTTGAAGGCATGGTAACATCGATCTTTTCGCTTTCATACCTTCTTCTCATCTCCTCGGCCTTAAGGCGCGCGTCTATCTCTTCAAAGCGCTCCTGTACCCAGTTTTTCATTTCGTTTACGCGTTTTCCGTATTCAGCCTTCATCTCTGCGGGGATCTTTCCCATCTCCCTCATAAGGCTTCCTACTTTTCCGGTTTTTCCGTCCATGACACTTTTTCTGTACTCATAGACGCTCTTTGAATCCTTGATCTTTATAAGCTCCTCGGCTATCTCGTTTCTGATGCCCGCAAGCTTTTCACCAAGTTCACCAAAATCTGCCATTTTATGCCTCCTGTATTTTTTATAAAAATAAATCCCATGACAGCCGTAGCTGCCATGGGACGAAAAACAAATTCCGCGGTACCACCCATGTTCGGACAGAATCTGTCCGCTCTTGATTTCTGCCACTGATGCAGGCAGCCTCATCCGCTTATACAGGGTCACCCCCTGCTTTCGACGAAAAGCTCCCGCGCTGAAATTCAACCTTCCATGCATAACGCTCCGCTTTCAGCCATTGGCGGGGCTCTCTGTGGATCTGCATGAATGCTACTTACACGCGTTCATCGCTTGAGGCATTATAAGACGATAATGCGGGAAAAGTCAAGCGGTTTGTTTGAGGATGACATGGGAGTTAAGGAGTTAAGGATATACGATTTCATCATCACGTAATTGAAAAATCACAAATACTATAGAAGCTTATTTGTTCACGAGGCTCATGTATCGGAATAAAGAATCGGTAGTCTCCCGGATTCAAATCATAAATGGCCGGAGATATAATGTCCTTTTCCTCTTTGGGCTCTATACCATATAAAATGTCAAGTACCTCAACTTCGTTGTCCGGATATATAATATCATAGCACTCACCCTCTTTTTTCATAATCTTTATATCTTCGCCATAAGAGTATGGCATTTCTGAATTGTTCACTAAAGAATAATGTACTCCCTCCTGATTCACCGATAGTATTTTTACAGTAAGATCATCTCTGTCCAATGCTATATTATCAAACCTGTCAGTCGGTTCAAGAGAGATCTTCTCCTTCGCCAGAGGAGCCAAGTTCCCATTTGAAAGCATTTCAAAATTACACGCCAAGAAAAATTCTCTCTTTGCCTTTTTATCATACATTTGCAGAATAACCGCATATCTTCCCTCTCCCATTTCATAAAAAGCCGGAGATGTTATGTTGATCTTATTATCTTGTGCAATAACGTAATATCCCTCATTCGGTTGGATTTCTTTATATGGTTTCAATGACTCCCAGCCATTTTCCCCGAAAACGGCCATCTTAATATTGTGGCTATAACAGAATTCCTCTGTCGAATGATTACTTAAAGAGAATGTAATACTGTTATTATGAAGCTGTATATTTGTTATCGTTAGTTTGTCGCCATCATAAAAATCCATACCTTCTATTTCCACAGGGCTAATTGTTTCCGCGCATTCAGCCGATTCGCTTTCTTCTGCCTCCATGTTGCTTATATCCGTGACCGATGTGCTTTCTATGGTCTCTGTTTGATCAGCATTTGTATGGTCTGACGTTGAAGGCAATAATTCATCCACCCCTCCCGATGTCACTTGATTCATACTGTTTGCATTATTATCACATCCTGAACACAACACTGTCAGCAATACTATGACCGGAATACATATTGTTTTTCTGTTTTTTTTCATATTCATCACCTACATTCAAACATATGCGCTTATACTTTGTGCCTGTACATAAGTGTAAGGTGTAAATAAAGCATATGGCCCGCCCGCGGAAAATGATTTTCCTTGATGTATTCCCGAAAATCTATTCTGATAAACATAGGGGCCGCCGCTATCCCCGCCTTGACTGGCTCCGGACAATATGGTTGCTTTTGTTATTCCCATAACACTACCTGTGTTTCCTCCTCCTAACGAAACAACAGTTGTATTATTCTGCGAACTAACTTGTACGAGTGAAACACCGGATGTCATTCCATATGAATATAAATACGTCCCTACCGCAGGATTTGACAACGTTCCTGTAAAGGTATATAACTGATTGCCGAACATTTTGTAATGGTTATCCGGAATAATTGTATTGCCCGGAATACTTACTGCATTAATAAAACTGAAATCACCATAAACAGTCGGATTGCTTAAAGTAGGGAAACTAATATACCCGGTAACCCCCACAAAATCGTTAGCAGAATACATCATATGTCCAATAATCTGCCCATGACCACATGTAACAAAGCCAAACGTGCTGCTACGATACCCGTTGCATGCCATTGTCACATCATAATCAGTAGTGCTTAGTCCTAAGGGACTACCGCCTGCGTAAGCACTCTCAAGCACTACGCTGCTATCCCAATTGATAACTACACTAATAAAACTATCATCATTCAGTCTATACCTATAGCACTCATCAGAACATTCCATGTAACCAGATAGTATCAATTCATTTTCTATTTTATATTTTTCTGCAACATCAACATTAACGCAATTCTTCATCATATCCGGACCATAAGATACCACCGCAAAATCTTTTTTCATTAGTGTCCCGATATTCTTTGCAGCATCAGTCAAGTCATTTAAAGAAATATTCTTGATTTTATAATCGATAACATCTGTATATTCTTCTAAAATTGCTTTATAAAAATCAACGTTTTCAAGCGATGTGAGGTAAACCGTTAGCATTCCTTCATCAGAAATATAATCTCCTGCATAATCATCAGGATACGGATGATCTGAAAGGTAATTAAACGAAGATGTCAACAAATCGTTTGCATACACTGCTCTCTCCTGTATTTCCATAATCTTTGAATACTGATCTGCTATTTCGTCACGCTGAGCTGGAGTTTTTGTTTTATTCATAACATCTTGGCATTCTTGTTCAAGTGAAGGTTTCTGACTCTCAGGATCATACTCAAAGGTTTTGAAATTCTCCCAAGCATCATCTGCGTTAATATCATTATTGTCAAAGCCAATAACCATCGCTGTTATAACGGTGATCGCAACAAGTACACATACAAAAAACATTCTCCTTTTTATCATAATAATCCCCCCAAAAAACAACTAGCCACACATCGATATAATGTATCATGACACCATATCACTCTAAAGTTCCATTTCTTTGAATACTATAACACATATACATTCTCGACTGCAAGCTTTTAATGCGAAAGTGAGATCAGGGGACGGTGTGTCGGGGGAGGACGTGTACCTTGACACACCAGCTCATTCACTCTCCATCGTAATCGGAAGGCATCACATACCCGCCTCTTGGCGAAAGAGATACACTTCCAATTCCAACTCCGTCGGGGCTGCAGTTTCGCTTAAACTGGCTGACTCTGAACCTCTTCATAAATGTTGCCAGAGCCTTATCTATCTGATCCTTATCGGTGCCGGAAAAGGCGGTATAGGCAAGGCTCGCGATCTTTTCGGGAGAAAAGCCGCAGCGGACATAGTAGTAGAGGAAGAAGTCGTGGAGATCGTATTTTCCAAGGGTTCCTTCCGTTGACTGTCTGATGTTTCCGTTTTCATCGGGGGGAAGGAGTTCGGGGCTTATGGTCGTGCCGCAGATATCAAGAAGCACCTTTGCAAGCTCGGGATCTGCGCATGATGCGTATGTCTTTATGATCTCTTTCATAAGAGTCTTGGGAACTCCGCCGTTTACTCCGTACATATACATGTGGGCGCCGTTATATGTGCACCAGCCGAGGGATGCTTCGGAGATATCGCCTGTTCCGACAACGAGGCCGCCTTCCATATTTGCAACATCAATAAGTATCTGGGTCCTCTCCCTGGCCTGCATGTTTTCAAAAGTGACATCATAGGAATCTGCGGGGTGTGCGATATCCTTCATATGCTGAAGGCATGCATCCTTTATGCTTATGGTCCTTGAATCGGTCTTTAAAAGCTCCATCAGGCTGTCTGCGGAGGTCTTTGTCTGCTTTGATGTTCCAAAGCCCGGCATGGTTATGGTGATGATATCCGAAGAAGGTCTTTTAAGCATCTTGTAGGCCCTGTCTGTTACAAGGAGCGCAAGGGTAGAATCAAGGCCGCCGGAAATTCCTATCACGCATTTTTTGATGCCGGTCTTTTTGAGTCTTGAGGCAAGCCCTGCCGCCTGTATGTCAAGTATCTCCATGTAGCGCGCTTTTTTTGCGGCATCATCTGCCGGAATGAAAGGATAGGGTTCCACATGCTCGGGGAAAGCATTTCCTTTTTATTCTTCTTCTGCGCCGACGCAGAAGATCTTTACGGCACCTGACGTTTTTTTGCCCGATCTTATCTTCTCGTTTTCCGTTTGTTCGATATCAATTACCGCAGATGTGATCATCACATCATCAAGAAGATATGAACTTTCATCCGCAAGGATATGTCCGCACTGTGCTACAAGATGGTGGCAGGAATAGACAGCATCCGTTGTGCTCTCTCCGCTTCCTGCAGATGTATATACAAGTGCCGCATTGCAGATATCTGAAAAGACTTTTACCGCCTCTGTTTTTTTTGTTTTCTTTCCGGCAAGCTCTGTGGATGCCGCAAGGCAAAGGATGACATCGGCCATATTAAGGGCGCCAGCCGTCTGTGCGGCAAGAACGCTTTCAGCCTCATCCCCCAGAATGCAGGTCACTTTGCAGCCGCCGGGTAAAGTAAGAACTATGTTTCTTACAAAGGGTATCTTTTCATTTCCTATCATTATTTCATCAGGCGCATCATCCGGAACTGAAAACCATCTGCTCTCGGGCTGGCCGTTATGATCCGACAATACTGCTTTTGGAAAAACGGCAACGATCTTTCCGCCATAGATCATGACTGCGCAGTCATACATGAACCTCCCCCCAGCTAAAGCAGAGGGGATTGCGCGTCAAATAAGTTCAAGTTTATTCATATAGTCCATAAATTCATGTCCCACTTTCAAAACAATATCATAATCATTCTTTCTCTCAACTATTAGAAAAACCTCTTTTTCATCCAAGTCCGTATCACAAACATGAACGTCTGTATATAATCCATTTTTATCAACAAATCTAAGAACCAATCTACCGACCGAATACCTGCTCATCATTGCAGCCTGAGCGCTATGTTTTTCTTCCTTAGAATCTACCGGTATGCTATTGTCCATTATATCTCTTAGCTCTCTTATATCTTCTTTGGGCAAATTGTATATTGGATCCAAATCGGCAAACGAATAAACCAACACATTTTCAGCATGATCCAATTTCATTAAATCAAACAATTCTTTACCGTCTGATATGAATATATCATTCAATCTGAAATAAAGCAAATATTGATCTTCTCCATAATGAGGGCTTCCCAATCCATCATTTTTACTTTTCACGCAAACCATATAATCCGGCGAATATCCATCTACCTCATGCACTTCTTCATATACATCTCCGTCTTCATTAGCATAGCCTGCATAAACCTTACCAAGATTTTTTCCTTCGATGTTTCCGACTCCATCCTCTCCGCAATACACAATTCTCGAAAATTCATATACCTTGTCGCCAAATACCAATCCCGCGACATTGCTTCCCATTATCATTTGATCCTTTTTACCTGCATCCCATGATTTTTCATAATATATTCCATCATTTACCGGAACTGTTGTCGAAACCTGCTCTTCATTTGTTGATTCATATTCTGTTGATTCATATGTATAATACTCTGTTTCATTAGGCACGTTTTCAATCAGAGTTATATCCGCGCTCATCTCTTGCGTCAAATCATAATCCGGCAATTCCGGCGAATCATTTTTTGCGCAGCAACACAATGATAAAGAAAGTACTATAACTATAGTCATTTTATTCTTTCGCATGCTATACCTCCGTCTCCTGCAATCAATCATAGTGTAACAGTAAATTCAACAATTGTATAGTCCCAAAACAAAAAAAATCTCTTTCTGTAAGAGTAAATGCTACTCCGCTAAATGCGGTTTTCAGAGTGGAAATTAATTTTCACTTCAACCTTGCATCTTGTCAAACAAGTCATTTCCCAGGCCGGTTATTGTTGACCGAAAATTCAAAATATGTGAAACAGGTCATTTCCCAGGAAAGTTATTGTTGACCTAAAATTCAAAATATTCAAAACAAGTCATTTCCCGGGCCGGTTAATGTTGACCTAAAATTCAAGATATGCAAAACAAGTCATTTCCTAAGCCGGTTATTGTTGACCTAAAATTCAAAATATTCAAAACAAGTCATTTCCCGGGCCGGCTATTGTTGACCGAAAATTCAAAATATTCAAAACAAGTCATTTCTCAGGCCGGTTATTGTTGACCGAAAATTCAAAAAGTACAAAATGAGTCAAGAGTTGCGACTCCTGACTCACGAAACCTTCATCCGGGCTCCGGCCCTGCGGGCCACCTTTCCCTTTTGGAGAAGACTTTTTTGTTTATCCGTAACTATTCAGCACCCGCCCATCACATTCGCAAAACCTCTGCCAAAGGCATCGGTTTTTGCTCATGTGCCGGACGTCTGCTATTAGAACCACGCAGAAATAACCATCCGAGTTCATGCGGGGCATGACTCGTCCGGTCATTCCTGCATGGTTCTGAATAGTTACGTTTATCCTTCAAAATCATAATCCGACGGCATGCGCCAGTCGCCGCGGGGTGAGAGGGCTACTGAGCCTACCTTGGGGCCGTCGGGGATACAGCTGCGTTTGAACTGGCTTATCCTGAATCTGCGCATAAATGTGCTTAAAGTATCTTCGATCTGTTTTCTGTCAATATCCGGAAATGCAATGCATGCAAGCTCTTCGATCTTTTCACGTGCAAAGCCGTTTCTTATATAGTTGTACAGGAAGAAATCGTGAAGGTCGTACTTCCCTATGGCCGCCTCTGTGGACTGACGGATGTTTCCGTTTTCATCCGGCGGAAGCAGCTCGGGACTGATGACCGTGCCGCATACTTTTCGAAGGACTTCCGCCATTTCAGGCGAAGCTTTTTCGTCGGCATATGTCTCTATTATAAAACGCACAAGGGTCTTGGGTATTGAGGCATTTACGCCGTACATTGACATATGATCTCCGTTATAGGTACACCACCCGAGAGCAAGCTCTGACAGATCACCTGTTCCCACCACAAGCCCTCCTTCTTTGTTTGCAACGTCCATAAGGATCTGTGTCCTTTCACGGGCCTGTATGTTTTCAAAGGTGACATCATACACATCCTCAGGCTGGCCTATGTCTTTCATATGCTGACGGCATGCGGCAGTGATATCCACAGTCCTTTGATCAGCGCCGACAAGCCGCATAAGATCGTCAGCTGAGCTTTTTGTTTGTTTAGTTGTGCCAAAACCCGGCATGGTTATGGCTATGATATTTTTCATATCATTCCCGATCATTTCAAATGCTTCCTTTATGACAAGGAGCGCAAGGGTAGAATCAAGTCCGCCCGATATTCCGATGACGCATTTTTTCATGCCTGTTTTTTTGAGTCTTGATGCCAGGCCTGTTGCCTGAAGGGCAAGTATCTCCTCACAGCGCTGTTTTCTTGCCCCGCCGGATGCCGGTACAAAGGGATAGGCATTCACATGTAACGGGAGCTGCTGATGCATGTTTTTTCTTTCAGTCCATACCGTGCGGACACGTCGACCTTCGGGCGAAGAAAAACTGTTCATCCTGATCTGATCGTTCTCTATCTTTTCAAGATCTATTATGGCTGTTGTGATCATGGCCTCTTCAAGAAGATACCTTGAAACATCTGCCCTCAGGCTTCCGCATTCGGCTATCAGGTGATGTCCGCTGTATACAACATCAGTTGTGCTTTCGCCGCTTCCTGCCGACGCATATATATATGCAAGATTACAGCTTCCTGAATGCATCCTCACGAGGTCGCGCCTGTATTCCTTCTTGGACACGATGTCATTTGATGCCGAAGGGTTCACTATGATATTGGCACCGGCCATGGCAAGACGGTTGCTTGGAGGATCTATGACCCAGAGGTCTTCGCATATCTCGCAGCCTATCTTCATTCCGTCCGATGTTTCGACTATTATGTCGCAGCCAAAAGGTATATCATCCTGCCCGATGCGGACCGTGTCCTTATTCGCATCGGCCGCAGGATGGAACCATCGTCTTTCATAAAATTCGTTGTAGCTTGGAAGAAAAGATTTGGGAACAACAGCGCAGATCCTTCCGTCGTTTATAATTGCTGCACAGTTAAAAAGCTTTCCGGCATTTTTTACCGGTGTCCCGACAACGGCCACGCAGTCTGTCCCCTTTGTCTCCTCTGCGATATCCAAAAGGGCCATCATAGCTCTTTCGACCATACCGTGTCTTAAAAACATGTCCGCGCAACTGTATGCGGTAAGACAAAGCTCAGGAAAGACAAGAATGTCCACATCCTGCTGTGCCGCCTTCTTTATAACGTCTATGATGTTTTTTTTGTTTGCTTCGATGTCACCTATCTTTACATCGAATGTTGCACATGCCGCTTTTCTGAATCTAAGATCGTTCATCTGTATATCCCCTTATGCTCCTTAAGGTATCTGTACACCGCATCAGGTATACTTTCCTTTATGCTGTCAAGTTGTCCGGCCAGAAAGGCTTCTCTGACCATGGATGCGCTGACGTTGTCATATTCATCATTTTCGATCAAAACAAAATGATCGGAGAACTCGCGTACCGTCTCATCCGACATATCCAGTTCTTCTTTGTTACGGCTTATTATAAGATATTTGTTTTCGGCTACGAGGCTGCGCCCTTTGTACCACTTTGAAAGCTCTGCCACCTTGTCCGTTCCCATGCAAATACAGATATCATCCGTGTCATATTTTTTCTTCAAAGCAGCTATCGTATCATATGTACGTCCGCTTATATCTGTGGCGACCTCTATGTCATCGACCTCAAAGCCGTATTCGGCAAGCGCCTTTTTCATAAGCCTCGCTCTGGTCCTTCCATCCATCACAAGTCTGCCTTTCATGCCCTTCCAGCCTCTCAGGAAGCTGCTCTTGGCCGGAATGTAGATTATCCTGCTCTCCGGAAATCTTTCCTTTGCCAGAATTCCCATGCGGATATGACCGTTGGTTATGGGATTAAATGTCCCGAATATAAGTACCAGTTTTTGCATCGATGGACCTCCGATTTTTTATCTGCTGTCCGGCGCACACCCTTATCAGTTATTCTGCTTTTCCATTCTCCATTTGATACATCTCTTTAAGTAGTGAACATAATCATGGCTCTTGCACATTCCCTTGCCTTCGTCATCGGAGATCTTTGCCACATCCATACCGTTGCAGGCTGTCGTTTTCATAACTATATTAAGGGGATGCTCATCTGTATCATTTGACAGATATGTACCTATTCCAAAGGCCACCTTGACCCTGTCCTTAAAATATGCATTCAGTTTTGATGCTCTTTCAAAATCCAGACTGTCTGAGAAAAGAAGAGTCTTGAATTTTGGATCAAGCCCAAGTTCTTCATAGTGGGCGATCATCTTGTCGCCCCAGACATACGGATCTCCGCTGTCATGGCGAACGCCGCTGAAAAGTGTTGCATAGGTCAGCTGGAAGTCGCGCAGGAAGCAGTCCGTTGTGATGGCATCGGTAAGCGCAGTACCGTTTAACACACCATATTCCTTTACCCACGCATCAAGAGCATACCAGTTTGAATATGCCGGATTGTGTTTGTGATTGCCCTGCCCAACGCACATGATCCATTCGTGTGCCATGGTTCCGACAGGCGTAACGCCGTATTTTTTTGCAAGATAAACATTTGAGGTACCGACACATTTTGACGCTTTATACTGTCCGTTTGCCGCACAAAGCTTCTTTACGGCCATTTCCTGTGCCTGCCCGGAAAGCCTTCTTCTGAGACCGAATTCACTGAAATTCCCGATATCATAGGTTCCGTCTGTAAGCCAGGTTATCTTTTCATCAAGTCTCTTTTCAAAGGAATCCATGAGCTTTTCGTAATCAAAACGCATACGGAAATAGACTTCGTTAACTATGGCAAGCGTGGGTATTTCATACATACTGGTATTCAGCCATGTTCCCTTTGTTTCGATGGAGAGGCCGCATTCGGCATCTTCATTTATCTCGAAATCTTCATATCTGGGCTTCCAAAGGCGCAGGAAATCAACATATGACCCCTTGATCCACTTGATATTGTTAAGGTATTCAAGCTCTTCCTCGTTGAACCTCAAGCTGCAGTATTCCTTTATCTGATGCTTTATTTCCTCTACCATTTCATGGGTAAAGAAAACGTCGGTGTTACGGCACTTGAATGTCCATGTGGTCTTATAATCACTGAACTGGTGATAGATAGCCTGTCCCATCGAAAATTTGTACATGTCTGTCTCTAAAAGACTTGTTATTATTCTGTCCATTTTATGATCCTCCAATTTTTATACGATCTTTACCTGGCAGCAGCGAAGCACATCCAGGGTCTTTGCCTTCATCTCTCTTGATGTCGCCTCTGTAAGCTCTTCCACTACCGTAAGCTGCGTCTCGGGCAGAAAGCCTTTGATGGTGAGCGCATTTGAAACAACGCAGATATCGGTGCAAAGACCTATCAAAACGATCTCATCGATCTTTTCTTTTTTGTTTTCCGCTTCAAGATACTCTGCAAGTTCCTTTGATGTAAATGTCGGCTTTTCAAAAGCGACCGCATTTTTCTTTTCAAGTATTTCCCTGAGGCCGTCCTCTATCATCCAGCCTTCCGTGCCTTTGATGCAGTGCATAACAGGGAGGTTTTTGCCCTCCTGCGTGTCCATGTAATTTTCATAGTGGGTATCGAGAGTGTACACCACCTCGCCATCAAAGCCTTCTGCAAACCTGCATACAGCGGGCATCATTTCTGCCGCCTCCCTGCTGCCGAGGCTTCCGGAAACAAAATCCTTCTGAATGTCTATAACTGCCAATACTTTTCTCATGACAAGATCCTCCTTTTTCTTTTTTAGTCCCCGGGCAGATATCTATAATATCTGCTCGCGCGGGATGAAAACTCCTTGCAGAGCTCACCGGTCTCTTCCGCAAGACCTTTGTTTACATAATTCATTATGAATGAACGCCTGAAATTTGCGGCATTCAGTTCTTTGCCCAAAATAGCTTCGTGGATCTTCTGAAGTTCATATATAGTAAAACGCTTCCTGTTGTCAAGAAGATTCAGCGCGATATCCGTATATGATATCTTTCCCCTTAGCCTTTCTATGGCGAGCTTTATCATATCCTCGTGGTCAAAGCCGAGCTGTATGTCGCTGTCAAAGATGCATCTGCCCTCAGAAAGGTTTACCCCGAACCACCTTGCATCCGCCGCGTCCGCAGGCGAATAATTCACCTTGTCTTTAGGCGCAAGCGCTATATACGCCACCGATATGACCCTTGTGCGAGGGTCCCGGCCGGGCTCCCCAAAGGTGTAGAGCTGTTCCATATGCAGCTTTTTGATGCCGGTCTCCTCTTTCAGCCTTCTTGCCGCGGCTTTTTCCAGGGATTCATCCATCCCGGCAAACCCACCCGGGATAGCCCAGCACCCTTCAAAGGGCGGGTTGTTTCTTTTTATAAGAAATATCTCAAGGCCTTTTTTCAGATCCACCGTGAAGACCAGAACATCCACCGCAACGGACGGACGCTCGTACCTTGAGGCATCGTATGTTTTTAAGAATTCTTTATCCTTTTTTGAAGTTTTCTTTCCCATATCTTTCCTCGTCGCCGCTTCTTTAAATAGTCACTATGACTATCTTGTGTCACTATTATAGTCATAGTGACTATTTGTGTCAAGTGTTTTATTTTATAAAATTTCGCAAAAATAATAGTTGCCAGAGGGCCCTAATATCATTATAATGTCTGCGTGCTCAATTTTATAATAAACGTTCTTTCTCAAAACAAAGACCGGAGGATACAACAATGGATTACCAAATTATGATGGATGTTTCGGGAGATATACTTCCCGAAATCGCAAAGCAAAACGACCTTGACTTTATCCCAATGGATTATTCCATCGGTGATGAGATGCGCACATGCACAGGCCCGGAGGACGCAGCCACTATTCATGCCTTTTATGAAGGCCAGCGCCACGGAGATCTCACGCATACAAGCCAGATCTCTCCATACATGTATGAACAGCA
>Ga0247608_10003229_pt1 | contig 19278 bp, 42 predicted proteins | sample 176DNAGHGlowgp2_FD_193490 | JGI IMG/M metagenome (GOLD analysis project Ga0247608, IMG submission 193490) | Sheep rumen microbial communities from Palmerston North, Manawatu-Wanganui, New Zealand - 1766 DNA GHGlow gp2 | ecosystem: Host-associated > Mammals > Digestive system > Stomach > Rumen ...
CGCCTCGCTGACCTGGACCGTCTGTTTGTACGCCCGCTTCTGCTGCGTGATTTCCAGCGCGCCAAGGCCGTACTTTTTCGGCGCGGTGCGATAGACCGTATAGCCGTCCTCCTCGTAAAGCCACACATGGATCGGACGCCGCCGCCACTCCAGCGACCAGAAGCGGATACCAGCGCGCATCACGCCGGTGTCCTCGTCGTACAGCGGCAGGAAGTGGGTCATCGGGAAAACAGCAAGGCGGTCATCATTGACGAAAATATAGCTGACACCATGTCGAACCGCCAGTTTCGCCGCGTCCGTGATGTCCGTGTCGAAAGTCGGGCCGAGGATTGCTTTGATGTCCGTCGCGCCGTCTTTCGACGGAAAAGACAGGCCGTTGCCGAGGCTGTACTGCACGCGGTCCTTGCACAGATGGTGGAAAAAGTTTGACGCGATACGGTTGTTCGCCGCCGTAGGATCGACCGCCGCCACGCCGGTGATGTCGTACACGCGCTTGACCGTGTTCAGGATCGTGATATTGCGCTGGGCCTCGTATTCGTCCGCGTCCAGCGCGATCTTGTACGCCTCGGACCGCATATAGCTGCCGATGGCGCTGCCGATCCACTTCGCGCGGTCAGAAGCCGCCTGGAAGTCCTGGAAGGTGAGCAATGGAATCGCCCCTTTCTGCTGTCATCAGCCGAACAGCGCCGATTTGTACGGCTTGCCGCTGCGGCTGTCGTAGTATCTGCACACGCAGGCCGCGGAATCCGGCGCGTCATCATGCTCCGCGTCCTCGGTGTAGTTCTGGATCTGGCTGATGAAATTCCGGTCGGTGCCGGGCAGCCAGTAGATATGCGGCCACCACTTGCGGAGGAACGTGCTGATCTTGAAATACTTATTCTCCGCCTCGTGATAGCTCATCGCCCGGTGCTTTGTCTTGATGATCTCCTGCGCCAGGAAACCCTTGTCGCCGTTGTCTTCGCACAGGATCGGGGCGCACATCAGCCGGTCGGCCTCGGCCATGATCGCGCCGAGCACCGTTCCCGCGTGCGTCTGCCACAGCCGCCCGTAGAGATACAGATTGTCCCCGATGCGCTTGCCGCAGGTGAAGGCCGTGCCGTTCCCGCCGCCGTAGGCCGCATCCAGGTGCGCGATGCCGTCCCGCAGCAGGTCCTCCGGCTTCGCGTTCTCGTTCTGCAGCACCTCCCGCGCCAGCTGCTCCGTGATGAACTTCGGCGGCTCCCTGAACAGCGCATCCTCCGCGGCGATGTGTTTCAGCTCGTAGTTTGCCGCAAACAGCGACGGGGCCATGCTCTGCCGCTTTTCCTCGATCTCGGCCTCGGACAGGATGCCCGTGGAATAGCAATCCCAGCGCTCCGGCTCTGGCATCAGCGTGAAGGCATCCTCCGGGTGCCAGGGCGTCCCCGTGTTGATGATCCGCCCGCCCTGGTTGCGGATGTTGAGCAATTCCTGATAGATCAGCTTCGTGCGCTCGCGCTCGGCCTTGCTCTTGCGGTCTTTGACGTTGATGATGTCGTCCGTGAAAATGTATTCGAAATGCTTGCCGGTGATACTGCCGCCGATGCCCATGCCCACGAGCTGCGAAGTGCCGCGGGTGTCGGTGACCAGGTTCGTGCTGATCTCCGTGGCGTTGTCCGTCAGCAGGCGGAGGTTGACGCTATAGATCACCTGCACAAGGTACTGCACCTTCGGCATTTGCAGGATTTTGCGCACCTGGTCGATGATCTCTTTGACGTCCTCGTCCGTCTTGCGCACGAACAGGATACGGCGGTTCGGGTGGAGGAGCATAAGGATCACCAGCACCACGGACAGGCACGTCGTCTTGTAGCTGCCGCGGTGCCCCTGCAGCGTGTAGTCCCCGGCGTCCGAGATCATGTGCCGCATCCACCCGTTGTGGATCTCCGACAGCTTTGTGAATCCCACCATGTGACCGAATCTGTACGGCGTGCGCACGAGAAACCGGATTGCGTCATTGCGGGTCACCCGCTCACCCTCTTTTCAGCCATCCGCCGCCGCCTCCTTCACCGCGGCCTCGACCTCCTCGATCACGCCCGGATCGACGTCGGCGACCATGACCTTGTCCACCGGCTTAAAGCCTGCGGTGTCGCGCATCAGCTCCCAAAACTTGCTGTTGCCCTTTGCCAGCTCCTTCGCGGCTACGCGCACCATCATCTCGCCGCCGGTGATGGGCTGCCCGTCCTTGCCGGTGCCGACGATCTCCTCCATCCACACCCGGCAAAGCTCCCGCAGATCGGCCTTGCGCCGCCTGGCCTCGCCGGATTTCTTCCCGGCTGCGCTCGCGCTGCCATCCTCGGCGGAGAAGCGCCTGCTTGTCGCGGGCCGCCGGATGAACCGGCCCTTTTCGTCGCGGTCGGGGGAGCGGGGCTTGTGCTCACTGGTCTTTTTAGCCATTCAGCAGCACCGCCTTGCCGCCGGTGAAGGTTTCCCAGCGGTCGATGATTACGTCAACATAGCGCGGGTCAAGTTCCATCATGTAGCATGTTCGGTTTAGCTGTTCACAGGCTATTAGTGTGCTACCACTGCCGCCGAAACAATCTAATACAATATCGTCTTTTTTACTGCTGTTTTTTATGGCTCTTCCGACAAGTTCAATCGGCTTCATGGTAGGATGCAAATCGCATTTCTTTTCTTTATCCATATCCCATACAGTTTTTTCATTTGTTGCTCCGTACCAATTAACAGCCTCTCCATTACTACCATATATGCAAGGCTCATAAGCATTCATATACTGTGCCATGAAGTCACCGAACCCACCGCTCGTTTTGTGCCATATAATGACGCTCCGTCGCTTCAACCCAGCATCATGGAACGCATTTAAGAACTCTCTGCTTTTACTGTGGGCATAGAAGACATATACTGCGCTTTTTTCTTTGGCGTGCATCTTTATATTTGTAAATGTGTCATACAAAAAATGATAAAGTCTTTCATAGTCAAGCGAATCATTTTTTATTTGTTCTCTCCCATTGCTCTCGATTTTGCCATTCTCTATCTTCATTCCGCCTGTGTAAGACACTCCATACGGTGGGTCAGTAAACACCATATCAGCCTTTACCCCATCCATAAGCCTATCAATAACCGCCGGATCGGTGCTGTCCCCGCACATTAGCCGGTGCCGTCCCAGCTGCCAAATGTCGCCGAGCTTGCTCCTGGGCTCTTCCGGGAGCGGCTTGTCCCAGTTGTCCTCCGTGACCTCCACCGGTTCTTCTTCCTCGCCGGGGATCTCGAAGTCAAAATCAAACCCATCGAAATCCAGCCCTTCCAGATCCTCCTGCAGCAGCTCGAAGTCCCACGGGCTTTCGTTGGTCTTGTTGTCCGCGATGCGCAGCTCCCGGATTTCATCCTCCGTCAGGCCGCTGGCGACGGTAACCGGCACGGTTTTCAGCCCCAGCTTTTTCGCGGCCAGCAGCCGGCAATGGCCGATGACCACCACGCCCGCGTCGTCTATGACGAGCGGCTGCTGCCAGCCGAAGCGCTTGATGCTGTTCGCCACGTTCGCGATCTGCTTTGCGTCGTGGATTTTGGAATTTTTCGGATACGGCTTCAGGCTGCCGATCTCAACCTCTCGGATTTCCATCCGGTATCTCTCCCTCCTTGATGATCATCAGCTTGCACCCGAGGCTGCGCAGGAAGCGCAGGTACTTCGACAGCATCACGTCCCCGCGCCCGTACATCCTCGCGTACTGCTGGCCTACGTCCGGGGTGTCGGCCAGATCGCTGATCTTCATTTGGCTGATCCCCGCCTCCCGGCGCAGCGCGTCCAGCTCATCCACACCGTCCCGCGCCGCTTGAATGATGTGGTATTCCATGCGATTCACGTCAAGCGTAACCTCCCTCCGTTGTTGTGACAAATTCAAATCCGTAAAATATGCGCACAAAGCCTCAGACCGTAGCCGTCTGCTTTGGCTGCGGTCTGAGGCCGTCCCGGTCACAAATCAAATTCCTCCTGTTCCATCCACTCCCGGACAAAGCACACGTTGTCCCAATTAACCACGGCCTGGCCGCCGCTGATGTCCGGCTTGTATTCCTTATCCAAAACGCGGGAGCCTCCCAGGTGCGCGTATCGAATCTTATCCGCCGGAAGCATCACCATGCGTCCGTTGGTAAAGTAGATCACTACCTGCTTGCTCTGCTCATCCATGATGCTCGCCCTCCTTAATTGTCATCTTCCTTCCCGCCGTATCCCGGCACGATCTTTTTGAGCGCGTTGTTATAATTGCCCTTATTCCCGCAGGCTTTTTTGTAAAATGCCATCAGGAATCCCGTCAGCGGGTCAAACGTGTCGCCGGGCTGGCACTTGACAACCGTTTTGGTTCCGTCCTCCCAGAAAACGATTGTCGCCGGATCATGGAATAGCACTTTCTTCGGCCGTCTCCCAGTCCACATCAGTTGCGCGTCCTTTTGCTCATGGTTCCCAATTATGTCATCACAAATGAATCTTCCGCAAAGTTCAACGATCGGATCGGCATTCGGCCTGTCCGTAATGGAAAAGTTTTCTGCGTCTACCCGCGTTTTTATGCCGCTGTGAATAATCGTTACAGGGTGCATTGCTTTTCCTCCTTCAACATCCGTCTGCGCTCTTTTTCGCGCTGTCTCTTCGCCGTCCGAACAGCTCGCTTATGGCGGTTCAAAGCGGCGTGAACGCCCTTAATCAGTCGCTTTGTCTGTGCCCGCGATAACGGGACATCCACGCTGAATCCGTGCAGTCCGAAGTCCGGCGGTTCCCATCCCAGTTCCGATGGCAGCTCTTCCGTCCCGATGGTCACGGGTCTTCCGTCTGCAAACAACAGTTCATACGGCACCAGCCCGACGTCATTCAGCTTCGGCGGCATCCGTCACCACCTCCATCCTCGCCATTTTCTCCCCAGCTGTACACACCGCCGGATAGCTGTCAATGCCAGTTGTCCCCGGGTGCTCCGCGTCATGGATGGCCTTGCGGATCACTTGATGCAGGTCGTAGAGCCGATGCCACTCTGTGTCCTTCTGTGCGCCGTAGATTTTCCGCATGGCGTCCAGATGCGGCTTGGCCTCGTCGCGCTTCCGGCAAAACTCCTCCGGGTGATCCCCGCCGCGAACAGCCCACGGGATTTCCTCGAACTGACCGATCTTCAGCCGCAGCAGTAATTCGATGGCCTTATCTGCGGCGCGGGCCTGGGCGGTTGAGAGTGTCAGTCGGTACTGCATTCGTCTGCTGCCTCCCTTTTCCGCGCTTCATGAAGCATGCAAACGTTATCCAGGTTGACGAACGTTTTTCCTTCGTACTTGTCCAGGCCGACAAGGCCGATCATCTTCTCGAAATGTTCTCCGGTCGAAATGTACGCCTTCTCCTCCGGGATTCTGACCTTGTTTCCGTTAGTGAAGTAAATCTCGATCTCGCTCACGGTTTTCCCTCCTTGCGGGCCTTGGCAAACCCATCCGCATAGCCGTCATCGTATCCCTCGGACCAGTACTCGGTGGGTCTTTTCTTGCCCTCGCCATAGGTGTCCACTGTGAAGATGCACCCGGCGAGGAAGCCAACCAGCAAGCCCAATGCGATGCACAGGACGTAATTCATTGCGTCACCCCCTGCATCTTGCGCATGGCGCTTCACCATGGTAAGAAACTGGTGTCTTGTCCTGCGGGTATTTGTTCCGCAGTTGCCGATCCAGCCAAATCAGTTCATCGTTCCTGGCGTTATAGCAGGACTGCGTATTTTTCTGGCTGATGAGCATATATAGAGCGCGTTGCAACAGTTCGATGATTTCCGAGTTTTCGCCGTTCATGCTGCGCAGATTATTCAGCACGGCCTCCTGATGGACAATGTAGTTTCTGAGTTCATCGTTGTCCATTCGGTTGATGATTTCATCGTCAAGCATCCCACTTCACCTCCCTTCCACACTGTGGGCAATACTTCGGTCTGTACCCGTCCCCGGTATCCAACATATCCGCCCAGCAGACCCCGCAATGGTACCAGTCAGACAGTGCACCGAGGAAGCGTTTTGGTTTCACAGGCTCCTGCTCCCGGAGAAGGGCAAGGGCATCTCCGACAATATCCTTTCTGGCAAAAACCCACATATTCTCCGGTTTGGATGCCGCTAAGCAATCGTATAAATGTCCTACAACCTTCTCCCTGTCAGGCATCCTCCCACCTCCATCCATGAACGTCCAGAAATGCATCTGCCTTGTGGTAGCGGTCGATGACCGCCGCCTGCTCTTTCAGCAGGGCGAGGGCATCCGTACACACTGACCCATGTCCGGCATCGCGCCCAAAATCGCCGCACTCATCACTATATGGGCAGCCGACACAGCCGCGCTTTTCCGTGAACCCGCAATGCTCCAGTCCCTTAATAACCTTCTCTCTTTCAGGCATCCAACTTCACCTTTCTTCCGCAGTTCGGACAGTACAGGAACACTTCTTCGTCTGCGAAATCGCTGTCAATCGATCTTCCACAGGCTCCACAGTAATGCCATCCGTCTTTTTCTGTCGGCTTCACAGGCTCCTGCTCCCGGAGCAGGGCGAGAGCGGTTTCAACGGTCTCTCTGCTAGTATGGACAAGCGATTCGCCAGTCAGCTTCGCAATGTCCATGTCAGCCGTAAGCTGTGCTATAACTTTCTCCCTGTCAGTCATCCTCCCACCTCCGGTTCCAACGCTCCGCAATCTCTTCCGGCGGCAGCGGGTTGTCATCGTCATCTTCCGGCTCGATTACAAGCCATTGCAATGGACACCCGTTATCGTGCCAGCCGTCTACGGCATAGGTCCAACTGAGATTCGGGTACACCCTGCGCTTGATGATCATAGAGCATCCGCAGAAAGGGCACGGCTTCAATTCAGGCATCCCCGCTCACCTCCTTCGCCTGGAGCAGCACGAGCGCGTCATGCATCAGCTGCTCGTTGCAGAAACCCGCGTCCTCGTCGATGTCAGCGTAAGGGCAATCGGGCGGGCAAGTGTGCACAGGGCCGCCGTCGCCTTTGCAGCACTGAAGACCTTTAATCACAATCTCGCGGTTCCGCATAGCAATCCTCCTCGGTTGGAACGACCTCAATGCCGTGGTAAATCGTCTTACCCTGGTATCCTGCGAAGTCTTCCTCGATCCGCGCTCCGTGGGAGAACTGGCTGCCATCCAGCAGGCAGATCGCGTCGGCGGCATTGAGCATCGCGAGACAGATCGGCATGTAGCCGTCCTGCTTCAGCCCCTGCGGAAGCCAGGCCGGATTCAGGACGTTCCAGCCCTTCCAGATCAGGTAGGTTTCCGCCGCATCAAACTTCGTTTTGTAATTCGGGTCAGAGGCCATCGGCCCGGCGATATAAATGGTCCGTCTCATGGCTGAAGCGCCTCCAATCCTCTGTTTATGGCTTGCTGCACCGTCTCGCCCTTCTTAGCGCCGACCATCCAGGAAGGCGGCGTCGGGATCATGTCTTCCTGCGGACGCCACAGGTGGAGGCAGAACGGATGCATGTTGACGTATTCGCTCTCCGCCGGATGGTACTCGATCACAACCTCATCGGGCCGGAAGAACAGCTGCTTCACGCGGCACATCTCGTTCCAGGTCGGGCAGCGGCTCGGGAAGCTGACCGAAACGTGATCCCAACCGCCGCCGTTGGACCAGACCACACCAGCGCGGCGGTTTGGGCGCGACGGATCGATTTCAAACAGCAGGCCCGTGCCGCCATCCTCACCAGTCTGGAAAATCTGCAGGCCTGGAATCCCTGCGATTTCATCAAGCGTTTTCATTTCCCGTCGTCCTCCAGTTCAAACACAATCTGATTCATGGTTTCCATCTTCGCCCTGAGATCCCGGATCTCGGCGTCAAGGCACGTGATGCGGGTCGCCGCGCTGCGGATCAGTTCGCGCTCCTGGTGGTTCTCTATGATTCCTTTTTTCGCCAGCCCATGCAGGGCGTTAACCATGTCGCGGTTTTTCATCATCGGTTTTACACCTCCAGGCCCAGCACCATGTCTGAATACTTGCAGTGCTCACGGTCCTTGCCTTCGACCTCATGCGGAAGCGTGTCATCGATCAGTTTCCGGTGCGGACACTTCCGCGCCTCCACCGCCGTCTTGCTGCATGTGAAGCATTCCGTCTGGCACATGTGGTTCAACAGATCGTTCAGCGTGTCCGTGGGGACATAGCTCATGCCCCGCATCTTGGAGACCGCCCAGTTCGGCTCGATCTTGATATGTAGCCTGATGTTTTCCAGCTCCGTGCGGATCTGCATCAACTTCTTTTCCTGCACGGTCAGAAGCAGCTTGTCGAGGCACTCCTGCGCCAGCCGTCCGACCTCATGCAGTTCGTCCCGGCATCCCGCCGCCTCGCTCCGCTTCTCCAGCGGGCCAATGCCCGCCGTGAAGCCGCTGACCATGGCGAACAGGGTTTGCAGGGCGGTGTATTCGCTCCCTTTCAGCGGTGTGCGTTCCATCTATTTTCTCCCTCGTTTCCGTTCCATTGCTCTGCGGTCTAAAATCTGCACGACCTTGCTCTTTTGCGCCTCGCGCACAAGGTTGTAGATAACCCTTTGTTTCCTGACTTCGATGAATGGCTGCACCCACTCTTTGTACTTTGGGCAGCTGTCGTGGCATGCCTCATGCCGTTCGGGCGCAACGCAGTCTCGGCAGGGACAATCTTTCTTGTTGCGGCTCATTTCACGGCTTGTCCTCCTGGATCGCCACCAGCGAGGCCCGGAGGAGGCGCTCGCAGCACTTGCCGTCATCCATGCCATGGTAGCGTTTGAAAGGGCATCCCTCGCACCGCCGAGAGTCGATGCCAAGGCAGCACTCCAATCCAGTGACCAGCTTTTCCTTATCCTTCCGGTTCACGATCCCGCCTCCTCTGCGTCCTCTGATTCGATGCACGTGATGGTGATCTCCACGCGTGGATTTTGCTTGTCGTATTCCACCCGGCTGCCGTCGTGTGTGGCGATCACGTTGCAGTTATCGTCCACGACCACGAAATTGTCCTTCAGGATGTCATCCGTGGCCTCTAACAAGTTCGGCAGATCCACCCGCCGGTGGGTGCGCATGTAGTACACGCAGGCCACGTTGACGGGGTAATCAATGCCTGTGTTGGTCGCCCGTTGAGCGAGGAGCTGAAGCGCGCATTCCTCGGCGTAATCCATGTAGGCCTTTGACGGGATGATCCGTGACCCACGCCCGATGCGGATGATCCGCTGGCTGTTCTTCTTCGTTCGCGGGTCGCCGGTGAGGGTGATTTTCATACCTCTACCTCCCACTTCACCGCCTTTCCGCAAGCACTGCAATACTTTGCCTTTGCGTTGTTTGGTGCTAAATCCGCTCCGCATTTTCCGCACGTCCAAACGATGCTGCCACCATTCGCGGGGATTCGTCTGGTTGTTACATTCGCCGGCTTCTGCTCCCGGAGCAATACTTCCCATGCTTTTACAGCGTTTTTGTCGGCTGTCCCATCGTCTTGTGTAAAATACCAATTCAGGTATTCAACCGCCTTGATGACTTCTTTTCTGTCGCTCATCTCCGAGCCTCCGCCGTAAGGCTCTCCAGCGGCAGGATGCCCGCGCTTTGACCCGGATAGGGGCCTCGTTCGAGGAACAGGCTGATGTTCTCCGTCATGCACTGCGCCATGCTCTGGATCAGCTGCGCCTCCGCAGCGATGCTGTTGACGCGCATGGTGACGGCCTCCCAATCACCGCCGTCAAGCAGGGTGCCGATGTCTTTCTGCGCGGTTTTGAGTTCGTCCTTGATTCCGCCCAGCAGGCGGAAAAGGTCTGCGAAAAGGATTTTCTGCTCTTCCATGTTGTGCCTCCTTATCCCCATTGTTCCGCCATCGCTTTTGCGATGCCCGGGAAAGTTTTACTTCTCGCTTTTGCGGTTCGTGGATCTTTCCAGCTCAGGATTTTCCCGTTCTCATCTGTCGCGTACCGGAGTGCACCTCCGATTGAGAATCCGTATTCATCTGTCGGAGCTGGTTCCACCACGTCCGTTGGTTTTAGTTTCGGAAGTCCTTTCAGCCAAAGACACGTTGCCTTGCTGAACGGATGCCCGTATTGGTATGGCTGGATGATTTGGTCCGGTTTTCTGAAACATCGCGACATTATTCCGACCGGGTTTTCGACCGCAATCCTGTCTGCGGTGCAAAGCATCATCTGCATGAAGAAGACGCAGGCTTTTTGTTGCCGAAAGTCTTTTTGCTTCTCAGGGAACCAGCGTGCTCCGCTGTTCGCGAGGTCTGTGCATGGCGGGTGCGCGATAACCAAGTCCCATGCTCCATCCTGCCATCCGTAATCCCCCCCCTCTGTAAAAAACTGACAGTCGCCGTTGATGTACGACAGCGCGTCGCCTTGTATGTGCCACTCTGGGTGTCCGCCTGAGCACGCTTGAATGTCGCAGCTGTACGCTTCGTGACCGCGCTCCCGAAAGGCGATGCACACAGCTTGGCTCTCCTCACAGGCAACAAGCACCTTCATTGGTCAACCTCCATCTCCAGCCACTCCATCTTGCAAGCTACGCACTGCGTGCGCTCGTCTTTGCTGAAGCCGTCCCGGAAGCAGTGCGCACGCTCGTCCCCGCCCCGATACGGGCAGTTGATGTTGTAATAGACTGTGACCTCGCCGTCCGCGCCGTTGTCGAATGGGTCGAGGTTCTCGTCCGACAGAACGGCGATCAGAAATTCACGGTTCGTCATTTGCCTTAGCCCTCTCTTTCGCCCGCTGTCTGTACTCGCGGCGCTTCCTGCGCCGGATCGCGTCCTTCTCCGCGAGGAAGCCTTCGCGGATATCCGCGTAATGGACGTGCGCTTCAATCACGGTTCCGACCAGATCACCTGTCTTCCCGTACTTCCTGTTCATCAGATGGATCATCGGCTGGAACAGCCTCGCCACAATGTTCCACACGGGCGCGTCCGCGTAATATTTCAGGAGCCGTTCAAGCTCAGGCCACTTCCCGTCCTCCTCGGCGAAGGCGTTTTCCGTCAGCACCCATTCGCCGCCCAGGTTCGCGGCCTCCTCGTATTTGAGCCAGGCGTCACCCATGACCACCCGGATGCGTACGCGCTCTGTCCAGCGGTGGCACAGAGCCAGAAACTCATGCAGCGGGATTTTCCCCGGCTCGGCTTCAAACTCCTTAAGCGTCATGGGTTGCCTCCTCAATCATCATTTCTGCCAACCACTCCGGCATTTCAGGCTGCACGTTGGCCTTTTTCGCAGCCTCGGCTTTCTGCTCATCCTCCAGCATCCGGATATACCAGTCCGGCAGTTCGCCGGGCTTCTGCTCCGGGTATTCACGCTGTGAATAGTTCAGCTGCGCGATGTTTGACGGCTTCCCGGTCTGCTGCTGACGCTGTCCGCGCTTCTGCCGGTGTTCCTCGCTGCGCTTCTCGGCATCATCCACGGTCTTGATCCCAGCGCTTTGCAGGCCCCGCAAGACCGCGCTCACATAGGACCAGTTGTTCCCGCCGTGTTCACAGGAGGTCTGCACCGCCCAGGCGATCAGGTCCTCGGGCATCTCACCCATGTAGACCTTCAGCTCCTCCCACGCCCTTGGTGTCATGGCCTTCAAACAGGTGGAGACCAGGGTGCCGATTTCGGAATGTTCGTAGCTGTGTAACGCTTCCTCGCGCGCGCGTTCATCGCCATCTTCTATATATCTTGTTCTTGTTCTTGTTCTTAGGGCGTTACCTGGCGTTACATCGGCGTTACATGTAACGTTACTGCACGTTACTGGTAACGTTACATCGGCGTTACATGTAACGTTACTGCACGTTACTGGTAACGTTACATCGGCGTTACATGTAACGTTACGATCAGAGCCGTCACAGGCCGCAGAAGCGCGTTTCCGCTCGCGGTAGGCCTCCACGCGCTTCCGGGTTTTTTCCTTGTGGATCTCTATCGCGTCCATCAGGTCGCTGGCGTATTGATCCCAGTCATGGATGCGGCGTCCGTCCAGGAAACCGCTGTCCTGCAGGGCTTTCGCGAGGCCTGCCGCCGGTTTATGCCAGTGACAGGCCCTCGCGATCGCCGCGTCCGGGAAGCGTTCAAGATCTCCGTCAGGCGCGTGGATGATCGCCCACGTCCAGAGGCAAACCACGATTCCGACGGCGGCGAACTGCTCCACCTTGAGCGCGTCCGCCAGCGCATATGTCTTCGGATGATCGCTCAAATCGTGGTAGACTTTGATCCACGCTTCCATGTTGTTACTCCTTTGCTGTGTCGGTCAGGACCTCGCCGGTCTCGCTGTCTACGACCTCGCCCTCGGCTTCGATCACCGGCGGCACGAGGCTCATGTCGTCGCTGATGTCGGTCTTGATGGTGTCGTCCATCGTGACGGCCCGGACGAAGTCGGACTTCATCGGGCAGTACTTCAGCGCACGTTTTAAGACGGTCTTTTTCGCCATCTCCTCAAAGTTGGTGGTCCAGGGGGAGAAGGTGCCGTTCTTCACGGATTCGCTGAACTTCTGGGCGTGTTCCCGGACGTCCTGGATGCTCATCACGTCGAAGGCAAAGCCGCCGTCCTTCATTTTCACGACCGCGTAGAAGGCCACAGGGTCACCGCGGTTCTCCATCACCGGCACGTGCTTGATGTCCGGGTTAAGGCCGAGGCTGTAGGAGAATTCGTCGTGCTCGTAAACCACATACGCGCCGATGGTGCTGACCTGCCCGGAGCGGTAGGCCAGGTCGATCAGGCCCTTGTAGCCGATCTGGAAATTGCACTCATTGACCTTCTTCTTGCTGCTCCAGCGCGGGATGAGGTACGCCTGCCCGAGCGGCGTGTTGGCTTCGAGGCCGAGCTGCGCGGCCTGCATCATCGCGCCCATGAAGGAGGCGGGCGTGCACTCAGCCAGCTTCGGCGTGGTGCTGACGGCGCTGAGAATGATGCGGGTGAAGCGCTCCGGGGTCATGACAGAGGGCAGCGCCTTGGCGATCTCGCCGGACATCTTGTTGATGGTGTCGCGAAGGGTTTTCACGTTGGCGTTTGGGGTGCTGACGGAGTTCGCGCCGCTTTTTGCGACGGCGTTCTGGATAGCGTTTGTCATGGTTTTTCCTCCTTTTTCGTGCGTCCTGTAACGTTACTTGTAACGTTACCGTAACGTTACAGGGCGTTACAATGTCATTTTGTGGCCGTTACTTGATGGAAAACACCCGCGTTACGCTCGTTTTGTAGTAACCGGCGAGCTCCGGATGCTCCTTGACGGCCTTTTTACTGTCAAAGGTGTTCCTCGTCTGGTTCTTCCAGGTGACCTTGTGATCCCCACAAAGCCCGACTTCGCAGAGGCCCATATCCGCGCAGAGAATGTTTTTGATCTCATTCTTGCGCACGTCCAGCGCATCGGCCTGCGCCTTGATCTCGAACCATTCATTGATCAGGCCCTCGCGCCCGTAGAATTCCATGGGCTCCGGCGTGTTCTCCGCAGATTCAAACACCGCGTCGAGGGCGTCCGTGGTGGCCTGGCTGCCGTCGATCAGCGGCGGCGTATCATTCTCAAGGTGCGTCCAGAAGTCCGCGCAGGCGTCCCGCAGGGCCGTGATCTCGCCCTCCTCCACGTACAGCCGGCCATCGACCCATTCGGGGCGCGGGATGCTCTCGTCCCGGACCAGCTGGTAAATCTTCAGCGCGTGGTTCCCGATCAGGACCGCGATGTACCACTCTTTGTATTCCAGAATCGCCATGTAATCCACAGCCTGTGCGTAATACTGCGACGGGAAATCCTCGCCCCGGAATTTGTCCCAGTTGAAGGCGCTGGTGGTTTTGATCTCAAGTCCGATCTTGCCGCTGACGGCCAGTCGGTCTGGGGAGGCGTGCATGTGCGGGAAGGCCGAGTTATACCAGATGAAATTGGTGCGCTGCACCTTGATACCGCTGGTCTCCTCAAACAGCCGCGCCACGGTGTCCTCCAGGGCCTCGCCGATGCGGGTGCGGAGGTTGCCTTCGAAGGCGGGTATCCGGCCCGTGCGCTCAGCCCACAGGCTGTAGGCGCTGGCGTAAGGGTTCAGGCCGACGATGGCGCTGACCTCGCTGCCGCCGATGGTCTGCTTCCGCAGCTCCAGCCACTCTTCTTTCGTCAGGCCGGAAATGTTCGTTTTCGTGATGTTTCCCATTGTTTTTCCTCCTCATTTGTGTTACAATGAGGTGAAGATTAAACGCTTGCTCTTAGGTTAAATCTTCGCCCCGAAGGCCATGATGATGCGGCAACGTCATCGGCCTTCTTCTTTTGCGCTCATTTTGCCGATCTCGGCGATCAGCTCCGCCGGGGTCATGTACTGCCATGGTTGCGGTTGTTTCAGATGATGCCCAGCAGGATCATCCACAACGGCATCGCCATGATCAGCGCTCCGCCGAAACCAGCGGCGATGGCGGCGGCGTTCTGTCTCAGGAACCCGCGCTGGTGCTTGTGACGCTTCGGGCAACCTCGGAATGTGTAGGCGATGAAGCGAATTGCATTCCCCATTCATGCTCTCCTCCTTTCCAGCTTGTAGCTCGGTTTTACCGCGGCCTTTGGAATCGGGTCGCGGATCGCACGCTCCCGGATGATGCTTTCAATAACCGTTTCCGGAATGCGGAGCAGTCTGTTTTTTGAGCGCCCACCGTGCATGTCCACCGCCCCGAACTCGGTCAGGTGGTTGCGGATCGTGTTGGGGTGTACGCTCAAAGCCTCGGCGGCGGCGTTAATCGTCAGGTATCTCATGGAGATCCTCCACCTTCACGCCCAGCGCGTCCGCGATCTTCTGCCAGGTCTCCGGCTTCGCGCCGCGGTGATTCAGCTCGACGTCGCTTAGAAACGGAATACTGCAGCCGACCTTTGCAGCCACTTCGGAAAGGGTCATGTCCTTGTTTTTGCGGATTTCCCGCACCCTATTGGCCATTCAAGCCCTCCTTTCTGTTTATCTCCGTGTTGGTACGATGTCATTATAAGCGCATTTAGCTAAAAAGTCAATAGCATAATTCGAATAACCCCTTTTCGTTTACTTTCTTTTTGTTGCGGAATTTAGCTAAATATGATATATTCAAATCGGAGGTGATGGCCATGAACATAATCCGTGAGCTGCGAATTAAGGCCGGATACCAGCAACAGGAGCTCGCCGCCATGGTGGGGGTGAGCAAGCCGACAGTCAGCGACTGGGAACATCAGCGGAAAGACCCTAAAAACGATAATCTGAAAAAACTCGCCCAGATCTTTAATGTGGACGAGCTTGTGATCCTCGGTGCGATGTCACCGCAGGCGGAGCAGGATGATGAGGATACGTGGGCGCTTCGTGAATCCATGCGCCGCGATCCAAACATGCGTGTGCTTTTCAGCGCCGCCCGAAAGGCCACGCCGGAGCACATCAGGGCTGCGGCTGCCATGCTGAAAGCTCTGGAACCGCCGGAGGAAGATGTCGAATGACGGCCCCGGATGATTACAATGTGATCATGCTTCCATTCCCCGGCCCCATCCGCGCGTGCGTGCGGATCAACGGCGACGGCTATCCGACCGTGTACATCAACGACAATCTATGTCCGATGGCAAAGCGCGAAGCACTCCGGCACGAGCTGGGTCATTTTGCGCGAGGCGACTTTTACAGTCATTGGACAATTTACGACGTGGAAGGGAAAAAATGCCATGAAAAACGATCAGAATATTTCCCAGAAACAGCAGGAGTTTGACGCCGCTTTCAGCAAAGCTGCGGCCCCCGGCTACAAGGTGAAGGCCCTCGGGATCATCGCCATGTTCGGCGGTCTCGCCTGGAGCGTAATGCCCTACATCGACGGCAAAGGGGAGCTTCAGCCTCTCCAGTATGTGGTGGCGATCATCGGCGCAATCATCTGCGGCGTAGGCGAGATCAACGAGCTGCGCTATACCGTCATGCGCAACCAGGCCCGCAACGAGTATTTCTCCAAGTACGGATTCGGCGATCGGGATCAGGAGTAAACCATGCCGCGCACCAAAAAACAGCGCCTCAAGCGCCGCACCGACGGACGGTTTTGCTGCGTCTACCACGGCAAACAGTTTATGGGCGCGACCGAAGAGGAAGCCCTGGCGAAGCGCGAGGAGTACAAGCGCCAGGAGCAGGAGGAAGGCTACATCCGGGAAAACCCGACTGTCGGGCAGTACGCAGAACGCTGGCTACCGGTTGACGGCGTGGGGCTCCGGCTTGTCACCTACAACATCCATGTCACGCAGATGCGGCACCTCTGCGACCAGATCGGTGATGAGTATGTCCGCGATGTAAAGCCCGGCCAGATCAAAAAGGTATTTTCGACGTGCTTTGCCGGGCTCTCAAGCGAGTACATTACCCACGCCCGGAGTCTGTACGCCCGAATGTTTGACACGGCGGTCGCGGACGGGATCATCAACGCAAACCCCGTCCGCAGCCAGAGCGCAAAACCGCACAAAGGAACAAAGGGCGGTTTCCGCGCCATCACGGACGAGGAGCGCCGCCTCATCGAGACCGTCGCCACGGATCACAGGATGTATCCAGCAGCCATTGTGATGCTATACGCCGGATTGCGCCCACAGGAGGTCAAGGCCCTGCGGGTGGAGGATGTGGATTTTGACAAGGGTGTGATCCACGTCCGCTCATTTGTACACATGGAGACGCCTAACCACTACGCCGTCGACGACATCGGCAAAACGAAAAAAGCGACAAGGGACGTGCCATTGTTCGCGCCGGTTCGAGCTGCCATGCAAGGCAAAAGCGGCTATTTGCTGTCCGACAAAAACGGGAACGTGGCCAGCCGTGCCGCCTGGGCAAAAGGATGGCGCTCATATCAGTACGCCATCGAAAAGCATTTGAATGGCATGACCACACAGCACTACGGACACCTCAACAAAAAGACGCGCCCGCCGTGGATCCGCTTCACGGTGCTGCCATACGACCTCCGGCATTCCTTCGCCACCTGGGCGCGGGATAACGGCGTGGAGCTGCACACCTGTGTCGAGTGGATGGGCCATACCGACGCTCAAATGCTGATGCGTATCTACGACGAAGTGACCGACACCAGAAGTCAAAAAGAGGCCGAACGGCTGGAAAAAATGCTGATTCATATGCAAAACGATATGCAGACGATGTCCAACAATCCTGAAAACCCGTGAAAACAAAGGCCCGGAGACATGCCGGGTGGGTTGCCTATATCGGCAAACAGCCCTGAAAACCAGGCATCCCCAAAGAGCCTTAGAAATGGCTTATTTCAAGCGGTCCGGCACGCTGGGCCGCACTTTTTAACCGCAGGTTTTTAACAAGTTTGCACAAGTTTGCATATGGATTCATGTGCAGCCGGATATGCAAAAAGAAGGCCCGCACACTCTGTTTCCACAAAAAAAGCGGGGCATCCGCCCCGCAAAAGTGATTTTGTCTTAACCAAATTTTACCGCCCTGCAGTTTCCAATGGAGGCATAATAGTAGTACTTTCCCGCGCTACTCGACCAGGATTTGTAGATCTCCTCAACCTTCGAGGCCGGGAAGCGCTCTTTCCCGAGGTGCCGCCGGATCGCAGGAAGCATCGTCTTTTCCATCCCGGGAAATGCGCGGCGCTCGTGAAGCTCATCCCGGTTTCCGTAGCGGCTGTTGTTCTTGCGCAGGGCATCCTTGCCCTCCTCTCCCTCGATGTACCACTCTTCTTGGCGGCCCATGATCCAGAAGACGCGCTCCTCTACTGTTTCGAGTTTGTTGTTCCAAATGGTGTCGTAACTGCGACCCGTCGCTTTAATGATCCGCTCGTCGGTGCAACGCCCGACCGTCAGGACAATGCAGTCTCCCCAGAAGCGATCCTCTCCGAAGTGGTGCGCCATCTCCTTGTGAAGGCGAACACGGAGGACGTCCGTTCCCTTGCGCAGGTCGATCACGGCAATGTCGCCCTGGCTGCCGCCCATGGTGGCCGTGTTGATTGTGTAACCATCTGCAATCAGATCGGCGACCTTCATGCTGTAAATGGCGTTGATGTCTTCAAACTTCATGGTGTTGCCCTCCTTATTCAAAATCGCAGTAGTATTCAACTTCGGGGTGCGCGATGCCGGTGGCCTTCTCGGTGACCATGTTGTCGGTTACCAGGAAGAAGGCGTCGATGCTGTAGTGCTTGCCGTCCCAACGCTCGAAGCCGCCCTGGCGCTTGTTAACGAACTTCTTTCCGGGGATGGTCGGGCAAGTCCAGACCGCCATCTTGCGGCTCTCGCCGTCGTAGCTCTTGCCGTCCCAACCGTTGAAGGTGATCTCGATCTTCTCGTTGGTCTTAATGAATCCGTTCTTCTCGGTAATGGCTGCCATTGTTGTTTCCTCCTTCTTTCCGCTCGGCTTCTTGCCTCCCGGTGATTGTTAGTATACTCTTTTAAGCCTATAAGTCAAGCAATTATGCGGTTTTTCTAAAAATAAAACCCCCGCCGGAGCGGGGGCACCGTCAATAGCCGATCTTGGCCATGACGGCGTTGTACAAACGTGGCTGGATCACCTGCAAGGTCAGCATCAACTCATCAATAATCGGCCAGACATCCTCCAGCTTGCGCCCGCGAACGGCTTCGGTGAATTCGCTTTTTCCGTCCACGTCAAGGGTCGGACCGGCCTCCGGCGCGGGAGCGTAGGCATACCCATCTTGCGTCCCGCTGCTCTGCTTTTCCGGGGCTCGCGGGAACAGGTTATCTTTAATCGTGTAAAACGCAGCCAGCTTGATACAGGTGTTTGCATCGGGGTTACGCTTCCCCTGGCACTCGGCGATGGCCGCCTGCAGATCATGCTCTGTGATCACGGCCCATCACCTCGTCACATGGATTCGATCTTGCTGATAAAGCGCTGGAACTCCTGCCGGGTGCGCTCGTCAGGTGCGTCCTGCATCAGCTCGCGAAGCTCCTCTACCATGCCGCCGTCGCGGGAGTAACCGTCCCGGTTGTTGGTGTTGGAATACCGGCCACGGCTGTCACGCCGCTGTGCGTAGCTGCGCCCGCGCATGGAACGGTTGCCGCCCATGCCGCCGTCATCATAGGAGCCGCCCATGTAGTAGGGATAGTGACCGGAATAGCCCTCGTCCTCATCCTCCATCATGGCAATGGTGGCCTTGACGGATTTCAGGGCGTGCGTCAACTTGTCCACGTACTCCAGATCACCGGCGGACAGCTTGCCACCCGCCTTGCGGATCTTCTCGTTCGTCTCGCCGATTTCGCGGGACAGGGTTTCGCACAGTTCGTGCAGATCCTTGATGTAGTCCATTTCGCATCCTCCTTTCCGTCAGGCTACACGGTTGATGACCAGGTTGGCGTTCTGCATCTCGATCACCGGCGCGGGGGTCGCGGTCGGATCGTCGGTGCCGGGCACATAGCGCACGGACAGCGAGAAGCAGCAGCCCTTC
>Ga0247608_10003230_pt1 | contig 19274 bp, 13 predicted proteins | sample 176DNAGHGlowgp2_FD_193490 | JGI IMG/M metagenome (GOLD analysis project Ga0247608, IMG submission 193490) | Sheep rumen microbial communities from Palmerston North, Manawatu-Wanganui, New Zealand - 1766 DNA GHGlow gp2 | ecosystem: Host-associated > Mammals > Digestive system > Stomach > Rumen ...
CCACCCACCAGCCGTCTATGGCGTCCTTCTTCGCTGCGCCAAAATTCTGCCCTATGGAAACCTCACTGTAGGCGTAGTCCCCATAGGGATACTCGTCTTTATTGGCCAGGGCAACGTCAAGATGGTTCAGCGCCTTCCCTTCGTTCCACAGCTTGGCCACATAAGAATCCGGAATCGCTGTAGCTTCCGGGCCCGCAACGGACAAAGAAGCGGAACCCGCGCTGGCATTCTGGTATTTCTCCTTGGTGGTAACAAAGATCTGCCAGGGCTGTTTCACCTTCCCCTTCGGCCCCAACATATCCGTCCAGTATTGCATGCCTTCATGCATAGCCTTTACCAGCGAAGGATCAAGATTATACTGCGCCTTGTCCGCAACGCTGTAGTCGCCGTCCTTATCCACTACGCCTACAAATTCACCCTTTGCGAGGAGGGTCACCTCCGCCACGTTTTTCCCTCCATATTGGATATAGGACGTGGTGTAGGCTTCGCCGCTGACGGGCAGCAAAGCGCCCAGAGCCGCCAGCACGGCGGCGGCCAGCAGGCGGTAACGTCCTGAACAGAGCTTGTTCTTACGCATTCTTTTCATGATAATGGGCTCCTTTGCATTGCTCGAACTTCATTTGAGGGTTTTATAAAATATGCGCCTATGCGTCGAAAAACAGCAAAAGAAGAGAAGCAGGCCGAAATTCCTGTCTCTTCTTTGCTGGTATATTATGTAATCAGTTTATTTAATCAGCGCATGCCACTCCTGCAGCGACAGCACATCGCTGTTGCCGTGCTGGTTCATCTGGCGGATGCCCTCCGCCGCCGCCTTGGCCGCCACCATGGTGGTAATGTAGGTGACCCGGTGCTTAATAGCGCCCTTCCGCAGGTAACTGTCATCGTGGGCCGCCGTTTTCCCCGCCGGGGTATTCACGATGAGCTGGATCTTTCCATTGATGATCCAGTCTTCGATGTTAGGCTGGCCTTCATAGATCTTGTTGACCCGTTCCACAGGGATGCCCGCCGCTTCGATTAGTTTCGCGGTCCCTGTCGTGGCAATGATCTTGAAGCCGTCTTCATAGAATGCCCTGGCCACTGCCACCGCTTCGTCCTTGTCCCCGTCGCTGATGGACAGCAGCACGGTACCCTTCAGGGGCAGCAGCGACTTGGAGGCTTCCTGGGCTTTGAAATACGCTTCGCCTACGGTCTCCGCCAGGCCCAGCACCTCGCCGGTAGAACGCATTTCCGGCCCCAGGATCGGATCCACTTCCGGGAACATGTTGAAGGGGAACACCGCTTCTTTTACGCCGTAGTACGGGATCTTCTGTTCTTTCAGGCCCGGTACCGGAGACGGGCGGCCAGTCAGCTGGCCGGTAATGATATCCGTGGCCAGTGGCACCATTCGGATGCCGCACACCTTGGATACCAGCGGCACGGTACGGGATGCCCGGGGATTGGCCTCCAGCACATACACCTTGCCGTCTTCGATGGCGTACTGCATGTTCATGAGGCCTACTACGTTCATCTCCACCGCGATCTTGCGGGTATATTCTTTAATGGTCTTCAGGTTTTCTTCGGAGATCTGCCGGCTGGGCAGGATGCAGGCGCTGTCGCCGGAGTGGATGCCGGCCAGCTCGATATGTTCCATGACTGCCGGAACAAAAGCGTCCTTGCCGTCGGAGATGGCGTCCGCTTCACATTCCAGCGCATTATGCAGGAACCGGTCGATGAGGATGGGCCGGTCCGGGGTTACGCCGATGGCCGCCGCCATGTAGTCCTTCATCTGGTCGTCGTCATGAACTACTTCCATGCCCCGGCCGCCTAATACAAAGGACGGACGCACCATCACCGGGTAGCCGATTTTATGTGCCAGTTCCAGAGCCTCTTCTACGGTGCTGGCCATACCGGACTCCGCCATGGGGATGCCCAACTTGTCCATCACTTTGCGGAACTGGTCCCGGTCTTCCGCCAGATCGATGACTTCCGGGGTGGTGCCTAAAATATTCACCCCTTCTTCTTTCAGCTTGGCGGCTAAATTCAGCGGCGTCTGCCCGCCGAACTGGGCGATGACGCCCACCGGTTTTTCTTTATGGTAAATGCTCAGCACATCTTCCAGCGTTAAGGGCTCAAAGTACAGCTTGTCGGAAGTATCGTAATCGGTGGATACGGTTTCCGGGTTGCAGTTTACGATAATGGTCTCAAAGCCCAGCTTTTTCAGAGACAGGGCCGCGTGTACGCAACAGTAATCGAACTCGATGCCCTGGCCGATGCGGTTGGGACCGCCGCCCAGGATCATGATCTTCCGTTTATCGGTCACCGGATTGTTATCGGGTGCATTGTAAGTGGAATAGAAATAGGCGCTGTCCTGGGTGCCGCTTACATGAACGCCGTCCCATGCTTCCACCACGCCGATCTTTTCCCGGGCGTGACGGATATCGTCTTCGGAAACTTCCAGAATCTCGCTGAGGTATTTGTCGGAGAAGCCGTCCTTCTTCGCCTGGGCCAGCGCTTCGGGATCGGGCACTTCGCCCTTATGCTGCATCAGGGCTTCTTCTTCCTCCACCAGTTCCTTCATCTGCTGGATAAAGTATTCCTTCACTGCCGTAATGGCATTGATCTCTTCTACCGTAGCGCCCTTGCGCAGGGCTTCGTACATCTGGAAGTGGCGTTCGGAAGAAGGTGTGCGCAGTAAGGTCAGCAGCTCTTCTTTACTGAGCTGGTCAAAGTTCTTCACATGACCTAATCCGTAGCGGCCTTTTTCCAAGGAGCGGATGGCTTTCTGGAAAGCTTCCTTGTAATTTTTGCCGATACTCATAACTTCGCCTACGGCCCTCATCTGGGTACCCAGCTTGTCATCCACGCCCTTGAACTTTTCAAAAGCCCAGCGGGCAAACTTCACTACTATATAATCCCCGTCCGGGACATACTTGTCCAGGGTTCCGTACTTGCCGCAGGGCAGGTCTTTCAGGGTAAGGCCGCTGGCCAGCTTGGCAGATACCAAGGCGATGGGGAATCCTGTAGCCTTGGATGCCAGGGCCGAGGACCGGGAGGTACGGGGGTTGATCTCTATGACAATGACGCGTCCGTCTTTCGGGTTACGGGCAAACTGCACATTGGTACCGCCGATGACGCCAATGTGTTCTACGATTTTATAGGCCTGACGCTGCAGTTCCTGCTGCACGTCCTCGGGAATGGTAAGCATGGGCGCGGTGCAGAAGGAGTCGCCGGTATGCACGCCCACCGGATCCACGTTTTCAATGAAGCAGACGGTGATCATGTTGTTGTCTTTATCCCGGACCACTTCCAGTTCCAGCTCTTCCCAGCCCAGGATGGATTCTTCCACCAGGACCTGATGGATAATGCTGGCCTGGAGCCCCCGGGCGCAGACTGTTTTTAGTTCTTCCTTGTTATATACCAGACCGCCGCCGGCGCCGCCCATGGTATAAGCCGGGCGCAGCACCACCGGGTATCCTAACTTATCCGCAATGGCAAGGGCTTCCTCCACGCTGTAGGAAACTTCACTGCGGGCCATGCCGATGCCCAGTTTGTTCATGGTCTCCTTGAACTCAATGCGGTCTTCGCCCCGTTCGATGGCGTCTACCTGCACGCCGATGACTTTCACATTATATTTATCCAGCACGCCGGCCTTGTTCAGCTCCGCGCACAGGTTCAGGCCGGACTGGCCGCCTAAATTAGGCAGCAGGGCGTCCGGACGCTCTTTCGCGATGATCTGTTCCACCCGCTCCACGTTCAGCGGTTCAATATAGGTTTTATCCGCCATTTCCGGATCCGTCATGATCGTTGCCGGATTGGAATTGACCAATACGATCTCATAACCCAGGCTTCGCAGCGCCTTGCAGGCCTGGGTGCCGGAATAGTCAAATTCACAGGCCTGGCCGATTACGATCGGGCCGGACCCGATGATCATAACTTTATGAATGTCTGTTCTCTGTGCCATAGTCTCTCTTCTCCCCTGAACAAAATTAAAATCAAATCTTTTCTGAAAGATTGACGGAATCACCGATCATTCGTCTGCACGCTTGTCTGTGGTTCCTCAGGGAAACAGTGATTAATCCATCATCGTTTCCTTATGAATAAAAGCAGCAGAACGCGATTCCTTTTTTCAGGAATACTATACGGCGTTTCCCGCTTTTACCCTACAGAATATTTTACCATATTTTACCGAAAAAAATACAGGGCAATCCGATTTTTTTCCGCAGGCAAAGAAAAAGTGCGGAAGATTTGCCACCGCACTTTCCATTTCCCAATGTTAAATTATGGCCGCCAGCCTATCGCGGGCATCCATCACCTTTTTATACATCTCTGTGTAATCCCGGTCTTCTTTGGTACGCAACGGCTCCACAATTTCGCACACGGCATCGTAGAGCGGGTCCAGGGCCAGGTTGCCGGTAATGCCTTTTAAGGCATGGGCCGCTTCAAAACCTGCCTGCAGATCCTTGTCTTCCAGCGCCTTGCCCAGCTTTTCAAAATTCGCGTCGCCAACAGCGGCGGCGATCATTTTAAAATAGAAGGCTTCCATGTTGCAGCAGCGTTCCAGTCCCTGATTGGTTTTTACTCCGTAGTCTTTTAAGGTTTCCATAGACAGCATGATCAATCCATTCCTTTCAACAGTTTTTCAAAATCTTCCGCAGGCATGGGCCTGCCAAAATAGTATCCCTGGATCATATTACAGCCGATCTCTTTCAGGTAATCGGCCTGTTCCTTATCTTCAACGCCTTCCGCAACCACAGGCACCTTCATCACTTTGGCGAAGTCGATGATCAGGCGCACCATGGCATCCATCAGCTCGTCGTTACCCGCTGAACGCTGGAAGAACTTCATATCCATCTTCAGCACATTGATGGGCATTTTGGACAGCATATTCAGCGACGAATAACCGCTGCCGAAATCATCCATCTCTATTTCGAACCCATAATCCCGCAGGCTTCTCACCACCGCAAGGACTGTCTCCGTATCTGTAGCACAGGCCGATTCGGTGATCTCCAGCGCAATATCGCGGTAGCTGAGACCGTTTCTTGAAATGATGCCCAATATTTCCTGCAACAGATGGGGCGAGAACAGATCGATTCGGGAAACATTGACGGAAACAGGAAAATCGAATCTGTATTTCTGCTTCCATTCTTTCACCTGCCGGGCTACTTCATTCCATATATACAGATCCAGCCGGTAAATCAGTCCGTTCTGCTCAAACAGCGGGATGAACTTCCCTGGCGAGATCAGTCCTTCCGATTTGCTGTTCCAGCGGACCAACGCTTCGGCCCCGCCCAGCTTCGGAGCATCCCCCGTCATATCATACTTGGGCTGATAGTAGATAACAAACTCCTGCTCTTTCATCGCATCGTCCATGGCAGCGATGTATTTCTGTGACTCCAGCTGTTGTTTATGAAATGACTCATCATATCGTTCAAAGGAAAGAGAATAATTATCCTTCGCCCTGTCGCAGGCAATGCGGGCCCGGTCAAACCGGGATATCACGGCAATGTTCTGGTCCACGCATTCGTAAACGCCCACCCGGAGATGGATATGCGCATTTTCCAGCCGGGAATTCACTTCTTTATTCAGATACGCGGCAAAGGATCCGTAATCATCCTGATGGGGCTGATACAGCAGGAATGTGTCCGCGTTGGCGCGGCCGACGATCCCGCCATTGTGGTCGGCAACATCCAGCAGTGTCTCCGCAATAGTGATCAGCACCTTATCGCCAAATTCTTTACCGTATAATCCGTTCACCAGTTTAAAGTGGTCGATATCAATGGCAACCGCATCTTTTTCCCCCTGTACGTTCCGGTCCATCTGCTCGCAATACTGATAAAAGAAGTCGCGGGCATACAATCCGGTCAGCGCATCCCGTTCCGCTGTTTCAATCAGCCTGCGGTCTTCCGATAGCCGGATGGCATTGCCGATCCGCGCCCGTATTACTTCCGGCATGTCATAGGGTTTGGCAATAAAGTCATTAGCGCCTTCCAGCAAGCTCGGCACTTCCGCCTCTTTCTGCCCGGTCATCACAAGGATCGGAATCCGTTTCGTCGCCGGATTGTCTTTCAGCATTCGCAGAAGGGTGAACCCGTCCATCTTTGGCATGATCAGATCCAGCAGCACCGCCGAAATGCTTTCATGGTGCTCTTTGATATACTCCAGCGCTTCCTCGCCGTCCGCGGCATAGGAAACCGCATACTGGTTTTCCAGCATGTTGCCCAATATCATCCGGTTTATCTCTTCATCTTCTACAATCAGGATCTGGCGTTTGTCGTTACCGAACAGCGCCTCCATCCGTCGATTTCTCCGTAATTCGCTTTCCATCCCTAGTCTCCCTGATCTACGACAAAATAAACAGCTTTATACTACTTATATAATAAGAGTTCTATCGTAAAAAATCAACCGAAAATTGCGTCCGGGATTTACGGAATCGCTTCTTTTTCCAGATAAAATACGGATTTCCGGCAAAATACAGGCTGTCGGAAATCCGTAATTTTTTTATCCTTCTTTGCATTTTGTCAGGGCCACGGTCCCGGAACGGGTGATCTCCACGATTTTGATGTGGCTCAGGTTCTCCAGGAAAATCTGCGCCCTCTCCGGCGTATCACAGATCTGGATGGTCATCATATTGTTGGCCATGTCGATGATAGTCGCATTCATGACCGAACAGTTATCGATGATGTCCCTGCGGTTGTCCCGGCTGTACTTTACTTTAATCAGCATCAGCTCGCGGCAGACCGCTTCCCCTTCATCAAAAGTCTTAACCTTTATCACATCCAGCTTTTTGTTCAGCTGCTTTTCAATCTGCTCCTGGGTATGTTCGTCGCCGGTACTGACAATGGTCATGTTGGATACAGAGTTGTCTTCCGTTTCCCCAACGGCCAGGGAATCAATGTTGAAACAACGGCGCCAGAATAATCCGGAAACCTTACAGAGCACGCCGGACTGGTTTTGTACTAATACATTATAAATTCGTTTCATCTTATGCCACCTCGTTGGGATCCACATCACACTGGAGCAGGACCGACTCGTCGTTTTCCAGGAACGCCTTCACGGTTTCCGCCATCTTTGCTTCATCATTCAAGTGCAGGAACTTCATCCCGTAAGCCGCTGCAATGGATTCCAGATCCGGGCTTCCTGTCAGGTCTATGACGGAGAAGCGGTCTTTATAGGTAAAATGCTGAAATTGCCGTACCAGGCCCAGCACATTGTTGCGGATGACCGCGATCTTTACCGGGACATTATACTGCCGCATGGTCCCTAGTTCCATCATGCACATCTGGAAGGCGCCATCGCCGCAGACTGCCACCACCTGCCGGTCCGGTTCCGCCAGCTTGGCGCCCATGGCGGCCGGAACAGAATAGCCCATGCAGCCCATGCCGCCGGTGGTGAAGAACCGACCTTCCCTGATGATGCAGTTGGCGCAGGACCACAGCTGGTTCTGCCCTACGTCCGCCACATAGACGGCGTCCTTTTCCATGGCGTTGGACAACGCGCGGATAAAGCGGGTCGGATCCACCGTGCCCGGAGTCGTCACCAGATCGGCCTTGGCTTTCTTATCCTGTTCCGCTTCCCTGCGGAAGTCCGCCAGCGTTTTCAGCCATTCCTCTGTAGAGGTGCTGATGGCTTCCTTATCCAGTTCTTCAAATACACTCTTCAGGTCGCCCACCAGCGGAATGGAAGGACCTGCGTTTTTCCCGATCTCTGCCGGGTCCACATCAATGTGCACCAGCACCTTGTTATCTTCAATTTCATTGGGTCGGGCGATGGAACGGTCCGCCACCCGGGCGCCGGCCAGCAGGATCATGTCCGCTTGGTTCATGGCCCGGTTACCATAGGCCTGCCCGTTGTTTCCTACCATGCCAAAGAACAGCGGATGCTCCGTGGGCAGGGTGCCCAGTCCCATCATGGTGGAAACAACCGGGACGTTATGCTTTTCCGCAAAAGAACGGATCACATCCGCCGCCCCGCTGAGGTGCGCACCGCCGCCGGTACAGATCAGCGGGCGTTTTGCCTTTTTCAGTTCCCGCACCACCTTGTCGATCTGGCGGGTATGACCTTTGACCGTTGGTTTATAGGAACGCATGGAAACCGTTTCCGGATATTCCAATTTGCCAATCTTCTGATTTTGGATATCGATTGGGAAATCGATCAGCACCGGGCCTTTACGCCCGCTGTTGGCAATATAGAAAGCTTCCTTCACGATGCGGGGCACATCCTCCGCATTCCGGATAATATAGCTGTACTTTACAAAGGATTCGCAGGCACCGGAAACATCCGCTTCCTGGAACACGTCGCTGCCCATCAGACGGCTGTCTACCTGCCCGGTGATCACCACCAGCGGGATGCTGTCCGCATAGGCGGTTGCGATGCCGGTGATTACATTGGTGGCGCCGGGGCCGCTGGTGACAGCTACCACCCCCACCTTTCCCGTAAGCCGCGCATAGCCGCTGGCCGCATGGGCCGCGTGCTGTTCATGGCGTACCAGCACTGTTTTGATCTTCGTATTCAGGATGCTGTCATAAAAGGGACAGATGGCTACGCCCGGATAACCGAAGACATACTCCACCTTTTCCATCTCAAGACACTTTACAATTGCGTCCGCTCCGTTCATGTTCTGTTTCTCCCCTCAATTCTGTTATGATTTCCCCTATGCCAGATGTAAACGCTGTGGATCGTCATACTACCGTGACAGTCCTTGTCCAAGTTCCGCCTTTCCACCGCATCACTTACAGCATATTAAAAATATAATACCATAAAAACAATCATTTTACATTAAAAAGTAGAAATTATGATAAAAAAGAAAAACATTGTAAAGATTTTGTTTCACTTTTAATAGTTTTACGGTTTTTCCTTTTCCACAATCGGCACAATGATCTGATACCGTCTCTGGAAGAAAGTCAGCATGGCGTTCAGGCAACGCTTCCGTAATTCGGATGTATCCCCGAAACGTTTATAAAAATCAGGCATCAGCGGTTCCCATACTTTATTATAGGAATCTATCTTTTTGCGAACCCTGTCATAGCTGTAGTTTTCCGACCCGGCTTTTTTCAGGGCTTTTAAAAACAGGTCATAGAACTCTTTGTTTTTTACAGCTGCGTTAAATACGGGGAAGTTTTTCCGGGCCAGCGCAAAATGGTCCGTCGTAGCCGCCGTGATTGGTTCTTCATAATGACCGGCGCTGTAGTCCAGATCGTGAAGGATAAACTGCCAGCGTCCGCCGTTATATGATGTATCTTTGGTACGCCAGAGCACATGGTTGTGGACAGGCGAAACATCCCCGTTGCCAATGTAAATCTGGAGCGCAAAATAATCGGCCATGGACTGTACGTCCATCACGTCGCAGAACTGTTTATAGATTTCCGGGTCTGTCAAGTCTTTTTCCCCAAAAGACTGCAGCTCTTTATAATATTTTATATCCTCCTCTGCGCCCACCTGGACTTCCGATTCCTTGATTGCGACCACGTTCTTTTCGTCCACGCTAAAGCGGGTATGCAGAGTCTTGCCGGAAAGTATCTCATTCAGCAGATAGACGCCCCAGTATTCGCCGTTCAGGAACAGTACGGCCGGACGGGAATCCAGAACCGTAAACTTTCCGCCTCTGCCGAGATCCTGCAGGAAGATATCTTTATATTTCAGGAATTCAGCATCGTTTCCTCCGTCCCGCAAAGCAAAGGTTTCATATTCACCTGCTTTATCAAACAGCTTATATCGAAGCAGATCCGTTCCATACGGCTTTCTGAAATACAAGGTAAAGGATTTCTGGTTCTGCCTCCGGGACATACCGCCGCGAATCCGGATCCCGGCCTCCATCTCCAGATCCGGCAAAGCGTTTTTTGGCTGGTAAAACTGGATTTGGCAGGGCCGTTCCCATTTCTGTCCCCGCTGGGTACTGTTTGTTTCCACATTCCACCATTCCTGCTTTTCGATTACCTTTTTTGCCTCATCAGTCTTCTTCCATGCGTCATATACCGCGCCGGAAGCAAGGATCCCCGTATTATAATCCAGCAGGTTCTTTGCGTCTGTCGTTACGGAAACCATCAGGCATCCGGCAAACCGTCTGGCATAATCTTCCCGCAGATAGTACACATTGGTCTGCACCTTATCGCCTACGGCGCCTTTTTCGTCTACCAGTGCCGTATTCAGGACGACGCCGTAAGGCAGGCTCTGGTCTTCATGTAAAGTGGAATAGGTAAATTCCGGGTACAGCATCCATTTCTTATGGTTTAACAGATAGCCGGTCATTTCGCGGGTCAGGATCACCTCAACTTCAGCTTTCCCGCTGGCATCGGCAGCAGAAGGCCTTGTCCCGTTCGTAGTAAAGGCGATCGTATATCCCGCCGGCGCTTTCATGTGGACTTTCAGCGACGAATCGGCATACAGGCCGGACTCATGGGAAAAGACGATCCCGTTCTGTGTGACAGCCTTGACTTTTGTTTCCGGTTTCCCCTCATTTTTCTGGCAGCCGGACAGCAGAAAGAAGCTTAATACGGCTAAGATACCAATGGCTGTTTTTATACAGGAGTTCCATGTACCGGCATGGTTTTCATATACTGCATCAGCCCCATCCGGGGAAATTCGCCCTTTTTCTTCAACAGATAATGTCTTTTCTGCCAATCGGAACATCCCCTTTCTTATTTATAATATGTTGCTGAAACTCAATTTATACTTACAGAATCGCCGATCCGTTCAGCGAAAGGCTGCGACAATTGTATCAACGCATAGAAACAGCTCTTCTGCAACAATCATAAGTCAACTATCTTTCACACGTAAGGACTGCCTTACGATTTTTTTCATATTTTCAAACGAGATGGCCCCCTGCGCCCTGCCGATCACATTCCCGTTCCGGTCGATCATGTAGGTCGTTGGGATGGCGCGTATTCCGTATGCCTGGAACAGTTCGCCTCTGACGTCCATTAAAACCGGATAGGTGTATCCGTTTTTATCCATAAATGCTTTGATGCCCGCTTCATCTTTTTCATTTCCCAGTTTTGGCGACGCAACACCTAACACGATAACCGCATCCTCGCCGTCTTTAGGTGACTGTTCGTACAGTTTCTGGATGTCCGGCATCTCTGCCCGGCAGGGCGGGCACCAGGTAGCCCAAAAATTCAGGAAGATGACTTTACCTTTATAATCGGACAGCTTGTGAGTCTTACCGTACTGATCTTTCAGTTCAAAAGGAACCGCAGCGGCTTCACTTTTCTTTCCATCTGGTGATTGCGCTTCTTGCACCGCGCCGCTTTTCCCGGCCGTTGCGTCCTTCTGTGCCGAAGCTTCGCCTCCGGCCTGTAACTGCCCGCTGCACAGCAGGATCCCCAGCAGGACCATAAGGGCGCCGCCGGCTTTCACCGTATATTTCATAACGCTTTTATTCCGTTTCAGAAGCTCCAGTACCTTACCGGAAAACAGTCCCAGCAACAGAAAAGGAATTACAAATCCCAGCGTGTAAAACATGATCGTCACCATACCTTTCTGCGGCTCCGCTGCCGCCAGTATCAGCGCGCTGCCGAGCAGGGGGCCCACGCAGGGCGTCCAGGCAAAGCTGAACACAAATCCCAGCGCCAACGCCGCTAACGGGGAAGCGCTCCATGACGCAAGTGAAACAGAAAGCCTGCGCTCTTTTTCCATAAATTCCTTCGCCCCGAACAAACCAAGCTGATACAGTCCGAAGAGTATCATGAGCAGGCCGCCCACGCGCAGGATAACCGGCTGCCAGGAAAGCAAAACGCTCCCGGCTACCGTCGCGCCCAGCCCCAACAGGAAGAACGCCGCGCTGATTCCAATCACAAAACATAGCGTATTCAGCAGGATCGTACGACGCGCAAAACGCAGGGTCCCATCCTGCAATCGTTCCCCAGTCCCGCCGGAAAGATACCCAAGATAGACGGGAAGCAGGGGCAGCACGCAGGGAGAGAAAAAGCTGAGGATACCCTGAAAAAAAACAGCCATAAGAGAAAGTTCGGAAGAAGTAACTGCGTTCATAAAATAAAACTCCAAAATATCCCATGCAAGTTGAGCCGCCGGTAACGCTGACTCATTTGCGAAAATGCCGCGGAAGAAAGCAAGCGGCACTTTTCAAATCATTACATCGGGAAACCGCTGATAAGAATTTGCTTCAGCCATATACCAGACAAACCGTACTGATTTCAGTAACCGAAAAAGAAGAAATAGGCAAGCCCCGCAAGGCAGCTGGCAACATTTGTCAGTAACAGCGTTTTGAAAAGCTTCCTGCGGTCTGCTTTCACAAAATAGCAACACAAGCAGAACTCCAGCAGCAGGACGGCAATCTCGCCCAACAACACCGCCAGTTCAAAGTCGTCGTTTACGGAGCCAAGAAACCCGTTCAGCAGCAGATTACTGACAAAGTTTATCCCTGCAAAATACAGTAAATGCTTTTTGTCGCGGTAACCGCAGAAATAAAACAGAGGAACTTCAATGACCATCGTCCAGAATGCAAGGGACAGCATCTCCCCGTCAATCTCCGTCAGTTCGTATAACAGTTCATGTCCCGGAAACAGGGGCGTTATGACTGGCACGTCAAAAAGCATCATGGTTCTTCTCCTTCCAGTTCCGGTTTCCCCGCCTGTTTCCACAACAAATATCCTGCCGCAGCCAGGCACAGGAACTGTAATACGACCATCGCATGGGGCGCAAGGGAAAATCCCCGGTAGAATACGCCCGGCAACAGACAGCCCGCTGCCAGCCCGAACATGAGGCCCGGATACCGGGGATTACACCAGTGAGCCAGCCGCAACGTCAGCGGCATGGTCATATTAAAGGCAAATACCAGCAGCGCCGCCGCTGCAAGACCGGACATATGAAGCGCCGCAAAGCACAGCAGAAATATAAACAGAATCGTTTTTTTATAGCCGGCTTTATCACAAAGAAGACCTCCCAGCGCCTTGCCTGCCGCAAAGACACAGGGAAACAGCATGACGTACGGACTGAAGGCGCTCCCGCTGCCAAGGCCACGCAAGACCACACAGCCAAGTAACAGGAACAGGCTGACGACAGCCGCGCCGGTCAGCGAATCTTTCCTTTTCAGAGGATCTCCAGATACGCTCCCGCTTTTGGACGGTTCGTCGCCAACTGATTGCAACGCCGCGCGTTGTACCGGATCCTGTGTCCGGGCCATGTTGGAATGAATGATCCCGCATTCCGTTACATTATGAAAGCCGCCTGCAAAGCTCATCCTGCGCAGCCGTCCTGTAACGATGACAGAAAGTACGACGCAGGCAAGCAGAAAAGGATAAGGCCCGACGATACGGTTCAGCCCCAGGGCCAGCCCTATGGCCCCGCTGGAAACAAAGATCCCCGGTTCTTTATACGTGTCATACTGCTGCAACACCAGACTGCCCGCCGCCGCATGGAAGATACTGTTGCCTGTACCAAGGAGCGCCGCCTGTGTCCCAATCCCAAGGGACGGCACACTTCCGGCAGCAAGGGCGAAGGCCGAAACCAGGAAACAGCCGCGAAGCCAGGCCGGTTTCCGGTCGAAAAGCCAGCCGACGAACCACTGACTGCCAAAGGCAAAAGCGCTGTACAGCCCAAAATAATATACGATAGGTTCCATAAACGGCTCGTTCACGGCATATACTGCCAGTGCCGCGCCGCAAAGGCCGTCCACCAGGAAATGAAGTATTGTAAACAGAGCTAACAAGGCGATCCTCCGTTATTATTCTCTGCAACACCGCACAGTAAAAAGATTAAAGGAATGCTGATCAAAGCTTTTTCTTCAGCGCATACCTGCCGTTTTCCCGTTCCAGCACGAACACTCTGCTCTGGCCGTACTGTCTCCCCTCTTTGTGAATCAGTTTGGGCCCGAAGGCAGTTTCCATATACGGATAGATGTAAAAATCCGCTTTGATTTCATACTGCGACCCTTCCGCATTTTCCGGCAGGGATAAGGCAAACTCCTTAACATCTGCCGTTTTGTTAAAATCTTGATGGATAAACTTCTCCGAAACAAACTGCGCTTTCCGGTCTTTATCGTAAACCGTAAAATGCCAGTCGCAGGCTCCCGGCAATTGCACCCTCAGGAGAAAGGAATTGTCCGCTTCCCCGTTCGCCACATCAAAGCTGACCGCCCTCATGGCCCTGGTATAGATTCTGTGCGGGTGGGGGCGGGGCCTGGGCCTGCCGTAAGGATCCGGAACATCCGCATAGGCCGTGGCGAACAAAGAAAGCATGCATATTAAAAGACTGATACATGTAACGATCCGTTTCATACGTCCCTCCTTAATCTAAGGAATCACTGCTTCTCCGACACATCCTGCTGCCCGTCCCGCTATTTTCTGTTTCACAGAAAGCGGCGCTGTATCCAGGCAGGCTTTTCTATTTTGCTTCCCGTTTCAGGATCTCCGCCATTACTTCGATCCCGGCGCAGATATCTTCGTTCGACGCAAACTCCGCCGGGTTGTGGCTGATCCCGCCCCGGCAGGGAATGAACAGCATGGTCGTCGGGCAGACAGCCGGCATGTGCATGGCGTCATGCCCCGCTCCGCTGTTCATATGAAGGAAGGATTTGCGCTGCTCTCTGCAGATTGCTTCCGACTGGGCCGCCAGCGCTTCATCCAGTGCTACCGGGCTGTCAGAAGTAAGCATTTCCTCTTCGATGGTTATACCGTCTGTCCTCGCCGTACCCTGCACTGCCTGCCGGATCTCTTTCAGGGTACGCTGGATGCTTTCCGTATCTACCCCGCGAAGGTCCACCCAAAGCGTGACCTTCCCCGGCACTACGTTGATGGACCCGGGATCCACCTCCACTACCCCTACTGTCGCAACGGTTCCATTTTCTTTTTCCCGGATGGCCGCCGTTTCCACCGCCAGTATCAGTTTGGCCGCGCTCACCAGCGCATCCTTCCGGAATCCCATCGGCGTTGCTCCGGAATGGTCGGCCATGCCATGTATATGCAGCTTGAACCGGGTAGGCGCCGCGATATTATGCACGATGCCGATCTGATGCTTCGTTTCCTCCAGCACCTTGCCCTGCTCAATATGCATTTCCGCAAAGCACTTATACGCCCCGGGCTGCAGCAGGGCTTTCTGATACGCCTCCAAATTGCCGCCCCACTCTTTTACCGCGTCTGCAAACGTTACGCCGTCTTTACCCGCAGCATGGGCAAATTTATCCGGCGTTGCTTTTCCTGTAATCAGCTTACTTCCAATGGTAGCATAGCCGAACCGGCTGGACTCTTCCGCCCGGAATACGATTACTTCAATGCTGCGCCGCAGGGTTTCGTCTTCCAACATATGGATTGCTTCCAGCGCGCCCACCACGCCGCACATGCCGTCGTAAGCCCCGCCATGGATGACCGTATCCAGATGGGAGCCGCAGGCCACCGGCGGCAGGGCCGGGTCAAGGCCCGGCTTGCGCAGGAACAGATTGCCCAGTACATCTTCCCGTATTTCCAGGTCCAGGTATTCAATCTGTTTCAGCAGCCACATCTGGGCCGCCTTGTCCGTACTGCTGTAAGCCAGCCGGGTAATGCCGGCTTCGGTCCGGCCAAATTTTGCCAGCCCTGCGATCAGATCCGCCACTCTCTGAGAATTTACAGGTAACATAGTGTTCTCCTTATACAATGGCTGTAACCGCAAACATCCTCCAGAGATATTATGCAGCTACAGCCAGTCGTTTTATGCACTGTATTTAATTGCCAGCTCGGCCAGGGTCGCCGCAGCTTTCCACAGGGCTTCCTCGTCAAAATCAAAATGGCTGTTGTGGTGCCCTGCGGCAATGGGCGTGCCATACATCAGGTAGGCCGCTTTCCCGCCGCGCTTCTGCACCCTGTCCATAAAATAGGTACAGTCTTCGCTGCCGCCCATATCCACATAGGTCAGCACGTTGGCGTAGCCGCATTTTTCCTGCACAAGCGCCGCAATTTCTTCCGCCAGTTCCTTATCGTACACGCTGGCGGGCGCGCCCCCTGCCAGGGAGATTTCCACTTTCACATCATACAGGTCCGCCGCAGCCTGCAGCATCCGGCGGGCTTCCTTCACCATAAAGTCATTGATTTCCGTATTGCCGCCCCGTGTCTCAATTTTCATGGAGGCGATATCCGGCACAACGTTCCGCCCGGTGCCCGCATTCAGCACGCCCACATTAATTCGGCTGGAGCCCTGGCTGTGCCGGGAAATGGTGCTGAGGCTGATGGCCGCCTGGGCCGCTGCCAGCAAGGCGTTCTTCCCTTCTTCCGGCGCCGCCCCTGCGTGAGCCGGAACACCGTGGAACACCGCATCCATCTTCGTAGTTGCCAGAAATCCATCGGTCATGGTCACCAGGGTATCCGCCTGGGTACATTTAAAGCCGATGTGCCCCCCAAAGAAGTAATCCACATCATCTACTACACCGGCGTCTGCCATGGCCAGGGCGCCGCGAACCCCTTCTTCTGCCGGCTGGAAGATCAGCTTGATCTTTCCCTGCAGGGAGCCCTGATTCTCTTTCAGCAGCTTTGCCGTTGCCAGGCCGATGGTCACATGCCCGTCATGGCCGCAGGCATGCATGGCTTTTTCGTGAAGCGAACGGAACCCTTCCGCCACCGGGCGATGGGCTTCCGTCTTATCTTCTTCCACATCATTGCAATCCATGTCAAAGCGGAAGGCAACGGTTTTGCCCGGTCTTTCCGTATCCAGGATACCAACTACGCCGGTCTTGCCCCCGGCCATCCGGGCAACCAGCTCCGGGTCCGCCCCTTCCGACACGGCGCGTTTTGCACAGGCTTCCAGCTCTGCTGCAGAAGGACGGCCCATCATGGATCCTTCTGCCACAACTTCCGCGCCAAAATGAACTTCATAACCTAACCGCTGCAATTCTTTAATGATCATGGAAGCGGTCCGAAACTCCGTCCAGCCCGTTTCCGGATGGGCATGCAGGTCCCGTCGTCTTGCAGCCAGTTCTTTTTTTAAGGCTTCCGCCTGTTTCCAGATAGTTTCCATAGTACCTATATCATTCCTTTACTTGACTTTTATGCAGATATGTATATGGCGAGAAACTCTGATCCGATGCGTGACCTCACCTCATCATCAGAATGCCAGGAACATCATACCAACGATCATGGCAAAAATCATAGGAATCGCATTGCGGCGGGTAACTTCCATGGGGCTGATGCCTGCGATACCGGCTACGATGATGGTTGCGCCGGCAATCGGGGACATGGTACGGCCCAGGGTACCGCCCAGTGTCGCCATGGAGCCCATCTGTACGATGGACATGCCGAAGTCTGCCGCATGAGGAGTAACCGCTTCGTTAAAGGCGAAGGTAGCCGCGTCGCCGGAACCGGTGATCAGGCCCAGTACAAAAGGACCGACGGACGCGCAGATCTTAACAATTGCAGGATTGTTGATCATGGCCGCGATAAAAGCCTTTACCAGACCCATGGCATTCATACCGGCAACAAATACGCCTGCTGCCAGGATGATACCGATGATGTCGCCGTAGGCCTTGCCCATGCCGTCAAAGAAGGATTTGGTCAGGGCCGCCGGATTGGTCCGGGTCACGATGCAGGTAAGGATGGCGCCGATAACCATGGCCTGGGCAACGCCCATCTTGAACAGGGGAACCAGGCCCGTCGCGCCTAAGATCAGGATCGCAATAGGAATTACAGGCATCAGCGCGTATAAGGGATTGACTTTAAATTCTGTATCCAGTTCCAGCCCTTCTACCACGTGGCCTCTGTTTTCTTTCAGGAAATAGGCGATAGCCGTCAGTACCACCGCGCCTACGAGCAGGGAGGCAATATTGGCTTTGTAATGGAAGGCGATTACGTCCATTACGTTCACACCGGCAATCTTTGCCACAAAGGGATTGTGGGCCAGGCCCGGGTTCAGCATGGAACCGTAAGTACCGCACTTAACCGCGGCTGCCGCCATAGCCGGATGCACGCCGGCACCCATCAGGATCGGGATGAAGATAGCGCCTGCCGCCGCTGCGGTTCCTGCCGCACTGGGCAGCGCCACGTTTACGGCATAGGTCCCAAAGATAACGCCGGGAATCAGGAGCCAGTTTACTTTTAACAACAGTTTGGCCAGTGCGTTGATCAGATGCTTGTCACATCCGGTGAAACGCATCGCCAGGGCAAAACCCATACTGGAGCAGGCGGACGCGATCATCCCGCTGCCCATGCCTTTGGCAAAGGCATCCAATGCCTTCATCGGAGCTCCCGACACCAGGCACATGACGATACCGGCCCCTACCAACACCATCCTGGCTTCAAAGCGCTTTACCAGAAGTACCAGCGCCGCCAGCACGATAACACAACCTAAAATCAACATAACATAACCCCCTCCGCCGGAACCTTACCGTTTGTAACGCAGTCCCTTCAATCTTTAATACGTGGACAACACTGCCCGTATTATTATTTTAAGTATAACACTGCTAAAAATTCTAAACAATATTTATCCGCAGATATACTGTATACAAGTTAGCCTCCTTTATATAACTGTAAAAAAAGAAACGGAAAAGCCGAAACTTTTCCGTTCCCAAAGACCACTGTCGAATTATATCACTGTTTCTCAGAGAATAATCTTCCCTTTTCCTTCCGTAATCTTTATTCCTGTTCCGTATTCTTCCGAAAGAGCTGCAATATCGGCAAGGATCTTTTCGCCGTATTCCGCGTCCGCCAGTTCCGGGCGCCCCCGCAGGCTCCTGCCGTTTTTAAAACCAAGGCTCAGGGGCTGCAGGTCCACTTCCCGGATTGCGCCTTCCGTAACTGTAAAGGAAGCCAGCGCCGACTCAAACACAAAATGATCCACCGCCAGGCCCCGTGTCCCGTTAGCGCTGCGGGCGTCCAGCCCGTCTGCCACCGTATTGTCCGGGCCCAGATCATATAAATCATAAAATTCCGTGGGCTGGCGCTCTACCGAATCATTCTGGAAAATGAAATCGCCCAGACTGTAGAAAATGGGTTTGTCTTTATAAATCTCAATGCCGCGCCAGATGTGCGGCCCATGCCCTATATACGCCGTCGCGCCCGCATCGATACACAGTTTCGCGAAATCACGGCAGAAATCCGCCGGCCGGTTCTTTTCCATGCCTTTCCGTTCATGGCTGTGATGGCTTACAAACACAAAATCAGCCTGCCGTTTTGCTTCTTCAATGGCGCGGACGATCCGGGCCGCGTCCTTTTTGTTCATGGTCGTAACCGTCCCCGGCTTTTCCCCGGACGCGATTGCTTCAAAGCGGATGTTCCCGATCAGGTACCCGCCGGTCAGCGGCTTGTTAAAACCCTCTTTTTCCAGCAGCATGCGGTTGGCATTCACTTCCGTCTGGTCTACTATCTTACGCAGTGTGTCCA
>Ga0247608_10003232_pt1 | contig 19266 bp, 13 predicted proteins | sample 176DNAGHGlowgp2_FD_193490 | JGI IMG/M metagenome (GOLD analysis project Ga0247608, IMG submission 193490) | Sheep rumen microbial communities from Palmerston North, Manawatu-Wanganui, New Zealand - 1766 DNA GHGlow gp2 | ecosystem: Host-associated > Mammals > Digestive system > Stomach > Rumen ...
TATTCTGAAGAATACGATTGAGTCGATCTGCATTGTAACATTATCCTGAGTAATAACAGGCTGAGGCGGGAAGTCACAATACTGTTCCTTTAAATCAACCTTTCTGGCTACTCTGTCAAGGAAAGGGACCATAAAATGAAGACCAACATCCCATGTTTCCTTATATGCACCGAGTCTCTCAACAATGAATGAGTGAGCCTGCGGTACGATCTTGATATTCATTGCTATCAAGACAAGAATTAAAACTAATACAACTACTATAGCGATTTCCATACTGATTCCTCCGTTTAAATATTTTTTGTATTTATCTTATCGCGCTCAACAATTAGTCTGTTTCCCTCAACCTTGCTGATCACGACTGTTTCACCGGCTGCAATATCTTCGCCGGATAAAGACCTGAGATTCCAGGTTGTGCCATCAATATTTGCACTACCGGTTTCTTTTATGTTGTTGACCTCTTTATTAACGATCACTTTTCTTCCTATCATAGAATCTATGTTGGTTTTAGTGATCCTGTTATTTAGGTATTTAAGTGAAAAAGGTCTGACAAGAACAAGTGTCAGAATTGAAACAATAAAAAATACAACTACCTGGATTCCCAGTGAAAATCCAAGCATTGCCATAAAGCATGCACACAGACAGCCGATCGCAAACCATATCGTGGAAAGCCCCATGGTAAGCAGCTCTATAAGAGCAAGAATAATCGTAAGAATGATCCAAAATAAAACAGGTGCAAAGCCGAAAATACTCTGAGTCATACTCTCTTCCCTCCCTTAATAGAATTATACTCCAAATGATTTTTATTTTCTCTATTATTTAGATTTCCCACCACAAAAAATGTGATGGGAAACCTAAAAATTGTATTATCAGCTTATTTCATTTACATAGATCTGAACACGGCTCTGAATGATGTCAGCTACTTCCTTGGCTGTCTTTTGTCCTGAGAAGTAAGCTGCTGACTCTTCGGAAATAATGTTTGATACTTCGTCATTATAGCTTCCGACCTGAGTTACACTGGCAAGATAATCAAGAACTTCCTTGACTTCTTCATCTGTAACAGGATCGATGATGATCTCTGAATCGCCGATGTAGTAAGTGTCATCATACTCAACTTCCTTACCTGTTTCATCGATGTATACAGGCTTTTTCTTTGCCTGCTCAGCAAGCTTGTTGATCTGATCCATAGATACAGGCCAGTAACCGTCGATAGTGCTCTGATACTCATCTGTGAGGAAGTATCTCATAAACTGCCAGCATCCGTCCTTAACTTTTGAAGATGAGCTCATTGAAAGCTGGATACTGGGTGAAAGACATGCACCACTTCCGTTGTCTGAAGGGAATCCAACAAATGAGATATCCTTTCCAAACTTACCCTTCTTTTCATAGTTGTAATCCTGGAAGGAAGTTAAGTATACACGTGAAGCGATAGCTTTTCCTTCTCTCCAAAATGCTGACTCATCTGTTTCGTAGTCCTCCTCAGAAAGGTCCTCAGGGAACTCGTTGATAAACTCAAGCAGATGGCTGAATGCATCAGAATCATAACTGCATGAAAGTGTATCCCAGTCGATGAACTGTGAACCTGCAAGTGAAAGAGCCATATCATAGAGTTCATCCCTTGCAAGAGTTCCGATAGCATACTTTTAATCTATATTCTTCTGCTTGATAAGAGCTTCAAGCTCATCGATAGTCCATGTATAATCGTCTTTTCCTACATCCTCTGTAGCAGCTACTACTGTTTCTACAGTGAATGAAGGTACTATCTTGTACATCTTTCCATCTGTCTTAAATGCATCCATCGTTGAGATGAATTCTTTCTTTCCAAGTTCCTCATCATTGTTGAAGTAATCAGTCAGATCTTCAAAAAGTCCCTTGGCGATATAACTATCTACAGGCATGTCTGTATCAAGAACAAGAATGTCAGGTGCATTTGCAGAAACTATATCTGTGTTAAGCTTGTTTGCGCCTGCAAGATCGTCTTCATCAGTCTCATAATCAGAATAGTCTGTTATAACAATACGATATTCATCGCTTGCCTTGTTGAATTTTACAACATGTGATCTGACATCATAATCGATATAATTACATCCAAGAGTGATTATCTGCTTATCCTTAACATCCTTAGGATCAACCTTGGTAAGAAGTGCAAGTGTAAATCCTACATCCTCTGAAGGAAGAAGTGCAAATATCTCTGTTTCTGATACGCAAACCATCTGGTAGAGACCGCTTGCATCGATATCAGAATCGATGAAGTTAAGAAGCATTGTAGGCTCTGCATCTCCTACGTTATATCCGTAAATAGCCTCAGTTCCTACAAGAGTATAATCATAAGCTATTCCGGGATATACTGTATATTCATAAGCTTCAACAGTAGCTCCTTCTATAATTGAAATAGTTCCTGCATCAGGATCAACAGTATAGAAGTTAATTGTTTCTCCATCATTTGTTGAAGCTGCAAGCTCGCCGTTTTTAACATTATATACAAACAGTGATGCAGGGGATTCTGAGTTTTCCTGCTCTAAAGCAATATCCTTGATATGGCTTCCGTCATCAAGACTGTACTGATGGATACCTGAATCATTAGCAATGAAAAGGCCTTTGCCATCAATAATTGCAAGAGAACTTACATAAAAATACTCATCAGCGCTAACTTCGATTTCAGTTCTGAAAGCTTCGCTTCCATCAGCATTTCTCTTAACAATATAATATTTGTCGGCCTCCATCCCACTCATAACAGACTCACCTTCAAATGAGCTCTCATCTGAGATTCCTGCGTCCTCACTATCCATGCTGACATTTACTTCATCTGATGAATCTTCAGTATCTTCAACGACAGATTCTGAATCTTCCTCTGTGTCTGCTGTTTCTACATCAGCCTCTGCAACATCAAACTCGGCTGTAAGTGGCTTTGGTGCTTCGGGCTTATCTTCACCGCCCTCAGAATCACTATCTGATTCAAATGCAGGCTCTGAGAAGCTTTCATCTGTCGCAGCTTCTGAATCTGTAGCTTCTGAATCGGTAGCTTCTGAATCTGCAGCTTCTTCTGAATCTGTAGCTTCCGCAGGAGTATTCTCTGCACCTTCTGTGCTATCTTCTTCTCCGGAGACAACTTCCACATCATCACCTACAAGGTCTGATATATCAATCTCACCATCTTCTAAACCAGCATCCATGCCGGCATACTCTACTTCTACGTCATAAATAGTGCCGTCTTCAGTGATCCCAATCTCCATTATATTGGAGTTTTCACTTGTGGGAATGTTTATGGTCTGAACATCAGAACCATCCTTGTTAAAGGTATAAATGGCTGTATCAATAGATTCCTCGCCATAAGTATAGCCGACAGCATAGAGTCTGTCGCCGTATTTACCAAGTCTGCTCAGTGATGTTGTGTCAACACCGCTGCCAAGATCCAGATCAGTTTCCTTATACACATAGTCTTTTGAATTATGTGTGCTCTTAGCAGAATCTGAATCCGCGCTCTTTTTTCCACAAGCAGCCACTGAAATAGCCATAACCGCTGCAAGTGTAATACTCAGCATCCTCTTCAAATAAATTCTTTTCATAAAGATCCTCCAATTTTGTGAAACTAAAAATACTTCCACTTTTTGTTGTGTCTTGCAATATTTGATTCAACATCATATTTCCAGTCCAGAAACTTCTGAACTAGTCCGCCTACAGTCCACTTTCTGTGTCTATAGCTCTGAACCACGAAATATGCAACCATTATGGCCGCAATTATTGCACAGACAATTTGAATAAGTAGCAATACTGCCATTATATTTTCAAATACTCTGGCATTATTCTCCCAATAAGGATAAATTACAGGTTTAAGCTGCATACTCCTTAAGTAGAATTTGCCAAGAATATCTAAAAGCCTGAAATTATCAAACCTTGCTGAATTATCAACTACCTCTGCAAGGTTCGTATTTAATCCCAGTTTATCTATAAGAAAGTTTTTAGCATAGTTATCTACAGGGTTGGGCATAACTATTTCCATACAGATAATGCCCTTTGCATCGGTATTTACATCCGTAGATCCGTTTTCATCTTCATCATCTGAACTAGAAGATACACTCATAGAGCCAAGGTTTCCGTTTGTAGCAAGAACCGAAGCATCTACCTGTCCGTAGGTTGCAAGTGACTCAAATGAACAATAAATAGTAGGGAAATTAAGTCCCGCAGCCTTAACATATTTGCCGGAGTCTCTCTTTACGACACCTGAGATGTAATGAGGAACGCCGTTTAGAGTTATCTGCTGACCGATAATGTCATTCGAACCAAAAAGCTGCCATGCGAGCTCTTCATCAACGATGACATAGTCCTTCATGACTGTATTACCCGGAATGTAATTGCCGGAAACAAGAGTCATGGGATGGAAATCAAAAAAGTTTCCGCCGATTCCAATAGCTACCGCATCGACAGATCTTCTGTCTTTGGAAACAGTGATGCTTCCCATAGCACTAAAGCAGTCATCCCAAAGGGCTGTACCATCAGCCTTTGATGCATCTGCCTCCTGATAGCCGTCAGCGATAAGTCCCTTATTCAGATTATATTCATACTCAGTTATTTTGTCCTGAGATATACCGCTTTCTTCACTAAAGAAGATGCTGACCTGTCCATATCTTGTTTCATCGGAGGACCATCTTTCTCCTGCACTCTGATCATAAAGTGTATCAAGAAGAAGTCCTTTGTATACGTTTATTCCCATTATGATGAGAATAAGCGCAAAGATAATGACAAAATATATAACGGATCTAAGCTTTATACTTCTTAGTTTTTTTATAAATTTGTTTCTTATTTTTTCCAGTTTACTCATTGATTATTTGCCAGTCTCACCTGATTTCCTGCATTTACAGGAGTTGTTGCCGTTGTAATTACATATTCATCACCTTCAAGACTTCCGGTGATAGCAGCTGTTGTATCATCAGATGCAACAACTTCTACATCAACACGTGTAGCAATGTATCTGTTGCCCAGAGGTGAAGACTTGGATTTTACAATAAGTATAAATTTACCGTTACTATCAGTTCTTATAGCACCGGCAGGAACTGTAAGGTCATATTCTTCTGACTTCTGTCCGATCTGAAGACTTACAGACTGACCTGCCTGAACTTCAGGACTCTTTATTACAAAAGTAAGAAGTTTCTTGGTGTTAGGATTCTGTGCATCTGTTGTAATAGACTTAAGAGTAGCCTTAAAGTCTGTGTAATACCACGCATTCTGAGGCTCAGCAGGATCTCCAACCTTTAAGTTTTTAGCCTGATCGATCGTTACAGAGAAGCTTGTAACCATATCCTTGCCGTCAACCTGGATAACTGCAACAGCTTCCTCCGGATTGGTTGATTCACCTGCCTTAAGAGCAAGTGAAGTAACTGTACCTGCAACGGGAGCTTCAATCTTACCACCGGTTGATTCAGCAACGAGCTTATCAACTGTCTTCTGCTGTTCAGCTATATCGTCTCTCTGATTGCAAAGCTCGATCTCCTTGCCGATTTCTGTAAGGAGTTCTGTTCTGTCATTGGTTGCATCTTCAAGCTCGGCTGCTGTCTTATTTTTAGTATCCTGAAGAGAAGCAAGCTGTCTTGTAAAATCATTATCTACCTGACCTGCCTGTGTCGTTACCTGGCTTGTGTCCTTTGTATTTGAAGCCTGCGCTATCTCAAGCTGTGTCTTTTCATCGTTAAACTGATCAATCTGTGCAGATGCTGTTTCATACTGAAGTTTTGCCTGTTGATAGTTTTTATTACTCTTATAATTTGCTTTTTTCTCGAACTCATCAATTCTCTCCTTGGCATTTGTCTGAGAATTAGTAGCTTCCTCGATAAGCTCTCCAAGTTCAGCGAGTCTGTATGTGATCTCAGCATCAGTATAACTGGGTGTTGCTTCATCATAATTATACTGAGCAGCTGTATATGCCTGTGACTGTGTAAGTTCATCTATCTGTGCCTGAACTGCAAGGTCAGCATCTTTTGCTGCATTGTATCTATCGGTAGCTTCTTTAAGCTTTGCCTGATACTGATCGAAGGTAGTTGTTTTTCCCTGTCTGATCCTTGTTATAGTCTCATCCTTGAGGTCTCCTGAGAAAAGGCTTGTCTCGTAAGCCTGTGTAAGTTCCTCAAGTTTTGTCTTTGCATCGGTAAGTTCTGTTGACTCTTTATCTTCAAGATTATAAAGAATATCGCCCTTTTCAACATGGTCTCCCTCTGCTACGGCAACGCTCTGGATTACTCTCTCCTGCGTAACCTTTACGTTATAGGGGCTCTCTGCCTCTACAGTACCGGTTCCTCTGATCATAGGAGAAATCGATCCGGAATTAATCTGCTGAATTGCAACTTCCGGCAATGAATAGTTCATGATCGTATTGGAGAAAAATGTAAGCAGTAAAAGGATTGTAAGGAATGCGATCGCAATATCCTTGATAATATCCTTTCTGGTCTTTTGTCTCCTTTGGTTTGTTACTTCTGACATACCTTTTTTCCTCTTCCCTTTAGTACTACTAAAATATAATCTCTATAATAATCAGCCTTTAAGTCCACCCTGATATGAAATACCTTCTACAAGGTACTCTTCTCCATATAGGAATATTAAAAGCGGTGGAACAAGATAAATAACTGCAACTGCAAAAGCAAGGCTTATCTCACCGGCATTTATCTTAGAAAGAAATACCGACAGCGGATGAAGCTCATCATTGGACAATAGGATAAGCGGCTGCTCAACCATGTTCCAATAATCTATAAATACAAGAATCGCGATGGAAATAAGTCCGCTCTTACAAAGCGGTACGCAAATCTTGGTAAATATCTGCCACTCACCTGCCCCGTCTATCGAAGCAGCTTCCATAACTTCAGTTGGAATCCTTCGTATAAATTTAGTAAGAAGATATACGGCAAAGGGTGAAAAGAATCCCGGAAGCCATATAGCCCATCTCGTATCCAGAATTCCAAGCTTTGATGCAACAAGGTAATTTGGAACAAGCGTTACCTGATAAGGCATCAGCATCAAAATAATATATATGAAGAATATTATTTCTCTAACTTTTCCATGATATCTTGCAAATCCATAGGATGCAAGCATCGCAACCATGAGCTGAACCGCAAGAATAGGCACTACGTAGATCACACTGTTCCAGAATTTCACAAGGTACTCAGGTGACTTAAGGAGTACTGTAAAATACTGGTTAAATGATACGATATCCGGAATAAATTTCAGATTTACTGTCTTTGATACAAAGACCTTTCCGCCTGATTCAGTGGTCTGAAAAACTGCGCCGTAGTTGGCACTTATCTCAGATGCACTCATAAATGAATTCGTAATTGTAAGTACGGTGGGCAGAAGGAACAAAAATGCAAATACTGCAGCAATTATTGTCCCGATGATTATCCCAAACTTATTTATTCTCTTTTTTCTGTGTGCCCTTTTGATCGCAGACTTCAAAAACTTGTCCTGATCGGGCAACTTCATTCTCCCCATTATCCCTCTATGTCCTTCCCGTAACGGTTTTCTGTCAGGAACATAATAAGCATTAAAACTACAATGACCATCGCCATCATGATAGCTGAAGCAGAAAGCTTCTGATAGTCAACCGAAGCAAATGTATTGTTCATGAAATGCTGCATCATATACAGCGTGTTATACGGATAGTCTCCTGTAAGCAGATATATCTCTCTGAAAACCTTGAACGAATTTATAAGAGACATAATTGTAACAAACAAAATTGTTGAAGAAAGATATCTCATCTTTATCGTCCAGAAAATCTGCCTCTCCGAAGCACTCTCAAGTCTTGCAACTTCAATAAGGTCCTTTGGCACACTTGAAAGAGCCGCCATGAATAAAATCATATTATAACCCAGATTTTTCCACAAAAAAAGAATTACAACAACAACCTGGGCATGATCTGATTTCAGCCAGTCTGTTTTTGCACCGCCAAAAAACGTATATACGACATTAACAAGTCCGTTATAGTCAAAAAGCACCTGCCAGATAAGGACAATAGATGCGATAGGCACCATCATCGGGCTAAGGAAACAGCTTCTGAACTGGCTCTTAAAAGGTATTCCCGACTCCATTACAACAGCAAGAAGGAGCGACAAGCCAACAGCAAGCGGTACAGCTACTGCAGAAAACTTAAGTGTATTCATTGCAGCAAGCCTGAATGCATTATTGTTGAATACTCTTTCAAAATTGTAGAATCCTATAAACTCTTTTTGGATCGGGTTGTTAACAAGCGAATAATAAATAACCACTATAAAAGGTACTACAAGGAATGTCAGAACACCTGCAAGAGAAGGAGTCAAAAAAAGCCAGGACGTGACTGTTTCCCTTATATGCTTTTTAACCTGTTTCTTCTCTTTATGGGAAAACTGTTTTCCCAAAGGTACCCTTTTTACAGGTGATGTTCCTGATTTTTCTATTTCTGCTTTTTGTGTTGCATTCTGCCTTAAAAGCCTATTAACTTTTTCTTTTGTGCCGGATATTTTATCCAGGGCATCAGACACTTTTTTCATAAAAAACTCTTTACTTTTATTTTTTTATATTAGTTTTTAAAACTATGAATAGGAGCAGGAATTCTTCCGCCTCTGTTTACAAAGTTTTCACAGCCAAAGCTGTTTACAGGCATGATCGGACCAAAACCGAGAAGGCCTCCGAAATCAACTGTATCTCCTGCCTTTTTGCCGATAACAGGAATAAGTCTTACTGCGGTTGTCTTCTGATTTATCATACCGATAGCCATCTCATCTGCGATGATACCGGCAAGAGTTGTTGCCTTGGTATCTCCGGGAATGGCGATCATATCTAGTCCTACAGAGCATACGCAGGTCATGGCTTCAAGTTTCTCAAGTGTAAGCGCACCTGCATTTACTGCATTTATCATTCCCTGATCTTCACTTACAGGAATAAATGCACCGGACAAGCCTCCTACGTAAGACGAAGCCATTGCACCACCTTTTTTTACCTGATCGTTTAAGAGCGCAAGCGCAGCTGTTGTACCGGGAGCGCCGGCATGCTCAACACCGATTTCATGAAGGATGTCTGCCACGCTGTCTCCGATTGCAGGTGTAGGTGCAAGTGACAAATCAACTATTCCAAAAGGCACGCCAAGTCTGTCTGAAGCTTCTTTTGCAACAAGCTGACCAACACGAGTTACCTTAAATGCAGTCTTTTTTATAGTCTCGCAGAGAATCTCAAAATTCTCTCCTCTTACCTTTTCAAGAGCAGTCTTAACTACACCCGGTCCGCTAACTCCGACATTGATTATCCTGTCAGCCTCCGTTACGCCGTGGAATGCACCTGCCATAAACGGATTATCATCAGGAGCATTGCAGAAAATAACAAGCTTTGTGCAGCCTGCGGAATCATTGTCCTTAGTTGCCCTCGCTGTATCCAATATGATGTCGCCAAGAAGGCGTACCGCATCCATATTAATTCCCGTTTTGGTGGAACCGACATTTACTGATGAGCAAACAACATCTGTAGATGAGAGTGCCTCAGGAATAGATTCTATCAAAAGCTTATCGGAAGTAGTCATTCCCTTGCTTACAAGAGCGCTATATCCTCCAAGGAAATTGATTCCCACATCCTTTGCAACCTTATCAAGAGTTTTGGCAATTGTCACATAGTCGGAAGGCTTCTTACAAGCTGAAGCACCGATCAGTGCAATAGGAGTAACCGAAATTCTCTTATTTACAATCGGAATCCCAAATTCTTTGGAAATATCCTCACCTGTCTTTACCAGGTCTTTTGCTGAATTATAGATTATCTCGTAAATATTCTTGTTAAGTGTATCAAGATCAGAGCTTATGCAATCAAAAAGACTAATGCCCATAGTAATAGTGCGGACATCGAGATTTTCCTTTTCAATCATTTCATTAGTCTCTGAAACCTCATTTATTCCAATCATTTTAATCTCCTTCTAATGAGTTATCAGATTCTGTGCATTGAATCAAAAATCTCTTCTCTCTGGCATTTGATGACTACTCCGATATCCTCGCCCAGCTTATCAAGCTGATCTGACAGATCAGAGAGCGCTGTCTTACTTCCACTTGCATCCGCAATCATCATCATGTTAAAGAAACCTGAAACTATGGTCTGCGAGATATCAAGGATGTTGATACCGTTGTCTGCAAGGTATGTGCATACTCTTGCAATGATTCCTACTGTGTCTTTTCCAACTACTGTGATAATTATCCTGTTCATAAAAATCCTTCCCCAAAATTATATTTCTATTACTTCTGATAATTCATTTCTTTTAGCTACCATGATTGGAAAATCATTCCCGTGATAGGGGTTGTCCCCCATCTCGATTTCAAGCCTTACAGTTTCGTAAGCAAGTTCCGGTAGGTTATTTTCTTTACTCAGGTGACCGAGCATAACTGCTTTGAGATTATCATGCAGGATCCTGCATAGAAGCTCCCCACTCTTTTCATTGGATAAATGTCCTTTTTCCCCGAGAATTCTTCTTTTTAACATATAAGGATATGGTCCTGCCTGAAGCATTCTCACATCATGATTTGCTTCAAGTAAAAGCGAGTCCATTCCTTTTAGACATTCGACTGTGTAATCATTAAAACATCCAAGGTCTGTCGCAACTGCCATCTTTTTATCCCCGCAGCTCACTCTGTAAGCCACAGGCTCGTTGGCATCATGCATTATGGACATAGGATTTACAACAATATCTTTAAGTCTTACTTTTTCATCTGCCCTTACTTCGTAAAAGCAGGACGAGAGCATTTCACCCTTTTTATCACTGCATCTGATACCTGCTATCGTCCCCTTTGTAGCATATACCGGGATGTCATACTTTTTCAGAATAGTATGAAGCCCTGCAATGTGATCTGAATGCTCATGTGTTACAAATATAGCATCAATATCTTCTAGTGACAAATCTAGTTTTGAAAGCCCCTCAACTATTCTTTTTCTGCTGCAGCCTGTATCGATCAGTATATGTGTACTATCTGAGCCTACATAAATACTGTTTCCGCTGCTTCCACTGGATAAGCTCGCCAGTCTCATTAAAATCGTACTCCGTTTATCTTAAAAAATATGTGTGTATAAATTGTGTTCATTTGCTTAACAAATTAAGAAAATTCATAAAAAGTAATATCAAATTTGTTATTTCCAATAAACCTCAATTCTGTCTCCTTCATGGATAGCCTGCATGTAATCCGGTGTTCCGCCGTTTAAGGTAGTCACTATGGATCTTCCTTGGGGGCTTGATAAGTCAAAATCGATCACATCAAAAATATCAACAAAGATGTAATCTGACTTGCCATGAAGAGTTACAGGCTCATTGTTTACAACCACATGAAGGTCTTTTGTAACAACCCTCATTGGCGGTGCTGCCTGTCTTTCTTTTTCTTCATTACCTGAAATACTATAACTTCCATCCTCATTTTCTTCAACATCAAGATCGCCGTCGGCTTCGTAGGATGACTCTTCATTTTCCTGCTCTATTGCGATTTCATCTGCATCCGGGAAGTTTGCATAGTACTCCATAACTGCGTCTGCACCGCTCTTAAACTCAACCTTGAAGTTTTCATATACAGGAGTGTCTTTTCCTGCAACTTCATTGTTTACAGTGATCACAGTATCTTCGGTAAGTTCTATATCAAGAAGCTGAGCAATCTGTTCTGCCGTCTCGTAGTCGAGGATTTTGATGTCATCTCCCGACTTTATGTCGTAAAGGCCTGTCTGCTTTTCGCCGTTTACTTCAGCCATTCTCGGGACGTCAATGCTCTTTCCGTCAACTGTTATATTAAAGGTTCCCTTAAATTCAGGGATATCGCCTATCTCACTGCAACCGGCTTTTCCGACCGTTGAACTGGTAACTTCGATAATGTCATTGGCATGGATCTTGGTGTGGATGTCTGCATTTACACCGTTAAGTGTAATAACCGCAGGTTCTCCCGGCTCACCTCTTACCATCCTCTCCTGACCGTTAACCTGGAACCTGAGTTCCTCGCCCCTCTTGGGGAAGAGGTCTTCGTTAGGGAAGTTTGCCTGCATTGCCGCATCAACAATTGCAAGCTTGCCATTATCGTAAATTTTGGTCTGCTGACCGTTAAATGATACAAATACGAAGTTATTGCTCTGCTCGTAAAAGCTTATGCAGATACCAAGAGGAGTTACCATAAGTGAATCACGGGCGATATCACTGTCCTCGTTAAGGAATTTGATACTCTTCATTACTTCTTCGCCCCTTAAAGCTACGCGCTCTTCAGGTATCTTCATTTCTTTTGCAAGAAGCTTGGTATATCCCGGAACACATCCGCCACCGCCAACTACGAACACAGCGCTGACAGGCTTATTACCGTTTAGCTGTTTTATCTGCTGCGTTACCATCTTGGACATCTTCTCAACAAGCGGACGGATCATCTTTGAAATGTCCTTTGAAGATATTGTCTTTTCAAGTCCCATAATGTCAACGTATTTTACCTGATCCATGTGGCTGGCATCTATTTTGATCTGATCTGCCGTATTAAAATCCACAAGGCAGTGCTGCGCAATTATCTCAGTGATTGAATCACCTGCTATCGGCAACATTCCGTAAGATGTGATCGTTCCGTCATCTGTAATACAGATATCGGAAGTACCTGCTCCTACGTCTACAAGCGCAAGATTAAGCATTCTATACTGAGGCGGTATCGCAACCATCATGGCAGCTATAGGCTCGAGAGTCATATTGGCAACCTTAAGGTCTGCTCTCTCACAAGCCTTGTAAAGTCCGTCGACGCAGTCATCCGGAAGGAAAGTTGCTATAAGATCAAGAGCAACCCTTCCGGCATTATGCCCTTCAAGATTGGCAATCTGGTAATCATCCAGATAGTAGTGCATAACAGAATAACCAACCAGATAAAACTTCATTTCGGACTGATTCTGCTCAAGGAATTCCTGGTAAGCTTTTTCAACAGCCTTGGACTCCAGATTATAAATCTCTTCCTGAGTGAGTTCTCTGTTGTCCGTAAACTCCTCTTCATAATTGGTCTTAACTGTACGAAGTACGCGGCCGGCAGCTGCTATACAAACATCAGTAAGTTCTATCTGCGTCTGTCTTTCAAGCTCTTCCTTTACCTTTTTTATGGTAGCTCCGACTTTTCCTATGTCATGGATCTGTCCATCGAGCATGGCTCTGGTCTCATGCTTCCTAACTGTCTGTGCGATAACGTTGAATATTTCATCTTCCATATATCCAACAGTACCCACAACACTTCTTGTTCCGATATCAAGACCAAATACTACATTTTTTTCTGATTGTTTTGTCATAGCTGCATCATCCCCCAACTTTGCATCGATCTGTTTTTGTACATCTTCTATAGTAGTACTGTTATCTATAACAAAATCACAGTTTTTTCTGAATTCCTCTTCAGATAACTGGCTTTTCAAAATCTTATCTATCTTTTCATCAGTATAGTTTCTCGACTCTTTCAGTCTCTTGCGCCTTATTTCTTCTCTGGCAAACACATACCACATTTCATCGACATTTTCTTTATAGCCGTTTTCTATTAAAAGAGCTGCCTCGACAAAGAGATAATCGAATTTATCATCCTTTCTTTCTCTGTCTATCTCCGATCTTATGTAGCTATTTACTTCCACATGGAGTATCTCATTTACCTTATCAAGAAGCTCCTTGTCGGAAAAGATCACATCAGCCATTTTCTTCTTGTCGATTTCTTTATCTTCCGCAAGAATCCCGTCTCCAAGAAGTTCAACTATCTTGTCATAGCATGGCATGCCTTTCTTTTTAATGTCATTTGCAACATCATCTGAAAAAATAACCCTGCTTTTGTATTTAGAAGAAATATAGTCTAAAACAGTGCTTTTTCCGGCTCCCACTCCTCCGGTAATACCGATAACTTTCATATTATTTAGCCTCAAACCAGTCAGTTCCAAAGTGACATTCTACTTCAAGCGGAACAGCAAGATTTGCTGCACCCATCATCTCTGATTCAAGGATTTCCTTTACTTTGTCCTTTTCATCAGGAGCTGTCTCTATAACAAGTTCGTCGTGGATCTGAAGGATCATCTTGGATCTGAGATTTTCCTTTAAAAGTCTCCTCCAAACCCTTATCATCGCAATTTTCATGATGTCCGCCGCAGTTCCCTGTATCGGTGCATTCATTGCAACTCTCTCACCGAACTGTCTCTGCATGAAGTTACCTGATTTAAGTTCTGGCATCGGCCTTCTTCTGTTATATAAGGTTACGCAGTAGCCTCTTTCTTTGGCTTTCTCTACAGCACTTGTCTGATAATTTGACACTCCGGGATAAGTATTTAAATACTCCTCCATGTACTGCTTTGCTTCAGATCTTGAGATGTTAAGGTCTTCGCTAAGTCCAAAAGCACTTATTCCATAAACGATACCAAAGTTTACAGCCTTGGCATTTCTTCTCTGAATATCGGTTACTTCTTCAAACGGAGTATGGAAGACCTTGGAAGCAGTGATCCTGTGTATATCCCTTCCCTCATGGTAAGCATCGATAAGCCCCTTATCATCTGACATATGAGCAAGTATCCTTAGCTCTATCTGAGAGTAGTCGGCATCAGCAAAAACATAATCCTTCTTGGGAACAAATACTTTTCTTATTGCTCTTCCAAGTTCCGTTCTCATAGGAATATTCTGAAGATTAGGCTCTGTTGAGCTGATCCTTCCCGTAGCGGTTATAGTCTGGTTAAAGCTTGTATGGATTCTCTCATCATCTTCAATATATGCTGAAAGTCCGTCAGCATAGGTACTCTTTAATTTTGTAAGACCTCTGTACTCAAGAATATCAGCGATAATAGGATTCTCAGGTGCAAGCTTTTCAAGTACATCAGCTGCGGTTGAATAGCCGGTCTTTGTTTTTTTGCCGCCCTTAAGTCCCATCTTTTCAAAGAGTATCTCGCCAAGCTGCTTGGGTGAATTGATATTAAACTCGCACCCTGCTGCGCCGTGGATATTCTTTTCAAGCTCTTCTATGCGGCCTGTAAGTCTCTCTCCGTATGCCTTTAATTCTTCTCTCTTAACAAGGATTCCTTCTCTCTCCATGTCATAGAGAATATAACTAAGCGGCATCTCAATGTCTCTGAAAATAGAGAGCATATCCTCTTCGAGGAGCTTTTTCTCAAGGATAGGAGCACTCATATATGAAACGTAAGCCAAAAAGCCTGTGTACTCTTTTCTCAGTTCAGATGGAGCCTTAGAAGCCTTATCTTTGCCAAATATTTGCTTAAAGGATCTGATAGTGAGCTGCAAATATTCAGAAGCAATATCCTCAGGCATATAGTCGTTCTTAAGAGGATTTAAAAGATACGCACCGATTAAGATATCGAAATCACACGCAAGATCCCTCTCATAGTTATATGCATGATCAGGTGTAAAAAATCTATACGCATGCTTTATGTCAAAAAATGAAAGTCTGCAGGTCTTTGACATCGTTTCAAGGCTCTCTCTTATAAAGCCTTCTGTAATGCTGTCATTAAGTTCCAGATAATAGGCTTTATCCTTAGAAAAGCATACTGAAACTGCAAGAAGTGCCTTGTCCTCTGAAAGGATGCCTATTCCCACAAAATTATCAGCGCTCTTTTCTCCGTATTCCTTAGCCTTATCAAAAATGCTCTCTGCTTCTTCCTTTGATACGCACTCAGCAAAAGTTACGTCTGTGCTATTCTCGGTAACCTTATTTTCAAATCTGCCAAGGAGATTCTTGAAATTCAGCCTTACATACAGTTCATAGGCTTCCTTGGTAAATATGTCCTTGATCTTTGCCTTTTCAAAACTGTAATCAATATCCGCATTAACATTTATGGTAGCCAGAACCTTGCTCAGATCACAGAGCTCTCTGTTTGCAGCAAGTGATTCTTTTATTGATTTTTTGCTTATGTTGTCCAGGTTGGCATATATATTTTCAATTGAGCCGTACTCAGTCATAAGACCTATCGCGGTCTTTTCTCCAACCTTGGGAACTCCGGGAATATTATCCGAAGAGTCGCCCATAAGTGCCTTAAGCTCTATAAACTGAAGAGGTGTTACGCCGTAAAGTGCCTTTACATCCTCTGCAAAATAGTTTTCTATCTCGGTTCTTCCCTGCCTGGTCTTGGGAATTCTGATGCAGATATGATCTGTAGCGATCTGAAGAAGGTCTCTGTCTCCGGATACAAGCCTTACCTCCATGCCTTCCTTTTCACCGCGCTTTGCAATGGTTCCAAGTATATCATCAGCCTCAAGTCCGGGCTTTTCCATGCGGCAAATGCCCATAGCATCAAGAACCTCTTTCATAAGAGGCACCTGTTCTCTTAGTTCGTCGGGCATGCCTTTTCTTGTGCCCTTATACTCTTTATATATTTCATGTCTGAAAGTAGGTGCATGAACATCGAATGCAACCGTAAGATAGTCAGGCTTTTCTTCCTCGATAAGCCTGAACATTATATTCAAAAAACCGTAGACTGCCCCTGTGTGCTTTCCCTCTGCATTTGTCAGATCAGGAAGCCCGTAAAAGGCTCTGTTCAATATACTGTGTCCATCAATTAAGAGTAATTTTTTTCCCATTTTCCCAACTTTTTTCATACATAGTGATCCTTATGATCACAAAACTATATTAAGTGTTACAACGACAATTATTTCTATAATTGCAATAATATGCAGAGCAAAGGCCATCTTCTGGAGTCTTTTCCTGAAATTAAGTCTCTGTCTGGCATTCTGCATTAAATTATCAAGCTCGTATTTAAGATTAAACGTAGTACCATCCTCAAGTCTTCTGGTACCCGTCTCTACGAGAAACTGAATCGTCAGTTCTTCTCTGCAGTTTTTACAGCTTTCGACATGATCGAGAAAAACTTCCAGAGACTGAACATCCAGTTCATCGTTCAAAAAACCTGTAATCTGTCTTTGAAATTCCTTGCAGTTCATATCGCATCCATGACCCCATATCTTGTATGAGCCTATTCATACCAAGCATACTATACATCAATATATAGAATACACCAAAACCTCACTTTAAACAATACAAAAAGGTCGCCTCAAGCGGAGACGACCTCGTTTATAATAGCCTTATTCAATTACTGAGCCTGTGTTTTTCTTTTAGCGATTTCTTTTGAAATTTCATCTATCTTTTCATCTGTCAGAATGTATTTTTTCTTAAACCAGATGATTGCAAATACAAGGCCTATGATCGGGATAACAGTCATTGTCATTCTAAGTCCCATCTTCTGCATTGCGTCAACGCCTTTTGAATAGTCGATTTCAGCAAGTGTCTCTTCTGTATCATTTGAAAGTGAGAGCACTTGAAGTGCAAGCGCAGCGATAAGAGCTGAAATACCTGATGCAAGCTTTACTACAAATGTCTGCATAGAGAAAATAACTGATTCATCACGGCGATTGTTCTTTATTTCGCCATAATCAACTGTATTTGCAAGAAATACGGTTGTGATTACAGCAAGCATTCCGTTTGCAGCAAATATAAAGAAGCCCGGAATGAAAAGAAGTACAACATTTGTCATAGATGTTGAAGCAAGTACAAGAAGTGAAATATAACCACAAATTGCCATGCCCATGCTTATGAAGTATATCTGTATTGATGTAAAGAATCTTCTTAAAAGAGGATACAAAAGCATCATTGCAAGGATCTGTATTCCGCCGCCAAATGTTGAAAAAAGTGTATATCCGTCTCTCCAGTTAGCTCCGCCAAAATCATACTTAAAGAAGTAAATTACAAGGTTTGATGTGATATAGATTGAGCAGTTAACAATAACGATAGCCACAACAACTGCCATAGCCTGATCATTTGAAATAAGGGCCTTGAACATCTCACCAACAGAAGCTGACTTCATATCTACCGTTGATTTCTCTTTTACATTGATGCAGCAGATCACTGTAAAGAGTACGAATAATACTGCAATGATTATTGTAAAATATGAGAAACCGATCCTCTCAACTTCTCTGTCGTTTATACCGGAATTGCCAAACATACGGCCAAGAGCAGAAACCGCCTTGACTGTGATTATTGTGATAATTGCAGAACCGACACCTGCACATGATCTTGCAAGAGTTGTAAGGCCTTCTCTTTCTTTTCCGCCCTCAGTAAAAGCAGGGATCATTGACCAGTAGGGAATATCCATCATTGTGTAGGTTACTCCCCAAAGTATATATGTTACTGCAGCATAAGCTACAAGTCCGCTTCCGTTTAATGTCGGAGGCGCAGAAAACATAAGATAAAGAACAATAGCATTGGTAACTGTACCAATAAGAAGCCAGGGACGGAATTTACCGAATCCTGTCTTTGTTTTTGCAACAATAGCGCCCATTATAGGATCGTTAAATGCGTCAAATACACGCGCAACCATAAGGATTACGCCCATTGCCGCAGCGCTCACTCCAAGAATATCCTGGAAATAATACAGAACGTAGGATGCGGATAGCATGTATACCATATCCTTTCCTACTGCCCCAAGTCCGTATGAAACCTTAGCTGCTCCAGTCAATTTTGATTTCTCTCCCATTTTCAATTCTCCTTCTTCATCTTCATGGCAAGCTCTACTACTTTGTAAGCGCCATCATAGATGCCCATCTTTTTATTCATAATTATATTCTCGCACATCTCGTCAAGAAGCGTAGTCTCAAGGAACATATCAAGCATCTGCTCTGTGTGCGGTATATCTCTGCATTCAAGTGTTCCATCGCCTATTTCAGCCGAGTGGATTGCACCCCACATCTCGTGTTTTCCAACTCGCTTAATAAAGAGTTTGGGAACAGGATAAAAAGCAAGTTCGCTTGGCTTTGTAACAAGCACATCACAGCTTCTCATGAGAAGGTTTGTGCAGTAAACGGCTTCAAAAATGTTTTTGTGATAAAAGCCGTGAATACCCGTAACTTCAGTATTATCATCAAGTGCTTTTTTGGCAAATTCAGTTGTCTCTGCAAAATCCTCAAGGTGTTCTGTGACATAAGAAGACATCTGCGGAATCTCCTGCTTTAGGTCTTCCCACACCTTTTTGTAGTCCCCAACGTTTACATATAAAGCTGCGCGGTTCTTCTCAATGTAAGGGAGAAGGTATCTTATGATAGCTGCAAAGATTTCCTTCTGAGCGCCGGCGCCTCCGATTGTAAGAAGGAAGCGCATGGGCTTATTGTTTTTCTTTCTGCCAAGTCTCTTTTCGCAGTCACTTTCTATATTTGATACAAGCTCATGGTCGATGTAGTGACCGGTATAAACAAGACTGTCCTTTGGCATCGGCTTACAGATTGTCTCTTTATTCATGCCATTTAAGATTCTGTAGCCCATATAAGCATTCTTG
>Ga0247608_10003234_pt1 | contig 19255 bp, 13 predicted proteins | sample 176DNAGHGlowgp2_FD_193490 | JGI IMG/M metagenome (GOLD analysis project Ga0247608, IMG submission 193490) | Sheep rumen microbial communities from Palmerston North, Manawatu-Wanganui, New Zealand - 1766 DNA GHGlow gp2 | ecosystem: Host-associated > Mammals > Digestive system > Stomach > Rumen ...
TTTGCAGGTCTTCATTAAGGTTGGTCTTCAGGAGTTTGGCTGTCCTTGGATGCAACGGCAAAACGACTTGGCAATCCTTGGAAAGTCTCAGGATGCTTCTGAAAATGGCGCTAAGCCTTTCTGGATGGTCGGTGTTGGTGTCGCGATGGATGGTGGCCAAGATGAAGGGCTTTCCACCTAATTCCAAGTGTTGAATGATGTCGGTCTTCTCCTCGGCGATGTTGGCGAAATGCAGGCTGTTGTCGTACATAATGTCGCCGCAATGGTACACTTTTGGATTGTCAATGTTTGGTTTAGAGGTCGTTGAACCTGTCGAAACGCCGTCCTCTTCGACGGGGAATCCTTCGCGTTTTAAGTTCTCCAAGCCAGCTTTGGTTGGCGTGAAGAGCAGGGTGGAGCAGTGGTCGCACACGATGCGGTTGATTTCCTCGGGCATACTCTTGTTGAACGAACGCAGTCCCGCCTCGATGTGGACGATGGGCACGTGGATCTTGGCCGCGGCCACGGCACCGGCCAAGGTCGAGTTGGTGTCGCCATACAGGACGATGAAGTCGGGTTGTTCCTTTATTAATAACGCCTCGATGCCTTCGGTCATGCGGGCGGTCTGCACGCCGTGCGAGGCTGAACCCACGTGGAGGTTGTAGTCGGGACTTGGAATGCCCAATTCATCGAAGAAGACCTGCGACATGTTGTCGTCGTAATGCTGTCCCGTGTGGACGATGACTTCCTGAATGGTGTCGGCGTAGTGGTTACGGATGGCGCGGCTCAGTGCGGCGGCCTTGATGATTTGGGGGCGTGCCCCGATGATGGTGACAAGTTTCATGGGTCTTGGGTTTTAGAAGGTCATTTCTCCGTGGTCGCGGAAGCTGTAGTAGCATTCGTTGCCGATGATGATATGGTCGACGACGCTGATGTCGAGCAATTTGCCTGCGCCGACGAGTTTCTTGGTCAGCAGGCGGTCTTCTTCGCTGGGACGCGGGTTGCCCGATGGGTGGTTGTGTCCCAGCGCGATGCAGGTGGCGTTAAGGGTCAAGGCGTTTTTGAAGATGATTTTCGGGTCGGCGATGACGTTGGTGGTGCCGCCCTTGCTGATGCATTCCACTTTTAGGGGGTGGTTGCTTTGGTTGAGGTACATGACGAGGAAATGCTCTTGGCTTGGGTCGTCGATGTAGGGCAATAACCGTTCGAAGGTGTCTTTGGAGTTCTTCACTTCTTTGGGCATGTTGGCCTCGGCGGCGCGGCGTCGTTTGCCGAGTTCGAGGGCGGCCACGATGGTGATGGCCTTGGCTTCGCCGATCCCTTTGTGCTTCATCAGGTCGCTCAAGGTGAGGTTGGAGAGGGTGATGAGGTTGTTGTCGACGCTGTCGAGGATGACGCGCGACAGCTCCACAGCCGACAGCTCGTTGTTGCCCGACCCGATGAGGATGGCGATGAGCTCGGCGTTGCTGAGCGAGGCTTTGCCTTTGGCCATCATCTTCTCGCGCGGACGGTCGTCGGCAGCCCATTCCTTGATGGATTTCTTTTCATTCATGTGGTCTGTTGCTTTTTGGGCAGGGACTTACGTCGCCTGCTTACTGGTCTGTCGCCCCTACGGGGCTGGGCTGCAAAGATAGTGATTTTCGGCTTACCTCAACCAAAAAAGCCTCTTCCGCAAAAGCAGAAGAGGCACCAACATGTATGAATAAAACTTCCAATTATGCCAATTTGTTCGTGAACTTCGTCAGCTTCGACTTCAGGTTGGCGGCTTTGTTCTTGTGGATGATACCACGCTTGGCCACCTTGTCGATGATGGAGTACAGCTTCGGGAGCTGGCTTTCAGCCGTTGACTTGTCGGTCAAAGCTCTGAATTTCTTCATCTCATTACGCATGTTCTTGGCGTAATAGCGGTTGTGCAAACGTCTCTTTTCGGTCTGACGAACTCTCTTGATAGCGTCTTTGTGATTTGCCATATCTTTTATTCCTTATTGCTTTTATATTCTATCTTTTTCGGGCTGCAAAATTACGACTTTTCCGTGAATTGACAATCGGTTTGTGGAAATTTTTTCTTTGTAATATGTAATAAATTGATTTAAAGTGTTTTATAAGCCATTTTATCTTCGTTTTCGCGATGGATGATTTCGCCAAGCCTTATATTAATAAAGGTGTTGCGCTCCAAATCTTTCCCCTCGGCGACGATGGGGAGGTAGTTCTCGCCATAGCCTCTTGCGATGCCGCGACTGTCGATGCGCTCGATGAGCATCCTTTGGCTGTGGCCTTGCATCATCTCGAAGTACTTGGTCTTGTTTTCCAGCGAGATTTGTCGCATCACCTCGCTACGTTCGGTTTTCACTTTTTCTGGCACTTGGTCGGGCATCGAAGCGGCTTTTGTACCGGTGCGCACCGAGTATTTGAAGGTGTGGATGTGGCTGAAGCCGATTTCGCGGGCGAAGTCGCAGCTTTCGCTGAAGGTCTGGTCGGTCTCGCCAGGGAAACCCACGATGATGTCGGTGGTGAGGTTGAAGTCGGGACGGAAGGCCTTGATGCGTTCGCACATGTCGCGGAACTGGGCCACGGTGTAGAACCGGTGCATCCGCTTCAGGGTGTCGTTGGAGCCGCTTTGTAGGCAGATGTGCATGTGCGGGGCCAGCTTTTCGTGCTGGAACAGGCCAAGGAAACGGTCGCTGAACTGGTCGGGCTCGATGGAGGAGACGCGCACGCGGAAGTCGCCTTCGATTTCCAAAATGTTTTCCACAAGTTGCTCAAAGTTGGTGTTTTCATATTGGTAGCGTCCCATGTTGACGCCTGTCAGCACCACTTCCTTGAAGCCGTGAGCCACGACTTCGCGCACATTATTATAGATGTCATCGGCGGGGCGACTCGTTGAGCGTCCGCGCACCATGGGGATGATGCAGTAGGAGCAGAAGTTGTTGCATCCGTCGTGGATTTTGATGAGGCTGCGGGTATGGAAGGTGTCGAAGGCGGGCTGGTAGCTGAAGAGGTCGCGGTCGTAGCCTTCGGGATCGCTGTGGCCGGTACGGAAATGCTCGTCGATGATGTCGAACAGGGCCGATTTGCGTTCGTTGTCAATCACATAGTCGGCGATGCCCGATTGCAGCAGCTCTTCTTTCCTGTGGTTGACCATGCAGCCCGTGACGACTATCAGGGCTTCTGGATGCTTGCGCCTGATTTGGTGGATGGCTTGGCGGCATTTCTGGTCGCTGGTGTTGGTGACGGTGCAGGTGTTCACAACGTAGGCGTCGGCGTCGCCATCGTTTTCGGCGATGTCGTAGCCAGCCGCCTTGAAGCGCGAGGCCAGGGCATCGGTTTCGTATAGGTTCACTCGGCAACCGAGGGTTTTGAAGGCGATGGTTTTCATTCTGCTAGCTCCCCCTCAATCGAAAGCGGCGAAGCCGAAGTCACCTTCACGTTGACGATTTGCCCAATGAGGCTCTTGTCCTTCGAGGCGAAGCGGATGACGATCTTGCCCTCGGTGTGGCCGGTGAGGTAGCCGTTCTTGCGGTCCTCGGTCTCCACGAGCATCTTCACGGTCTTGCCGATGAGGTTCTGGTTGTAGACGAGGCTGTGTTTCATCAGTTCTTCGGTGAGGATGTGGTAGCGTTGACGTTTCACCTCTTTCGGCACGTCGTCTTCCCATTGCGAGGCTACCGCGCCTGGACGCACGCTGTACTGCGCGATGAACGCCATGTTATACTTGAACTCCTCCATGGCCTTGCGCGTGTTCTCAAACTCCTCTTCGGTCTCGTGCGTGAAACCCACGATGATGTCGGTGAAGATGGTGGCGGTAGGCAGTTTTTCGCGGATGGTCTCGATGATGTGGCGGTAGGTGGCCAGGTCGTGGTGGCGGTTCATGCGTTGCAGCATGTTCTCGTCGCCGCTCTGGATGGGGATGTGGATTTGCTTGCCGAGGCAGTCGTATTGTGCCATCACCTCAATGACGTCGTCTTTCATGTCGCGGGGATGCGGTGCGGTGTAGTAGACCCAAAACTCCTTGCCCGAGGCCTTGCCGAACTCGCCCACGCGGCGCAGAAGTTCCGCAAAGTCAATCTCTTCGCCTTTCTTGTCGAGGCCGTAGGAGTTGACGTTTTGGCCCAAAAGCGTGATGCTCTTGTAGCCTTTCTCGACCAATTCCTTCAACTCGGCCAAAATCTCTTCCGAGGGGCGCGACACCTCGCGGCCACGGGTGTAGGGCACAGCGCAATAGGTGCAGAACTTGTTGCAGCCGTTCTGTATCGGGATGAAAGCCTCGAAATCGGAGGTCTGCGTCGGCTTGATGGCCCAAAACTGGCCCATATTGGCCGACGGGTTGATTTTGTCGTCCTTGTGGAACAGCGGTGCCAATGGCTTGACAACGGGCTGTACCTCAATCTCTTCTCCATAGCGTAGCGAGGCGGGCGTGACGATGCCGTACTGCCGAATCATGTCGGGGAAGTTGGGCAGTTCGTTCATGGGGAAGACGAGGTCGAAGAGTTTGAGGAAGCGCACGCGGTCGGCGGGCAGCACGCAGCCCGACACGAAGGTGATGACGCTCTGGCGGTGTTTCATGGCGTTCCATTTCTCGATGCGGCCATACACCTTGTCGATGCCTTTTTGGCGCACCGAGCAGGCGATGATGCCGAGGATGGTGGCCTCTTCTTCGTTTTGGGTCTCGACGAAGCCCATGCCTTGCAGCACCGTGCGCACGCGCTCGGTGTCGCTCAGGTTCATTTGGCAGCCTAAGGGGAGGAGGTAGTATTTCATTCAGTTGACAGTTTGCAGTTGATGGTTATCAGTTGTAGGACTGTCATGTGACAGCCTTTTCATTTTTGGCAGGGACTGACGTCGCCTGTTGCAGGGACTGACGTCGCCTATTTGCAGGGACTGACGTCGCCTATTTGCAGGGACTGACGTCGCCTATTTGCAGGGACTGACGTCGCCTGCTTATTGGTGTGTCGCCCCTACGGGGCTTCGCAAAGCGGCCTGCAAAAATACGAATAATTGTTCAGCCGTAGACCAAATGAATGATATCACGAATGATTTCGTTGCTTTCATCGAAAGTTGGGGCTGTTTTTGTGCTGCAGCCTTGCAATAGCAATTCGGCGCGGTCGATAGTCTCGGGGTCGAGGCAGTCGGAGGCAATGCGGGCATCGAGGATGCGGGCATTGGCCTCGTCGACGTGAAGCGAAATCTCAACGCCGCCCCATGGGAAACGTGCCTTTTTGGTCGTCTTGAATTGCTCCCAGCGACCGAAAAGGAAGTCGTGCGACGAAATGTGCTCGCGGATGGCTTGCACTTCGGCATTATTAATTAAGGTGTCGAAATCCAGCCTCTCGGCTTTGTCACCGTAGACTCTTTCGAAGGAGGCAATCAAAGGTTGCTTGATGTTATCGGAAGTCAGTTGTGGCACGGCTTCGCTGAGGTTGATGACCCTTGAGGCCACGCTTTTCACGCCGTTTTTCAGCAATTTGGCCTTGTCGACGATGAGGTAGCGTTGCATCATCGCGCCATCGGTCTTGATGAGGATGGTGCCGTGGTGCAGGTGGTTGCGTTGCCCTTTGCCGAAGGCGTTGCCGCTGAATTTGCGTCCTTGGTAGGTGAGGTCGTTGCGGCCCGAAATCTCGGTTTCGAGGCCGTAGGAGCGCAGTGCGTCTTGAATGACAGAGAGTTGCTTCGTCACGTCATACAACCTTTTGTCGACAATGAACGAGAAATTGATGTTGCCCAAGTCGTGATAGACTGCGCCGCCGCCGGTGCCGCGTCGCATGAGGTGACCGCCTTCGTCAAGCAGAAGCTGCACGTTGCATTCCGAGTAGGGGTTCTGGTTGTGCCCGATGACGACGGTGCGCTGGTTTTTCCAAAGGTAGAGCGTAACTCTACCATTCTCCTGGCCGTCGGTGAGATATTGCTCGACGGCACGGTTGAGGAAGGGGTCGCATTGGTCGCTGACGAGGATTTGAAGATGGGGCATGTGGTCTGGTCTTGATTTATTATTTGACTACCACTTTGCGGCTCGTCAGGCGACCGTCTTTCGTCAGCCCTTGCAGGATGTAGAGGCCCGTGTTCAGTTCATTCAGGTCTTTCACTTGCAGGCTTTGGCCGTTGGTGTTGAAGATTTTCATGATGGTCACGATTTCGTCGTCCAGGTTTTCTTCGATGCCGGTCACGTTGATGCTGACGTAATCCTCGCCGTCGGGAGTGAGGGCATAGTCGGATTCGCAATGCTCGTAGGTGGCTGTCAATCTGTATGTTATTGTTGCACTGACGTTCAATTCATGGTAATACTCGGTCTCAGTAGGGTCAATGGAAGCATGAATTGTGTTTCCATCGGGCAGGCTGATGAAAAGGTTGTACCACAAAGGCTGTGTTTCGGGTGCATCCCAGGTCAGCAATGCGCCAAAGGTTTGGTCTTCACTATTATAGACATAAGAGCCTTCGAAATTGGTCGGAGCAAGGCAAGGCTCGGGGATTTCAATTGGGCCCATCGTGCCGTCGGTGCCGAAGTTCTGTCCATAAAGGCCGCCATTGGTTGCGTTGATCCATGCCACGATGTTTTGTCCGCTATTGAATCCTGCGGTGTTTTCGCAAACCGCCCGTCTGCAAAGGTTCGAACACAGCGTTTGGCTCCAAAGTCGGTTTCCGTCCATGTCAACGCCAGCGGCTTCAACGGTCGTGAAGTAGGGATTGTTTGGGCTGACTTTGGTGTAAACCACCGAGAAGCCGCTGCCATCCTCAAAAGCGTCCACGTTGAGGTCGGAATACTCAAGGTTCTCGTTGTCGAGCAGGAGAAGGCCATCGTCCCAAACTTTTTCGCCCGTCGTGGTGATGCGGTTGAGGTAGACACGGCTTTCCGACTGGGTCATGGCATCGGTTTGCTCGTAGGCAATGATGAGGTCGTGGCTCGATGGGTCGACGGTGGCGCTTGCGCTGAGATAGAAATTGCTCGGGTCTGTGGAATGCACGGGGATGCCGTTCACGTCACTGATGGTGGAATTGCCCACTTCGTCGAAATGGAAGACATAGACGTTGAAGGCTTCGTCGATGCCTGGGTGCCAGATGTAGGCATAGCCACCGCCTGCGCCATCGGCAATGGCATGGTGGATGTAGGTGGTTTGGAAGGTCTGTGTCGACATCAGCAGCTCGTCGGGGGCGATTTGGGCGCCATCGGTGGTGTAGCCCACCACGTGCACCGACTTTTCGGCATAGAACCCGTTGCCGACTTGCTCGTAGGTGACAAAGACATTGTTGTCCTTGCTGATAGTCAGCTGTCCGAACATGCATTTCATGCCGGAATTGGAGGAAATGGTGACGGTGGGTCCCATCGTGCCGTCGTCGGCCACGAATTGCAGGAAGAGCCTCTCGTAGTCGGAGCCCAAGGCCCAGCATCCTCCTTCCTCGCCGGCGGCTATCTCGGTGCGCGAGAAGCCTTGCCCATCGAAGAGGCGCAAACCTTCTTCGCCCCAGGCGAAGGTGCCGTCGGGGTTGATCTTCACGGCGTAGGTGTAGCCTTCGTAGTCGGCAAAGCAGCTCACCACGCCTCCGTCGGCGGTGCTCACCATGGCCACGCCTTCTGAATAGGAAGAGAACTCGTAGGCTCCGATGTGGATGCCGTCGTCGCCCCATTGCGGAACGCCTTCAAAGTTGAGGCGTTGCAGGGTGGGCGACCAGCCGTTGGTGCTGGACCCTTCCCATTGCACGTAGGTGTCGCCCGTGGCAGGGCAGGTGGAGAGGTAGATTTCGCCGTCGTCGTTGCCGCAGTTGGCGATGAAGGTGTTGGTGGCAGGGTCATCGACCCATTGGGCTTGCAGCGTAAATGTGGCTGCCATGGCCAAGATGAGGAAGGATAATTTCTTCATGGTGAACTTTTTTTTTCGTTGAATATTGGTGCAAAAGTAAGAAAAATCGTTTCTTTGCAACAAAATTTCTCATTATGGACGAAAAATTTACGCAAGAAGAGAAGGTGGCCATCGCCAGCGTTTTGTACAACTTGGCGAATGCCGATTTCCAAACCCACGAGGGCGAGACGGAGACCCTCAGGCATTGTTTGCAGGAAATTGGCCTTGAGGCTACGGGTTTTGTCCCGATAGCGAAGAACGAGCTGCAGGTGAAGGCTTACGAAACTTTGAAACGCATGACAAAGCCAAAGAAAACCGTTTTCTCGCGCATGATGACCCTCGTCTCGCGTGCCGACGGTCATTTCGGCCTCAGCGAACAGGCTTTCGTGAAGGAGATTTTGTTGATGTGCGAGGTGCCGTTTGTGCACAGATAAACAAATGTAGGGCTGCCCCAATGTGACAGCCCTACAATCTTAAATATTAAATTTTGAATTTTGAATATTAAATTCAAATCCAAAATCACTTGATGTTCGGTTCCTCAAGGCCGAGGTGCTTCTTCTTGTCGACCACCTTCAGGTAGAGACCGATGAGCAGGGCGGCGATGCCCAAGCAGGCCAGCATGACCAAAGCCCAAGTGTAATTGAGCTGGTCGGCGGGCGTGCCTTCGGGGTTCGTCGAAGTCAGTACGTTACCGATGAGGATGGGGAACAGCCAGAGGCCTATGTTCTGGATCCAGAAAATCAGGGCGTAGGCCGAACCGATGATTTTTTCGTCCACTAACTTCGGGACGCTTGGCCACAAGGCGGCAGGCACCAACGAGAACGAGGCACCCAGCACGAGGATGGTCACATAGGCCACCACCACGCCACCAGCGGCACTGCCTGCTGAGACCTTGGGCAAGATGAAAGCGAAGGTGAGATGGCAGAGCACCAAGAGGATGCTTCCCCAGACCAACATTGAAGCGGCCTTGCCTTTGTGGTCGACATAGCTGCCGAGGATGGGCGTGATGGCCACAGCCAACAGCGGGAACACGGCGAAGATGGTCTCGGCGGTGCCACGCATATAACCCATGTAGCAATAGACTACCAAAGCGACGACGGCAATAGCCATCAATCCGAACTTCATGCCTTTCTTCTTCGAGAAGTTGCTGGCAAACGAGCAGACGGCCACGACCAACATGATGATGTATTGAACGATGGTCACCGTGTCGCCGGCCCAAAACGAACCAGCGGCGGGCTCGGTCAGCGTCAGGTTGCACTGCAGCATGTTGACGGCGTACTTCTGGAACGGGAAGATGGCCGAATAATACAACACGCAAAGCAGAGCCACCAGCCAGAATCCGAGGCTCGAAAGGATTTTGCCGATGTCGCTCACCTTGAACGGGTCGTCCTTCTCTTCGGCTTCGCCGGTTTGGGCATCAAGTTTCTTGTCCATGAAGAAATAAACGACGAACATGATGAGGGCGATGCAGAGCAGCACCACGCCGAAGGCCACGGAACGGCTCACGTTGATGGTGCCGCCGAGTTTGGCAAAATAGGGCGAGAAGATCATGCAAGTGGCCACGCCAAGACGGGCCAGAGCCATCTCAGAGCCCATGGCCAAAGCGGTCTCGCGGCCCTTGAACCACTTCACGATACCACGGCTCACCGTGATACCAGCCATCTCGGTGCCGCAACCGAAAATCATGAAGCCGACGGCGGCCAATTTTGCCGAGGCAGGCATGCCACGATAGAACGGCGACACGCCGAGTTCGTCGAACAGCGGGATGTAGTTCAGGTTGTTGGTGAACCAGGTTTCAAGGCCACTGCCGATGAACGACTCGCTGATGGCGTAGTACTTGATGATACCGCCAACGAGCATCACCGCACCCGAAAGCACGGCGGTGAAACGTACACCCATCTTGTCGAGGATGATACCGGCGAAGATGAGGAAGAACACGAACACGTTCAGGAAGGTTTCGGCACCTTCCATCGTGCCAAAGGCTTTCGAGTCCCATCCGCGTTGGGTTTCCATTAGGTCCTTGATGGGGGACAAGATGTCCATGAAAATGTAGCTGCAAAACATGGCCAAGGCCAACAGCAGCAAGGCAATCCACCGCATGGCGGCATTGTCTCTCAATGTGAGTTTTTCTGTCATAACTATTTGATTTAAAGATTTAAGATTCATTCGGGTATCTGCACCACTTCTTTCTTGTAGCCCTTCAGCACGGCTTTCGCCATGTTGGCCACGTCGTCGGCGGTGATGCTGTTGATGATGTCGTTGTAGTCTTTCATCGGGTTGATGTTGTCGCGCTCCTGCGATTGGATGCAGCTCATCCAGTAGCGGTTGTTTTCCATGTCTTCGCTGTGCTTCTTGACGAGGAATTCTTTCACCTTCTTGAGGTCTTGCTCGCGCGGACCATTGTTTGCCACGTTCTGCAATTCAGCGATGGCGATGCCCATGAGCTTTTCGTACATCTCTTTGTTGGTGTCGAAACCGATGAGGAACATGAAGGTCTCTTTCGGACGGAGGCTGAGGTTGCCTTGCACACCCACGCCGTAGGTGCCGCCTTCGTCTTCACGGATCTTCTCGGTGTAGACGATGTCCATCACGTCGTTGAGGGCTTGCATGGTCAACTGGTTCTTGCGGGTGTATTGCATGTCGCCACTGTAGATGGTGTAGCAGGTCACCTTAGGATTCTCCATGGCCTTGGTGTAGTGGCTGGTGATGTCTTTTTCAGTGATGGAGGGCACGTTGGCAGTCCAGGTTTCGTCGTTCTTCTTGGTCTTCAAAGCGCCAATATATTGTTCGATTAACGGTTCGAAGGTCTCGGGGTCGATGTTGCCGACGAAGGTGAACACGAAGTTGTTGGCGTCCTTGAAACGGTCGGCATAGAGCTTCATGGCCTTGGCGTAATCCACTTTGTCGTAGTCTTCGGCTTTCATGCGCTTGACCAACGGGTGATTGTCGTACATGGCGAACATCAGGTTGTCGCGGAAGGCGGTCATCGGGTCTGACTCTGCATTGGCGACCATGGCTTTGGCGCGGGTGATGTAGGACTGGAAGGCCTCTTCGTCGCTGCGAGGCGAGGTGAAATATAAATAGGTGAGTTGCAACATGGTTTCAAGGTCACGGGCCGAGCAGTTGCCGTTCATGCCTTCGGTCATCATGCCGATACTGGGATAAACGCTGGCTCTCTTTCCGGCCAAGACCTTGGGCAGGTCGATGGCACTGAAGTTGCCCACACCGCCTAAAGTGGCTAAAGCGTTGATTTCCTGCAGGGTGTATGGGTCGCTTTGGTCCATCACGCTATAGCCACCGAAACTGTAGGCCGACATCAGGATCTCGTCGTCCTTGAAGGTGGTGGGCTTATAGATGACCTTCACGCCGTTCTTTAGGGTGAGCACGGTGGCATCGAAGATGTCGTCGTGTTTCTTGCTTTCGATGGAACCTTTCACAGGCAGGGTGGCAATCAGAGGCTCGTTGCTGACGGTCTCAACGTAAGGCTCCACCTCGATTTCCTTGGCTTTGTTCAGCATCTCGATGAGCTCGGCCTTGGAGGGAAGTTTCTCGCCTTCTTTCTCGGGCGCTGTCAAAGTGATGACGATGTTGTCTTCACGGATGAGTTCGGGAACATATTGGTTGATGGCTTCCACGGGCAGGTTGGGCAGGATTTGGCTGAGCAGCATGTATTCGTTTTCGATGCCCATCAGCGGTTCGTTGGTGAGGAAGTGGGCCAGGATGGGGTTGAAGAGGCGGGCGGTTTCTTGTTTGTCGCGCTCGTCGTATTGGTTCTCGATGTGCTTCATCAGGTCGGCCTTGGCGCGTTCAAACTCCGAGGCGGTGAAGCCGTATTGCTGCATTCGCTTGTTCTCGGTCACGAGGGCGGTCAGGGCTTCGTCGATGCCGTCCTTGTCTTTGGCGTAGGCCATGCTGGTCCAGGCATCCTTGGTGTCGCTGACGAAGAAGGTCCCATAATAGCCGTAGCCGAAGATGAAAGGTGGGTTGGCTTTTTGCGTGAGCTCTTCCATCCGGTTGTTGTACATCATGGCCACCAATTGGTCGATGTAGCCTTTCAGCCAATACTGGATGTCGTTTCTTTCCTCGAAGGGGACGATGTCGTGCTTGTAGTATACAGAGACGCCATAATTGGTTTCTTCGCGGTCTGTGCAGATGCTGACGATGGGCTCGGTGTTGTCGGCCACCTCGAAGCGGGTGCGTTCTGTCGGGTTGATGGGGGCAGGGATGTCCTCGAAAATGGCCTTCAGATGGTTCTCAACTTCATTGACATCAACGTCGCCAATGATGATGATGCCTTGTAGGTCGGGACGGTACCACTTGTGGTAATATGCTCTCAAAGCCTCGTGGTCGAAGCCCATGATGACCTCATCGGTGCCGATGGGCATACGGTGGCCGTAGGGACTGTTGGGGTAGATGTCGGGAAGCATCTTCTCCCACATGCGCTGCTGGGCGTCGTTGCGGGTGCGTTTCTCTTCCATGATGACGCCACGCTCCTTGTCGATTTCTTCGCCTTCCAATGAAATAAAGCTCGACCAGTCGTGTAAGATGAGGATACACGAGTCGACGAGGTCCATGTTGGTGGTGGGCACATTGGTGAGCATGTAGACGGTCTGCTCGATGCTGGTATAGGCATTCACGTTTTCCCCGAACTTCACGCCGTTGTGCTCCATATAGTTAAGGAGCGACTTGCCAGGGAAATTGGCTGTGCCGTTGAAGGCCATGTGCTCCAGGAAGTGAGCGAGACCACGTTGGTCTTCCTCTTCAAGGATGGAGCCCACCTTCTGCGCGATGTAGAAGTTGGCACGTTGGGCGGGTTTCTCGTTGTGACGGATGTAGTAGGTCAATCCGTTCTCGAGTTTGCCTCTTCTGACGTTTTGGTCGAAGGGCACGGCTTGCTGGGCGAGCATGGTTGCGCTCAGGGCAAGCGTTGCGATTAGGGTTAGGGTCAGTCTTTTCATTTTTTATAGTTATTTGTTGTTCAGTTAAAGTAGGTTGCTGAGCCTGTCGAAGCACCGTCAATAAATCGGCCCTTCGACGGGCTCAGGGACCTTAACTTTAATATAAATGTATCACATACTTTTCCTGGTAATACTCCTCCTTGAACCATTTGCTGATGATGGCTTTCTTGTATTTCCAATAGCGATTCAATGCGTTGAATTCCTCTGTGAGGTCGCCGCCTTTCAGGTAGATAATGCCTCCAGCTTCTACGTCACCTCTGATTCTCAGCTTGTTGCCAGCCAGATTGGCGATCTCGGGCAGGGTCATCACGGCGCGACCGGTAATCACGTCGAATTTGTCTTTCACCTCCTCGGCGCGTTTCTGTTCGGCCACCACGTTCTCAAGCCCAATGGCGTCTTTCACAGCGTTCACCACCTTGATTTTCTTGCCTGTACCATCGATGAGGTAAAACTCGGTCTGCGGAAACATAATGGCCAATGGAATGCCAGGAAAGCCGCCGCCCGTGCCGAGGTCCATCACCTTCATGCCAGGCAGCAGCTCGTAGTATTTGGCGATGGCCAACGAGTGCACGACGTGGTGCTCATAGAAGTGCTCCATGTCTTTGCGCGAGATGACATTGATTTTGCTGTTCCAGTCCAAATACAAGTCTTTCAACTGGTTATATTGCTCCTTCTGACGTTCGGTCAGGTCGGGGAAATACTGAAAAAGGCTCGTCGTGTCCATATTTTTGCACAAAATTGGCTTCAAAGATACGGAAAATTTCGTTTTGTCATCGTTGGTTTCTGAAAATGTTGTAATTTTACACCTTTATTTTGAATGACTATGAGGAAACTGTTTTTTGCTTTTGTTATGCTGTTGCCATTGTCGCTGTTGGCACAACGCATCACCCCTGAGGAATACATCCAGACCTACAAGGACATCGCCATGCAAGAGATGCGCGACCACAAGATTCCTGCGTCCATCACTTTGGCGCAAGGCTTGCTCGAGTCGGGAGCAGGCAACAGCGCTTTGGCGCGTGAGGCCAAAAACCACTTCGGCATCAAGTGCCACAAGGGCTGGACGGGCAAGACGTATTACATGGACGACGACGAGAAGGACGAGTGCTTCCGCAAATACAAGAACGCCGAGGAGTCGTTTCGCGACCATTCGGAGTTTCTTTGTGGCCGCACGCGTTATGCCGCCCTTTTCGACCTTGAAATTACCGACTACAAGGGCTGGGCTCGTGGCCTCAAGGCCGCTGGCTATGCCACCAATCCGAAGTATGCCCAGTTGCTCATCGACCGCATCGAACTCTACGACCTCACTAAGTACGACAAAATCGCGCTTGGCCAGATGACCGACGACAATCAATTGCCCGACATTGCCCCCGAGGACGAATTGTTGGAATTGGCCTTTTCGCCCGAAAACCGTTCGGCCTACGAGTTGGTCGACATGACGGCTGACAAGCGTTTCATCTACGAGAACAACGGTGTACGCTTCGTCTATGCCAAGGAAGGGGAGACACCCGAACAATTGGCTAGGGAGTTCAATATCAAGTATAAGAAATTCTGTGAATACAACCTGCTGCATCGTCCCGACGAGATGGTGTTCCACAGCGGTGATGTGGTCTATTTGGCCAAGCTGAAAAACAAGAACTGGAAGGCCAAGAAATACACCGTAGCCGAAGGCGAAACCGTCCGTGACGTGGCTTTGCGCTTCGCCGTGAAGCCTGAGAAGATCATGAAAAAGAACGGCCTGAAGTCGACCAGAGTGCAAACGGGACAGGTGCTTTGGCTAAGGTAATCGTCTGACAAAACGATATAATTCGAACGATTGTACGGCTGCCACAATGTGACAGCACTACAACTCCTAACTCCTAACTGAACAACTCCAAACTAAGATATTTCCCCGTATAGCTCTCCGCGCATTGTGCCACCGCTTCTGGCGTGCCTTGGCACACGATGCGGCCGCCACGGTCGCCGCCTTCGGGTCCCATGTCGATGATCCAGTCGGCCATCTTGATGACGTCAAGGTTGTGCTCGATGATGAGGACGGTGTTGCCTTTGTCGACGAGTTTGTTCAGTACGCCCATCAGGACCTTGATGTCCTCGAAGTGCAGGCCGGTGGTGGGTTCGTCAAGCACGTAGAGCGTCTTGCCCGTGTCGCGTTTGGCGAGTTCGGCGGCCAATTTCACGCGTTGCGCCTCGCCGCCGCTGATGGTGGTGGAGGCCTGACCGAGGGTCAGATAACCCAATCCGACGTCTTTCAACGTTTTGATTTTCTGGACGATGGCCGGAATGTTCTCGAAAAACTCCACTGCTTCATTGATGGTCATGTTGAGCACGTCGTTGATCGACTTGCCTTTGTAGCGCACTTCGAGGGTCTCTCGGTTGTAGCGTTTGCCTTGGCATTCCTCGCAGAGCACCGTCACGTCGGGCAGAAAGTTCATCTCGATGACGCGCACGCCCGCGCCCTTGCAGGCCTCGCAGCGACCGCCTTTCACGTTGAACGAGAAGCGTCCCGCCTTGTAGTTGCGGATCTTCGATTCGGGCAACTCGCCGAAGAGCTTCCGGATTTCGTCGAACACCTTGGTGTAAGTGGCCGGGTTGCTTCGCGGTGTGCGTCCAATCGGGGCTTGGTCGATTTGGATGATCTTGTCGATTTTCTCCAAGCCTTCGATGCTGGCGTAGGGCAGGGGCTCCTTCACCGAACGGTAGAACTTCTGGCTGAGGATGGGGGAGAGGGTCTCATTAATTAAGGTGCTTTTGCCTGAGCCACTGACGCCTGTCACGCAGACCATCACGCCCAAGGGCAGCTGCAAGTCGACGTTTTTCAGGTTGTGGCCACTTGCGCCTTTGATGGTCAGGAACTGGCCTTCAAGGGGTTTGCGGCGCGTTTTGGGTACTTCGATTTGTCGCTTGCCGTTGAGGTAGTCGCAGGTGATGGAATGGCCGTTTTTGATGTCGGCGGGTGTGCCGGCAAAGACCACTTCGCCGCCGTGGCGACCGGCACCAGGCCCGATGTCGACCAAATAGTCCGCGTTGAGCATCGTGTCCTTGTCGTGCTCGACCACGATGACCGAGTTGCCGATGTCGCGCAGCTCCTTCAGCGACTCGATGAGCTTCTGGTTGTCGCGTTGGTGCAGCCCGATGCTGGGTTCGTCCAAAATATATAGAACGCCAGTGAGTTGCGACCCAATTTGTGTGGCCAAGCGGATGCGTTGTGCCTCGCCGCCCGAGAGCGATGCCGCCGGACGGTTCATGTTGAGGTAGTCGATGCCGATGTCCAAAAGGAAATGCACACGTTTGTGTATCTCGCGCAGGATTTCCTTGGCGATACCATTTTGTCGTTCAGTGAGTTTGCTCGGCAGTTCGTCAATCCACTTGCCAAGGCTGATGGTGTCCATGTTGGCCACTTCAGCGATGTTTTTCCCGTCGATGCGGAACCATTGGGCCTCTTTTTTCAGCCTTGTGCCGCCGCAAATGGGGCAGGTGACGTGGTTCATGAATGAGCCGGCCCAGCGTGTAATGGCCGCCGAAGCCTCCTCGTTGTTTTGTTCCTCGATGAAGTTGACGATGCCCTCAAAGTTGACCTTGATGGTGGACGTGACGCCGATGCCTTCGCGTTTCACGTCGAAGGTCTCGTTGGTACCGTAAAGGATGACGTCTAAGGCTTCGTCGGAGAAGTCCTTCATGGGCGTGTCGAGCGTGAAGCCGTATTTCAGTCCGATGGCTTCCAGTTGCTTGAAAATCCAGCTGCCAGGTTTGTAGTCGCCAGCGGGCGCGAGGCCGCCCTTGCGCAGGCTGAGGTTGGGGTTGGGGATGATTTTCTCCTTGTCGACCACGGCGATTTCGCCCAAGCCGCTGCATTTTGGGCAGGCACCAAAGGGTGAGTTGAACGAGAAGGTGTTAGGCTCGGGGTCTTCGTAGGAGAGTCCTGTGGTGGGGCACATCAGCAGGCGGCTGAAGTAGCGCAGCTCGCCGTTGTCGTTGTCCATCACCATAAGTAATCCTTTGCCGTAGCGGAAGGCCGTTTGCACCGATTTCTTGACGCGGGTGAGGCTGTCTTCGTGCACTTCGATGCGGTCCACCACGATTTCGATGGTGTGGGTCTTGTAGCGGTCCACCATCATGCCAAACTCGATTTCGCGCATCTCGCCATCGACGCGGACGCGCGTAAATCCCGCCTGACGGATATGTTCAAACAGCTCGCGGTAGTGACCCTTGCGGCCACGGATGGTGGGTGCAAGGATGTTGATGCGTTTGCCCTCGAAGCCCTTCATAATAAGGTCGGTGATTTGCTCTTCGGTATAGCGCACCATTTTTTCTCCCGTATTGTAGGAATAGGCCTCACCGATGCGGGCATACAAAAGGCGCAAAAAGTCATAAATCTCGGTGATGGTGCCCACGGTGGAGCGCGGGTTTTTGTTCACGGATTTCTGCTCGATGGAAATCACAGGGCTCAGACCTGTAATCTTGTCCACATCGGGACGCTCCATGTTGCCGATGAACTGACGCGCGTAGGCCGAAAAGCTTTCCATGTAACGGCGTTGCCCCTCGGCATAGATCGTGTCGAATGCCAACGACGACTTGCCGCTCCCGCTGATGCCCGTGACGACCACCAAGGCGTTGCGCGGAATGCTCAAGTCGATGTTTTTCAGGTTGTTTTCCCTCGCACCGAGGATTTCCAAATATTTGTCTTCGCTGAACTCGTTCATTGCTGGAATTTGGGGCGGCAAAGATACGCTTTTTTTCGGGATTCTCAGTGTTGGGGGGAATTAAGAATTTATGCTGCGATTTTGGCCGAATTGCAACAAGATTGGGCAAAGTTTTGGCCCATTCTTGTTATTTTTGCTATTTTTGCAAAAAATCAGCCATGGAAGAACTCAAGAACCTCAAATTGTTTTCCGGATGCAGCGACGAAGCCATGGAACGGTTGCTCAGCCAGCCCTGCCGAAGGCAGCAGTATGCCACCGGCCAACTAATCCTCCGTGCTGGCGACCCTTGCCGTTCGCTGATGATTCTCGTCGAGGGCAGGGCCGATGCACGAATGATGGGCGAGGAAGGGCGGGAGGTGCTGGTCGACAAGCTGAAAGCACCTATGTTATTGGCTCCGGCATTCCTTTTCGCATCGCAGAACAACGTGCCCGTGGAAGTCACCGCCATGACCGACTGCGCCGTGTGGCACATCAACCGCGAGGCGTTTTTCGATTTCATGCAACAGGAGCCGACCGTGTTGCGGGCTTTCTTGGAGGTGCTGTCGAACCGGAGCAACTTCCTCAGCGGCAAGATGCGCTCGTTTGCCGTCAACGGGCTGCGCAACCGCGTCGTCGAATATCTCGACGAACACGGGAGCATCACCTCCGTGGCCGCCGTCGCCCAGGAATTGGGCGCGACAAGACCTTCGCTCAGCCGCGTTTTGTCCGAAATGCTGAGCGAAGGTGTGATTGTTAAGGATGGGAGGGGGTATGGGAAGGCCTAAATCCCAAACCTCTTCATATCCTCCTCAACCGTACTAATCCCGCCAATGCTGAAGTTCTCAACCAGCACTTTGGCCACATTGGGTGAGAGGAAGCCGGGCAAAGTCGGGCCGAGGTGGATGTTCTTCACGCCGAGGCTGAGCAGGGCGAGCAGGACGATGACGGCCTTCTGCTCGTACCAGGCGATGTTGTAGGCGATGGGCAACTGATTCACGTCGTCCAAGCCAAACACTTCCTTCAGCTTTAAGGCAATGAGGGCCAACGAATAGCTGTCGTTGCACTGTCCGGCATCCAAAACGCGCGGAATACCGTTAATGTCGCCCAAGCCGAGTTTGTTGTACTTGTACTTGGCGCAACCAGCGGTCAGAATCACGCAGTCTTTAGGGAGCGCTTTGGCGAAGTCGGTGTAGTACTGGCGGCTCTTCATGCGACCGTCACAGCCAGCCATAACCACAAACTTGCGGATGGCGCCGCTCTTGACGGCTTCCACCACCTTGTCGGCGAGGGCAAACACCTGCTCGTGGGCGAAGCCACCCACAATCTTGCCCGTCTCAATCTCTTTCGGGGCTTGGCAGGTCTTGGCCAAAGCGATAATTTCACTGAAATCCTTTTTGCCGTTGGCATCGGCGGGGATATGCTTCCAACCTGGGAACCCCGTGCTGTTGGTGGTGAAAACGCGGTCTTTGTAGGTTGCATTAGCGGTCGGAGGCACGATGCAGTTGGTGGTGAACAGAATGGGGCCGTTGAAGGCTTCAAACTCCTCGCGCTGTTTCCACCAAGCGTTGCCGTAGTTGCCTTTCAAGTGGCTGTATTTCTTGAGTTTGGGGTAATAATGTGCAGGCAGCATCTCGCTATGTGTGTAGATGTCGATGCCAGCGTCCTTGCTTTGTTCCAAAAGTTGCTCAATGTCGTTGAGGTCGTGGCCGCTGATGAGGATGCCCGGACGGTTGCCTACGCCGATGTTCACCTCCGTGATTTCGGGGTTGCCGTAGGCGGTGGTGTTGGCTTTGTCGAGCAAGGCCATGGCTTT
>Ga0247608_10003235_pt1 | contig 19253 bp, 19 predicted proteins | sample 176DNAGHGlowgp2_FD_193490 | JGI IMG/M metagenome (GOLD analysis project Ga0247608, IMG submission 193490) | Sheep rumen microbial communities from Palmerston North, Manawatu-Wanganui, New Zealand - 1766 DNA GHGlow gp2 | ecosystem: Host-associated > Mammals > Digestive system > Stomach > Rumen ...
CAAAATTACAAGTAATTTACTTAAAATTACAAGTAATTTACTCAAAATTACTCAAAAATTAATTAAATCTTCCTCTGAAATCAAACCGTTATTAATTAAATTTTCTACAATTTCAACACTTTCAGATGGTTTTATTTCATTCGAATCTATGGCTTCGTGTATAATTTCAAATATATCAATAACTGTTAAACTGTTATTTTTAAGCATTTCAATTAATTCATTTAATAAAAATGTTTTACTTGTTTCAATCATATTTTTTAATATTAAAAAAAATGATAAATTTAAAATTACATATATTTTAAATTAAAATTAATATATTGGATAATCATCATATGATTCGTGAAGATAATATTCATATTGTTGTTCGTTTAAATCTTCTGGATTTCCCATAATAGAACAATAACAACATTTTAAAAACATATTAATATCATATTGTTCTATTATTTTTTTCTGTAATTTTATCATATCTTTTAATTTAAATTTATGTGGATTAATTTGAATAATATAATTATCTTGTTTTATATTCATTTTGATAAAATTACAAGTAATTTGCCCAAATAATGAATTCGTTTAAATTTCTACTGATTCAATTATATCATAAAAATCATTATAATTAAGTTTATCATTTTGTTTATATTGTTTAATTAATTCTTCTTCACATCTACATTTATATTTATAATGTTTTTCAAAGTCATATTTTTCAGTATTCATAAATTTTTCATACAACATCGAATATTCTTTTAAATAATCGTTTAATGTTTTAAAATTTTGTATTTCTGTGTTTTTATTTGTTAAATGATAAATTATTATTCTTTTTCTTTCTTCTAATATATTAAGCATTTCATTTAATAATGATTTATCATTTAAATTCTCATTATTATATTCTTTATTAAAATAATTGATATCCATTAAATTTTTAAATAATAATTCGGAATAATTATATCTATATAATTCTTTGTCTGTTAAATCTTTATACAATATTTCATAAAATTCATCCAATAATGTTGTTCTAAAACTCATTAATTCATAATCATCTTCGGTTTTTATATCTTCTATTTGTTTTAATAATTCTAATTTATTATGTTTTTTGTTTTCATAATTTGATTCTCCTTCTGTTAAGTCGGATTTATCTAAATCCTCATCTAAAGACATTAAACACATCACAACCGATAATCTTGTTGTTCTTGTTTTATTTTCCATTTTGTTAAAAACAAAAAACACATTTGAATTGTGTTAAATCAAAAAATTTATTTAATTCAATTTTAATTTTGGGTAAATTACTTGTAATTTTGGGTAAATTGTGATTAATCAATTTTGGTCAATAATAATTCTATCCGGGTTGTTATCTCCGAATGGGTTGAAAAATTGTTTATAATTAACCCAATCATTAGCATTATCAACATTTAATGTAAAACTTACATTTTCATTAACTAAACCAGAAGCAACATTATTAAACATATAAACTTGGTCAAAGTTTTCAATTTGTGATGGAAGCCATCCTTTAAAGTTAATTGATTTAATACTTGGTTGTAATGATATAAAATTAGCATTAATTCTTCTGTTAGCATTTGGTTGAACCATTAAATTAACCGATGATGTTATTGGATTATCTACCAATACTTCAGCACCGAAGTCTAAATTATTATTAGCATTTTGAAAAGCGTTTTCAACATTATTCCAGAAATTTGGAAATTTAACATGGAAAAATCCATTATCAATATTTAACATATTACAGAAGAAAACGGAATTATTAGCACCAAAATCTATATTATCAGCCGTTACATATCTCCAATTTTGTGGAGAAGAATAAGCCGGACAACTTACAGTTAAATAACTAAATGAACAAATATTTAATTTAAGATTATTAAATAATCTACAACTTTTATATGTATTACTTAATAATTCACCATTTGAAATATAAACACTGGCCTTAAAGTTTCCAGCATTTTTTATCATATTATATACTTTATAATCAGCACCATCTAATGAAACAACGGACAAATTTTTTAAGTTTGTAAAACCATCAAATTCTCCTGTGTTTGCCTTTAATGTTAATGAATACATAGAATTATTTTTAAATGAATATGGGTCATTTCCTGGATATGTAAATGATAAATTACAAGTCATAAATGAATTATCTGAAAATGTTAATTGTCCTCCGTTTAAATTACCTGAAACTCTACAATAATTAAATGTATTACCAACCATATCAAGAAATCCAGGGTTTAATATACTTACACTATTAACATTATTATTTGATAATGATATACCGGCATGTCCGAAATAATTTTCTAAATTAACACCACTATTAAATACACAGTTATTTATTTTAATGCCATTAACTGAATTATGATTTCCCCAGAATATACTATTAACTGAAACATTTGACATAATAACCGAATTACAGTTGAAACTACCATATAAATCCTGGCTTAATGTTATATTAGACATTAATAAATCCCCTTCACTTCTTCTAAATGTTCCACTGGAATATAAATTTAAATTTTTAATTGTTCTGGGAACATTACCCACACAGTCAAATGTATAAAGTCCTGACAAATTTAAAGTATTATCCCCATTATTTGTTAAATATAAAGTTGCCCTTGATGAAAGATTATTTAATTCCTTAACGTTAGGGTTTAAATCTAAGAAATAATTAGAATTTGGTGGGTTATTAAAATTAATTGTATTGGCCCATACATTACTTCTAATTTCTCTAATAAATCCTCCTGAATTGATTAAATTAAGACTATTACATTTTAAATTGAATGAATCATTCAAAGTTAAATTTTCATACATTCCTATATCTATATTTTCAGCTGTTGCTCTTAATGGTGAATTAGTTGAATTTAATTTTAAACCTAATCGTGAAAGTGGTGAATTAATTGTGAATATTGTATTTAATAAATTACTATTAAAAACATATTCCTTTTTGTCATCATTTGAAATTGATAAACTTAAATTATTATTATATGTTAATTCTTCATTTTTGACCACAGTCGAACCAATATCAAAATTAATATATGTTTCATTTGAATTTTTATTAAACTCATCCCAATAATTATATCCTCCACCTCCTCCTGTTAATGTACTTATTAAATTAGATAATATTAAAGTATTTTGTGCAATTGAGTCTGTATTTGTTTTGATACTGTAAAATTCATTATTTAAATAAAGTGTTTGGTTTTCCAATGAAGTTATCGAACTATAAGCATCGCTCGAAAAACTTTTTAAACTTTCAACACTTAAACCGATTGAATTAACGACAGAGTTTAAATTTGCGATTTTATCATCGTAATATGTGAATTTTGTCGATATACTTGTCAATAATTCAGTGAATGAAATATTTAAACTATTAATTTTTTTCATATAAATATTTTCAGCATCTGATTTTTTGAGATAAGCGGATAAATTATTTAAGTTATTAAACTTAATCATTTTTAAAAATTAAAATGAGATTAATCAATAAAGATAATAAGATATATTTATATGACGAACTTAAAGATAAATATAAACTTATTCAACCCGATGACTTAGAGCATATTTTAGATGATAATAATAAATTATACCCAGATGAAACAATAAGAATATATTTTAAATTTAAAGAAGGTAAATATAAAACAAACAAAAAAGGATACATTTCAAAGAAAGCAAACATAAAACAAGAATATAAAGCAGCATTAGACCAAACACAAAAAGATTATATTGTTAATAAATTCTTAAGTGATATTTCAGGACTTCGTGATATTGACCGTATGGCATTTGTTAAGAGTCCAACGATTCAAACAATTAAAAAATTCTCAGTTGATGAAGAAACAAAAAAGAAATTGATTAATAAATTTAATGATATTTCTAAAAATTACATAACAATTAAAGACGATGGAGATGACATTAATGATATGTTTAATTATTTTATAAATAATAACATAAATATATCATTATCACAAGCAGCCCGTGAAGTTATTAAATCAATTTTAAAAGATTTCAGAGATGGAAAATTAACAGTTGAACAAGTTAAAGATAAATTAACACTTAACAAATCAAAGTTTTACGACCCACAAAAACCAGATAATTATGAAAGATTTATGAAACGTATTGAAATATTATTAAATGTTTCACAAGATGATTTAAAAAATACAACAAAGAAAACAGAAATTGATAAAGAACTTGAAAAAGTTAATGAAATAGTAGATGAAGCAATACCAGATAATAAGGTTTTAGTATTGGATAAATCAGAATTTGAAGATGATGAAGCATTTGAACAAGCCAAAGCATTAAATAATAATAATATGTTTGTTCCATCTGAAATATTTAAATCTTCAAAGATTAAAAAATATAATAATTCATATTTTGGAACTAATGCAGCAGCATATAGAATTTTAAAATATTTATCAAATAATAAAGATTTAAAATATAATGAAATAAATAGAAACGAAGACGGAGATTATTATATAACAACATTAAAAACAGAATTCGGAGATATTACAATACCAATTGATAAAAACCAATATCTTTATGAACCACTTAAAGATATTATTGACAGCATTGAAATAAAAGACAAAAAAATTAATTTCAATGTCTCAGATGATATTTTTAACACTGAAGGAAATACATTAAATAAATTAACTGAAAAATCAACAAGTAAAGAAAATAAAAAAATATCTAAAAACATTCCGAAAGAGCCAGATTATAATATTTTTGAATTTGATTTAAAAAATGAAGAAACTCAAAATATATTAAAAGATTTAAAGGATGATATAACAACAAATGAATTTGTTCATTTTATAGATGATTATTATGAAAAATATAATAAAGATGGTTATATACATCCAGATAAAGAATTTAGAGGAAAAAGTAAATATATAAATGAATATTATACAGATAAATTATTTGATAGTTTAAAGTATAATCAAGATGGAGAAGAAGCATCAGCAACATATACATACTTTGAAAGATTATTTAAAGTATTACCAAAAAATTTAATTGGAAAGATACCACCACACGATTTAAAGGATATTATAAAAGAATTTACAGACAAATATAAATTAACTGTAAATGGAATTAAATTAAATAATGATAAAGTTGAAAAATTAAATAATGAAATAGAAGAATTAAAAACTAAATTATTAAGTAAAAAAGAAATTAAACAATTAAATAATGATTTAACAAATGAAGAAAAAACTGGAGTTGAACGTGAAGAAATACAAAATAAATTAAAACAAAATGAAGAAATCATTAAATCAATACAAGAAAAAACTGATTTAATAACAGCATTGAATAATGAAACACTTGGAAGTTTAAAAGACATAAATGGAGAAATAAAAGATGGAAAACTTGATTATGATTATAAATTTATAACAGATGAAATAAAAAATAAATATGATTTAACAGAAGAAGAAGCAAAAAAATATAATGATATAATTAAAAATTATGTAGATAAAGAAGTATTAAACAATTTATATTATATGACAGCACCAAGTAAATTAAATACATTACCCAATCAACCAATTAATAAATACGATACAACACAAGACATTTATAATTATGCTAAATTAAATAAATGGAATAAACAACGTTTTTATGATTTCGAAGAAGATTTAAAAGGTTTTGGTGGTAGTTGGTCTTTCAATGTTCTTAATAAAATTGATGAATTAAATAATATGTTAAAAAATAATTCATTTGGTGGTAGTTGGTCATTTAATGTTCTTAATAAAATTGATGAATTAAACGGTTTATTAAAAAATAATTCATCTTCTGGTTCTTGGTCTTATAATGTTCTTAATAAAGTAAATGAATTAAATGATTTGATTTAAATTTTAAATGTTTTGTGTTTTTTTTTGATAAAAATGAATTCATTAAAAAATAATAATTTAACATTTGAAGATAAAATTATAAATGAATGTGTTAATAAAATAGATAAGCATATTATTGAATTAGTAGAATTAAAAAATATTTTAATCGGAGGAATAGAAACAAAAGAAAAATTAAGTAAATTTTTCGATACATATACTAAAATTCATTTTAATTACAATGATGTTGAACAAGTTAAAAATATAATATCATCATATAATGATATATTTAAATTAGTTAATAAATAATAGATTCCATTATTTTTTTATCAAAAATGAAAATGTCAGGTATGAGTTCAGCAGATGATTTAATTAATGTATGGAATAAATTTAAAAGTGAAGAAGAACCGGGTTTGAGTGTATCATGGGGTTTTATAAATCCATCAGAAGATTATAAAAAAACAGTTTATATAATGAATTTAAGAAGTTTATACAATCCAAAAGTTCCAGGCCATTGGGTGGCATTGGTTCGTGTTGGTTTTGTTGTATATTATTATGACCCATTTGGCACAATATTAACAAAGAGAGGAACAAATAAATTAAATTGTAGATATATTTATGAGAATATTATAAAAGAACAGAATTTTATAGGAGAAAATAGTGATTCATGTGGATATTATTGTATAATGTTCTTATTGTCTTTTATAAGAAGATTTAAAAAGTATAATTATGTAGTATTTGATAACAAATATAAAAGATTTGTTGATACTGTCCCAAATAATAAATATATTAAAATTGATATTCAACACCAAATAAAAGAAATAGAAAATAATGAAATGAGTACAAAGATTAAGAAATAAATATGTTAATTATTTTTTTAATAAAATTAATGTCAAAATCAAAACAAAAGCAAAATGTTCCAGTTTTTGAACTTACACCAGACAGTTTAAAAGAATTGAAAGAAATTAAACCATTACCACAAGATGAACAACTTAAAAAATACTTAGAAGATTTAAATAAAATAGTTAATAATATTAATAATTTAACAGATATAAATATTATATCAAAAATTAAAATTCCAAATATTAAAAATTATAAATATGATTATGATAAGGCAGTATCTGATTTATCAACAAAAGGCATATTAATAACCAAAAAAGAATTAAAAAAATTATTAGATATTATAAATTAAAGTAATTCAACATTTTTATCATTTGGATTTGCTGATAATATATTTTTTACTTTACAGCTTCCGTCTGGGTTATATGTTAATACATTAGAACCTAATGATATAGCCATTAAGTTGGTAGTTAATAAATTACCTTCTTTTTTTACATTTCCATAATATAATGGATTATAAGCTCCTGACCATGGAGCAAATTGTAATGTAATTAATATTCTTGTATTTGGTGGAATGTTTGTTCCTGTTAAATCAATTGGAATAATACAATAATCTTTTAAATATGTATAATAATCAATTCCATTGTCTGGTGATTTACCAAATAATAATCTTAATTGTTTATATTGTTCATATGGTTCTCTATAATCTAATACATGGACCTTATTATCAATATTACTATCATCTACATTTGTATAATCAAATGATTTTAAAAATGCTGATGGATATTGATATTCTTCTTGTGTTCCCATAAAGTCATATGTATAAATTGATGAATTATTTGTGTTTGATATTCTGATATATCTTAATCCACCATAATTTAATGAATTACTGTTTGAATTAATCCAAGAAGCTTGGCATTTAGTTTTAGCTTCTGCTGCTGTTTCTGTTCCTGTAATTTGTCCTTCTACCATATCAGGGAATCTTGTTTTTAATGGAACTAATGGATTTGAACATTTTGGGAAACAAATAATTAATGCTTTTGTGTCATATGTTACAGTTAATGGTAAAGTAATATTTTGTTCTGTGTTTGCATCATAATTGATTAATGGGGCTAAATTAACAGTTTGAACACCATAAAGTGTTTCAACTGGTCTATTATAAAATTTGATTAATTGACTTCTTGCGGTATCTGTTAATAAATAAGAGTATGCTATAAGGTCAAATTTATTAATTTCAGCAACTTCTGCCTTAACATCTGTGGATTTATCAAGTGATTGAGGATTACAAATGATAAATGATGAGGCTGAACGTGTAAGAGTTATTTTAATTTCTCTGTTAAATATATAATCCAATGAATCAACTGTATAGTTAAATAAATCTGATAAATATAATTTACATCTAAATGGTAATTGATAATAACCATCAGTACCAGTTTTTCCAATTTTTACATTATTTGGAACAACACAACACATATCAATATTATTAATAATATCTTCTGTTCTTTGAACTACTCCATCCTCTAATTTTGTAACTGTTGAAGTTGTTCCACTACCTACATCATTTGTTGCTCCACTTGAATATAAAATACCTTCTGCTATATCTCCATTTTCATCAATTTCAGCACTTAATCCAATTAATGGTAAATTAGTGCAGAAATCAACACCACTACCTACCCAATAAATTTTAGAACTCTTGTATTTATCTAAATGTTTATCTGGTGCTGTTTTAAATTTTCCAGTTGTGGCATCTTTTGCAATATCACCAACAGTCACCAAATCACCGGCTGTAAATGCTAAATCTTCAAATGATACAGCAACATCAAAATCTGTTTTATTAATCATAAATTGTCTGTCTGCCATTGTGTAATTCTTTAAATCATTATAATCAAATTTTAACATTGCTTGAACGTTTCCATCAAGTCCTGGGTTATTATTCATTGCAATGACTTCACCACCTAATTCTAATTGTGCGTTTTGGAATAATGAACCAGTGAATAAATTACCTAATATTAAATTTCTACCTTTCAAATTTGCTGTATTTTTAAGTTTTAAAGTTCCAGCGATATTAAAGTAAAATTGTGATAAATCAAATACACTCATATTATTTGCGTTAATTAACCAACTGAATGGTGCACTTGTTGTTTGACCGAATGATCTTGTAATAATTCCAGAATTTAATGATGTAATAATTGTTTTAACTTTTTGGACTGTAGATTTTGGAATACTAAAACGTTCTTTTGGGAAAAATTGACTTGCTTGTTGTGTAGTTATACCTGATTGTTCTTGTATAATACTCATTTATATAAATAATAAGTTTTAAAAAAAATCAAATTTAAAATTAATATTCTAAAATTTCATTTTCAAAATTTAAATAATAATTATTAAAAATAATTGATTTATCTGCTGGTTGGTCATTAATAAAAATAAATGGTTTATGTGGATTTGTATGTCTTAACGTATTATAAATTTCATCTCCTATTTTCTTATTATATTCTCCTGTGAAACTTCTACGAATACAAGCATTAAATGAATCTCTTGACATATATTTTGGGAATAATATTAAAGTGTTTAAATTTGTAGCAATTGATGGACTAATTTTATTATATGTTTGAACTAATAAAAACAAATCACAACTGGCACGACTTGATTGAGTGAGATAAGCATTAATTTGTTTAATGTCATCTTTTGATGTTAATACATTTATAAAATCATCTAATATTAAAGCTATACGATGACCTTTTTTATTTGTTTGTATTCTATTTAATTGTTGTAATTCTTGAATTGTTGGAAGTTTATCATTTCTAATATCTAAGAATACAATTTTATTTTTCAAATTTGGTATATTCTTAACTGTGTTTAAAAATCCACTTTCTAATGATTCAGTCGGTGCTAAATATAATATTAATTTGTATTCATCCAAGTTTTGAAGTAAATAATTTAATATAAATGTAGTTTTACCGCTTCCACTACTACCACATACTAACGCACGAATATGATAAACTCCAAATATTGGGTTAATTGTTCTATCTTCTGATTTATTTAATTTTTCAATATCTAACGCTTTTAAATATCTCGTTGGTTCAACTTCTTCAATATGAAGTGTTGAAGTTTCAGAATTCATTTTTTATATTTTTTATTAATTAAAAACAATATGCCAATATTAGGAAAACGTAAATATATTAATGATAGAATAGAGAAATTAATTAATAAATTGGATACTTTAGGATATGATACAGAATATATTAAAAGACGATTTTATGATATACAAGAAGAAACAAATGACTACTCCGAAAGTTCAGGTTCTATTTTACCATATCGTAATAAAATTAATGATGTATTAAAAATGATTGAGGAAGTAATAAAATCAAATTCAAATATTAACACAATTACAACACCAGAACAATTTAAAAATGATTTAATTGAAGAAGTTAAAGAAAGACAAATGAACCAACGAAGAGACCAAACAAACAAATCATTTTCACTTGGATATTATTAAATAATATAATTATTTTTTATTAGTTTATTTTTTGATAAATGCCCGTTTCTATGCTTACAATGAATAATATGATTAAAAAGAAATACTTACCATTTTATGAAGACCAACAACTTAATTTTTATATTCGTAGTCGTTCAAATCCTGAAAAAGTAAAAGAATTTTACGCAGATTCTGCTGTTCTTCGTCCAGTAATGCATTCAGGTAATTTATGGAATACTATTAAGAATTTATTTAAAAAAGGTAAAGATTTCACAAAAAAGACAATGGACTTTATAGACAACACACCAATATTAAAAGATTTAAAAGATGTTGGATTTGATATGATTAAAGAAAAAACAGGAATTGACCCAAATGTTTATTATGATACAGCAAAGAATGTAATTAATAAAATAACACCAACAAAACCAAAACAACCACAACCACAAAAGCAACAACAAACTTATAACCAACCACCACAAAATTATGATTATAACCAACAACTTAAAAATTATTATCAAAATATTATACAATCTCCAAGTCTTCCACAAGTTTATAAGCCACAAGTAGAACAAAATTATAAAGCATTTAGTTTAGGTTCAGAATTAGCAGGTGGAAATCAAACAATTATGAGAAATTTACCAAAATTATTATTAATTTCAAAATCTAACCGTGGAGGATATACTATTAAAAAGGATTTCAAACCATTATTAAATAAATTTGGAATTAAAACATTAGCATTACCAAAAACATTAAAGGATTTCATTGAAAAAGTAAATAATAAATCAAATGGTCGTTTATATCTTGGAAATGGTAAATGTGGAGAATCAGGACCATTAACAATTGCACAAAATGAAATTAAACCAATTCAACAACCAAGAAGTAATGGAAAAAATAAAATTGATAGATATAACGAAATATTAAATAAACTCAAAAAATAGAATTTTTGCCCAAAATTGATTAATCACAATTTACCCAAAATTACAAGTAATTTACCCAAAAAATAAGATATTTACTTAATCATTTTTTTAAATTAAATGTCAGTTAATCATAAAGTTATTTATGTTCCAGTAAGTAATAACAAAAATTTATTATATCCAATTTATGTGCCCGTTGTTGTAGATGATTCAGAAACATTATTATCAAGTGGTAAATTATCAGAATCAGATTATTTAAAAACTATAGACATTAATGAACAATGTGGTTTTCCAATTGCTCCACTTCTTGCTGCTCTTGCTCCAATTGTTATACCAGGAATTATTAAAGGAACTAGTAAATTAATAAATAGAATAAAAGGAAAAGGAGAAATTTGTCATATGGTAGGAGAAAATAATATGTCGGGATATATTCCAACAAATCCAAATATTAAAACACTTAAACAATTACAAAATTTATATGATAAATATGATTAAATAACATTTAATTATTTTTTGTTTAAAAATGTCAGATGTAAAAACATTTTCAAATTTTGACGAAATGATAAACGACGTCGTCAAAAGGTTATATATGTATGATAATAATATATTAGATGATATATTTAAAAATCCAACTTTAACCAACATATTCATAAAAAATAATAATTTAAAACAGTTATTATTTGATTATGTTATAACTACAAAGTCAAAAACATTTTATGAACTTGTAGAATATTTTAAAGATGATTTTATAGAACGTTATAATTCATTTAAATTTTATAATGGACAATTTACACAAATTGATTTAAAACAATTACCAAAAACAGATGAAGGAGAAGAATTTTTAAACACAATTTTAATATTCAACACCAAAAAAACAACAAATGAAGAATTTAATTATGTATTTGATAAAATTAAACAATTAGAAATAAGAAGTTTTAAATTCAATGAAGTATTTAATGATATACTTTTAAACAATATAAGAAATAATTACAAATTTAAATTTATGAATATATACCAACACAAAGATATTAAGAATTTAGAAGAAAAAGATTTTAAACTTCCAAATATTTCATATAAATATCTTGATTTAATGAATAATTATATTTTAAAATACAATGATGATTCAATGCTATTTAAAAAATGGTTTTATATTCTATTATCTTATGTATATGATAAAAAAGATTTATCATTTAATGATTTATTAATGATATTCTTTAATTTCAACATATTATTTTATCATAAACTTATAACACAAAATAAACAGGATGATTGTTTAATAACATTCATATATTTTAAAATGAATGGTGAAGAATATAAACCAAATTTAAGATATACAATTGATTTACCGTTTAATAATCACGATGATAAAATAAGATACTTAAAAAGTATATCAAATAAACCACGTAATTTTAAAGAATTCAAAACTGAAATTAAAAATGATGATAAAGGAATTTATTTTAATACTTGTGAATATAAACCGGAAGAAATAAATAAAAGATGTCAAGATTATATTAATCTAAAAAAATATGATTCATTGATATATTATATATTTAATTCTCAATTTTTGAATAGAAGTACTTGTTTATTTGGTTATTTTGTTTATTTCTATTTTACACATCAAATATTAAAAAATAAATACTTTGATATTATAGCATTAACTCAAGACTTTATAAAATTCAAGGAATACATCAATAATGATAATGTTGTTTTAGTTAAAGAATTTGAAAAAATAGATAATATAAATTTGGATTATATTATTGATATTATAAATTAAATCATACTCTTTTTTTTCGTTTTATAGCAAATTTAACACTAAAATCTGGTGTAGCATTTGGTAAAAGTTTAAGGTCATTATTATTTTCATCATAAAGTTTAAATTGAAAGTTTGACAAACTGGGTATATTATCAAGTGGAAAATCCACGGGTTGGATTGCTGTATATTCTATGAGTGAATAAGGTTCTGCTACTGATGAAATGACATATAAAGCGGATGATGTTGTAATTCCATCATCATCTCCATAAAGTGAAACTAATCCAGGAATTGAAGCGGATGATAACATAACATTATTATATGTTGAAATTCTAAATGCTTTATCTGATTCAAACATTTCATTTGAATATGTGAAATTAATAGTTTGTGCTGAAAATCTGAAAAGGTCATTAGATAATAATGAATTCTTTGGTGTGTTATCAATTAATATTTCTTTAATATTAACTGGGTTGGCTTCATCGTGTGAAAATTTAATTTCTACAAATTCATCAAATGGATTAATTGAAAATGTTAAAACTTGGTGCTGTTTTGGTGGTGTATTTGTGTCATCTATTAAGAAATAACTATTTAATAAATTAATTAAGTCATCTGTATTATATAAACCTGGTGATATTGTTTTTGTTATTGTTTCAGTTGTGTCATTTAAATATGTTATTGTGTATTTCAAATAATTATTTTCATAAATATTTGGAGAACAATTTAAGAAACTAAAAGATAATAATGATAAATAATATTGATATACATTTTGATTGAATACTATAGGAACCTGTGAAATTTCGTTTATTTCAAAACCAGAATCTGATTTTAAGAATATATTCGCAACTGTTTCCATTTAATTATATTAAAATGAGTGTTTTAAAAATCAATAGAATGGAAAAAATAAATAATATACTTAATGGTAGATTATTAAAATTAAGTGATATATATGATAATTATAAATTTGGATTAATTACAAGACAACAAAAAGAAGATGTTAAAAAAGAATTATTAAAATATGATTTTATTAATGAAATTTATAACAAAAACAATAAAATAACAGGTTATAAGATAAATAAAGATAAAATAGATGATTTTAAAGAATGGTTAAATAAAAATTTTGAGTAAATTACAAGTAATTTTGAGTAAATTTAATTTTGTTTTTTTGTCTTGTGTTTTTTTTGTTTTAAATGTCTGAAGTTGTAGAATTCGAAACAAAACAAGATTTTAATGATTATTATAAAGAACATCAAAAAGAACTTGATGAACTTAAAACTAAAGAATTAAACAATAAATTTAAAGTTGTTGGTCATAAAATAATAAGAAATAAAGGAAAAATAGCATTCAGAAAGATTAAAGAAACTAAAAATTCATCAGAATCTGAAAATTCAGAAATACAAAAAACAGTTTCTGATATTCTTAATGAAGTTAATAATAAATGTGATAATTCATTTCAAAAAAATATGTGTGATATTCTTAAAGATTTAAAACAAAAATTAAATGATGAATTTGATAATATCATTAAAGAAATGGAAGAACAAAATTAACGAGTAATTTGCCCAAAATTAAAATTATGATAATCAATTTTTTGGAGAATAATAATAAACGAACTTTTTAATACTATTCAATGAATAATCTTTATTTTCTAAATCATAAATTTGTCTTACTTTATCAGCACGTTTAATTTCTGTGTTATTAATAATATCATTGTATTTTTGTTGAAGTGGTTTATATGATTTATGTTTTGTTGTTTGTGTGGTTTCTCCTTTACATATACGATAAATGAGATTTCTTATTTGTTCAATTGTATAATTATCTTTTTCTGAATTATATATTTTATTTATCTTTTCATTTCTTGGTATTGTGTTATCGTTAATAATGTCTTTATAAGTTTCTTTTATTGAATCATATTTTTTTGGTTTTGATTGATATTGAACATTATATTTATAAATTTTAACTTCTCCGCTTTTTGTTATATATTGGTGTTTTGTTTCGTAAAAATTCATTTATTTTATTATTAAAAAAAAATAAGAACTCATTTTTTATTCATCAATAATTTCATTATATTCATAATATTGATTATATATTAATTTTATTGTTTCATCTGCTTTTTCTGATTTAATTAATATATCTTTGTTTTTGTCATTTGATACTGTTATTAAATCATTACGTTTATTTTCTTGTAAAAGTGCTATTAAACATTGTTTTAATCCTTTAGTTTTAATTTTTTCAATTGCTTTATCATTTATAAGTTCATCATATAATGATGTTATTTTAATTTTATTATTTGTTGTTAAAAATGATTCTTTGAAATGTTGAATATAATCATCAATTGAATATTTATTTGATACTTTATTTGTTTCAGAATCTGGAACTGATAATTCTTTATAAGTTTCTGATATATCATTATCATCTTTAAAATGTTCATCAAAGTAATCACCTTTAATTTCATTAATTAAGTATTCTTTTAAAAGATATCCAAATATACGTTTATTTTTTGATATTTTTGTTATTGTTTCCTTTGTTTCATTTGTCCATTTTACACTTTTACGTGTTAAAATTCTGAATCTCTTTAAAAGTGCTTCACAATCATTTTTATTACTGAATATTTTACGAACTGTATGATTTGTGTTAATTATAAAATCAAGTTCATTATCTTTATTGTATGAATTTAAACCTTTTTCTTCAATTCTTATTATATCCGTTTCACTATATCCTTTTAATCTGTTAATAAAATCGGATGCGTCTTTAATATCTTTTGGTAATTCTTCAATGATACATAATTTACCTTTTAAATATGAACCATTCAATGGTTTATTAAAATTTTGATAATTACATGGTGATGATTTAATGTATGGATTTAATAAATCATTAAAATATGTTTTAAATGAATCTTGTGCTGGTTCTTGTTCTGTTCCTTGGTTTATTATTCCCTTGTTTATTGTTGATTTTTCAATTAATTTTTTACTGAAAAATGAAAGATAAAATTTAAAATCATCATCATATTTAAATGTTGTTTTAAGTATATCAATGAATTTTTTAAGTGTTTGATTGTATTCGTTTCTTTCTTGTTGTGATAATTTGAAAATATCAATTTCTGCTTTGATTCTCTTTAATTCTTCGTGGTCATTGAAAAATATTAATTCTTTTTCTAATTCTTGGAATGATTCACCACTTATTTTAAACTTTCTTTTAAATGAAGTTATATTTTCATAATAATAACTTTCATATACATTATAAATTTTATCACCTACAAAACAACAATTATTTTTAATTTTGTCAATCTTATTGAATGATGAATATTTTAAATCTGTGAAATCATAAAAGTCATTGCTTAAAAAGTTATATTTTTCATATTTTGAGATATAAGTTAATAAAATATTCTTTCTTTTAATACATTCAGAAACTAATTTATTATTTTCTTTATTATTTTGTATAATATCATTATTATATTTAATTAATGAATATATATTTTTAATATTTCTATAATCTTGTTTAATTTTACCATTCAATGATTCAATAACTTTATCCAACCATTCATTAATTGGTATAAAATCATCATGTTTATTTTGAATTTCTTGATTAATTGATATTTTCATTATTTCATTAATTGTTTCTTCTGGACTTAATACAGTTTGAGCATATGGAATTAAATATTTTCCAAAATCAAAATAATTTGTATTTTCATAAATATCTTCTACATTTACAATTTTATCATCTACTTTAATATATTGAAATATTGAAATATCATTTTTGTTTTGTTGTGATTTATTATTTTGTTTTGTTGTTTGCTCTTTTTGAATTGGTTTATTATCTTGTAAATAAATTGACAAATCAATATATTTATCAGTTTGTAATGGTGCCATTCTGAGATTATAAAATATTTCTGGATGATTTAATATTTCTTTTAATTCTTCTTTTGGTAATCTTCTGATTTTAGCAAGTTTTAACTCATCATTTGATTTAAATATTTTTTGATTCTTATTTTCTTCTATCTCTTTTGATTGTTCAACAGTTATTTTACTTAATGAAACTTTAGGAGAAAATGAACATCTTAATGCTTGTTTAGTTGTTTTATATACTGAAACATCAAATAATTTATTATTTAATTCAAATTTTGAAGTTATGAATTTTTTCATAAAGTTTTCAATATCTGAACGTTTAGAATATCCATTTAAAAACAAATGAGCAGATAAGCATTTTGTTAAATTCTTGTTTGTAAGTATTAAAACATCTTCCCAATATGGATTTAAATATTCATCAAATTGTTCGTCTTTGATTTCACAAAATCCATATATTTTTAACTTGAATGTGTCCATAATCCAATTAATGGCTCTAATTAATTTATTTAATTCTTCTCTCTTTTCTTCATCATCATTTTCATAATCAATATCGAAAAATATTCTGGATTCATTCAAAAATAAATGTTCTGAATAATTAAACTTTGTTATATTGTCATAATTGAATATCTTTTTAAAATCATCATATGATTTAATAATTATGTCGTTATAAGTTAAATCATTCTTTAAATAAAATGAATTTTTGAATTTTGAAGTTTCAGCATAATGTAAATATACACCGAAATTATCAATTTGTTCATTGATTACATTTAATTTATCATTTTGTGTTGTGTAGAATGTGGTTAATTTGTTAAAGTTCATTTTTTATTTTAATGAAAAAAAAAATAATAAAGTTCTAAAAATAATTTGATTTAATTTTATTACCTTGTTTTGTTTTATCAATATTAATATATGATTTATTAATGTATATTCTATTAAATTCAGTATATGGTGATATTTTTTTATGCCAAAATTTGAAAGTTATATTTTTATGTCTTAAATCATAAAGTTTAACGATATTCTCATTGTCTTTTCTTGTTGTTATTTTTAAATATCCATTTGAGTCTGTGGTATATTCTTTATTTGGTTTAATTAAGTAATAAGAATTTAAAACAACATACATATTATGTATATTAATATCAGTTAATAATATAACACCATTATAATAATCTATAAATCCGTATTTTGTAGGGATAAAATAACATCTATTAAATAAATTTTCTTTAATGACAAATGAAACATAACCAAGTTTTTTAATATGTTCTTCTCTTGATACAATTACATTTTTGAATTTCTTTTTAAGTTGTTTATTCATTGAATTAATTAATTCATTTGTTTTTGTTGGTGCTTTTCTTCTGTTTTCTCTAATTACTTTATTAATATCAATTTTAATATTTTTCATATCTGGGGTATATGTATTTATTAATATATTCAATTGTTCCAATGTGGAAATATTTAATTCTTTACAATATTTATAAAACATATATTTAATAACATCTTGATTAATGTATTTTCTTTTATGGTAGATAGTGCCTTTTTGTGTTATATCAATTTGATTAAATACATCATATTTATCATTTAATATTTTTAATATCTTGATTGTCTTAACTTCTGAAATATTAATTTGTTGTTCTTGTGTTATTGACATATTTTTTTAATATTAAAAAATAAATAGAAAAATTAAAAAGTCAAATTATTAATGATTTAATTAATTTCTAACGTTGAAATTGTAGAAAATTTAATTAATAACGGTTTGATTTCAGAGGAAGATTTAATTAATTTTTGAGTAATTTTGAGTAAATTACTTGTAATTTTGAGTAAATTACTTGTAATTTTGAGTAAATTACTTGTAATTTTGAGTAAATTCATTCATTTTTTTCATTGAATACGTTGAATTTCTGAATTTCTGAATTTTCAAATGATACTTATTTTTTGTCGTTTTTTCTTTGTTTTCTGATTTTCTGATTTCTGAATTTCAAAAGATACTTAAATTTTAAAATATTTTCTGATAATTCGGATTTTCAGAAAATGGACTTCTGGAGAGACTTAAATTTTAAAAAATTTCAGTGTCTTTCTGATTTTCTGATTTTCTGACTAATTCCGGAAAAAGTGGGACATCCATTTTTTTTATTATGGAAAATATTAACTCATACAGTGTTCCAAGTGTTAAATTGATTAATTTTATAGTCTTCCAATCGTTAAAATTAATGACTTCACGATTATCTCAAATTCTGAATTCTGAAAATCAGAAAACAAAGAAAAAGATGATAAAATTAAGTATCTTTTAAAAAATAAGACTTAACAAAAACACATAAAAAAATGATAAATTTAAGTCTTTTCTGATTTTCAGAAAGTCCGAAAGATACTTAAATATTTCAAAATTGTCCGGTGTTTTAAAATAACATTATATTTTATTGTTTTTTTCTGTGGTTTCTGAAAATATGGAATCATTGAATATGTTGAATTTCATAAAATTGATTGAGATTGATTAAATTTAATGTTGGAAGACGTTAAGATTTCATTAAATTCATTCAATAAATGATATGTTGAGACATGTGGAATTAATAAATTCACAGTATTCCAAAACGTGGAAATTAATAATTTTATTAATAAATGATATGTTGAGACATGTGAAATTCATTAAATTCA
>Ga0247608_10003237_pt1 | contig 19248 bp, 12 predicted proteins | sample 176DNAGHGlowgp2_FD_193490 | JGI IMG/M metagenome (GOLD analysis project Ga0247608, IMG submission 193490) | Sheep rumen microbial communities from Palmerston North, Manawatu-Wanganui, New Zealand - 1766 DNA GHGlow gp2 | ecosystem: Host-associated > Mammals > Digestive system > Stomach > Rumen ...
AAGAGTACGAACTGGACAATTACCTGAATGATGACGACCTCGACCGCCTTTACGAGGCCGCAAGTAATGTTACCATCTGGTATTCCTAATCGTATCAGTCATTAGCATCTTAGCATTTCTGTGCCGTCACAGTGTGTGACGGCACAGAAATGTTGTATTTATACACTTACAACCCATACATGGAGACAGCATATTCCAAACTTATAGCACAAGCCACAGGGCTGAACATAAAGCATGTGGAGGCCACCATCGGTCTGCTCGACGACGGAGCCACAATTCCGTTCATAGCCCGCTACCGCAAAGAGCGCACGGGTTCAATGGACGAGGTTCAGGTAGCAGGGGTGAGTGACCAATACGAACAGTTGAAAACGTTGGTAAAGCGCAAGGAGACCATCCTCAGTACCATAAGCGAGCAGGGGAACATGACTCCAGAGCTGGAGGCGCGCATCAACGACTGCTGGGACGCCACCACGCTGGAGGACATATATCTGCCTTACAAGCCCAAACGGAGGACACGCGCTCAGGTGGCCCGTGAGCGGGGACTTGAGCCTTTGGCCTCGTTGCTAATGTTGCAAAGGGAGGCGAATCCCGCGAAAGCGGCCGAAGCCTATGTGAAAGGCGAGGTAACGAGCGCAGAAGAAGCTCTGCAAGGAGCTCAGGACATAATTGCCGAGACGGTGAGCGAGGACGAGCGTTCGCGGCAGGCCGTCCGCAATGCCTTCCGTCGCGATGCTATGATAACGAGCCGTGTGGTAAAAGCGAAAGCCGATACGGACGAGGCTCAGAAGTTCAAGGATTATTTCGACTGGAGCGAGCCCTTGCGCCGCTGCACCTCACACCGTCTGCTGGCCATGAGGCGCGGCGAAGCCGAGGGCGTGCTGCGAGTGAGAATCGAGAGCGACGATGAAGCCAACACCGAACGTCTGCAGAGGGCATACGTCCACGGTCGAGGAGCTTGCTCCGACCTGGTGGCAGAGGCTGTGGCCGACGGATACAAACGTCTGCTTATGCCGTCTATTGAGACGGAGTTCGCCGCCCTAAGCAAGGAAAAAGCAGACGAGGAGGCAATCCACGTCTTTGCCACTAACCTGCGTCAATTGCTTCTGGAGGCTCCTCTGGGGCAGAAGCGTGTGATGGGAGTCGATCCTGGTTTCCGCACCGGTTGCAAGGTGGTGTGTTTGGATGCCCAGGGCTCTCTCCTTCACCACGAAGCCATCTTCCCCCACCCTCCCGTACGGAAGCCTGCTGACGCGATGGAGGCAATCATCAATATGATTAAGAAATACCGCGTGGAGGCAATAGCCATAGGCAACGGAACAGCCAGCCGCGAGACGGAGTCGTTCGTCCGCCTCACGCTTGAAACGATGAAAGCCTCCGGAGTGGAAGTGTTCGTGGTGAGCGAGGACGGCGCCAGCATCTATTCAGCCTCGAAGACGGCCCGCGAGGAGTTCCCCGACGAGGATGTCACCGTGCGCGGCGCGGTGAGCATTGGCCGCCGACTGATGGACCCGCTGGCAGAGCTGGTGAAGATTGACCCGAAGAGCATAGGCGTTGGACAGTACCAGCACGATGTGGATCAGGGCAAGCTGAAACACGCCCTCGACCAGACGGTGGAGAGCTGCGTAAACAGCGTGGGCGTAAACGTGAATACGGCCTCACGCCACCTGCTTACTTACGTGAGTGGTCTCGGCCCTACACTGGCACAGAACATAGTGGATTACCGCACGGAGCACGGCCCCTTCACCGCCCGCACCCAACTGCTTAAGGTGACACGCCTCGGTCCTTCGGCTTACCAGCAATGTGCCGGTTTCCTGCGCATTCCTGATGCCAAGAACCCGCTGGACAACAGTGCTGTTCACCCGGAGAGCTACTCCATAGTGTCCAAAATGGCAGCCGACGCCGGATGTTCTGTGAGCGAGCTTATGGCAGACCCCAAACGCCGGCAGAACATCGAACTAAAGAAATATGTTACAGACGAGGTCGGAATGCCCACCCTCACCGACATAATGGCAGAGCTGGAGAAGCCCGGACGCGACCCGCGCCAGCAGCTTGAGACCTTCGCCTTCGATGAGAGTGTGAAGGAGATATCCGACCTCCGCCCGGGGATGCTTTTGCCCGGAATCGTGACTAACATCACAGCCTTCGGAGCCTTTGTAGATGTAGGTGTCCATCAGGACGGCCTCGTTCACGTATCCCAACTGGCCGACCGTTTCGTCCGCGACCCGAACGAAGTGGTTCACCTGCGCCAGCACGTCCAGGTGCGAGTGGTGGAAGTGGATTTGCGCCGCAACAGGATAAGTCTAAGCATGAAGTCAAAATAACATGAACGAACTATTAAATAGATTGGAGGGCCTCATTGCCCGATATGAAGAGGTGGGGACACTCATCACAGACCCCGCCGTAATCGCAGACCAGAAGCGATATGTGCGCCTGACAAAGGAGTACAAGGATCTCGGCGCGATAGTCAAGAAACGCGCCGAATATGTGCAGACACTCAACACCATCGATGAGGCAAAGGAGATGCTCGCAGCCGAGGACGACCCCGAGATAAAGGAGATGGCACGCGAGGAACTGGCTGCCGCTCAGGAGCGTGTGCCGCAGTTAGAGGAGGAGATAAAGCTCTTGCTTATCCCCGCCGATCCGGAGGACGACAAGAACGTCATCATGGAAATCCGAGGCGGCACGGGCGGTGACGAGGCAGCCCTCTTCGCAGGCGACCTGTTCCGCATGTACTCCAAATACTGCGAGACCAAAGGCTGGAAGATTGCAGTCAGCAGTTTCACAGAAGGAGCCGCAGGCGGCTACAAGGAGATAATCTTTTCCGTAACTGGCGAGAAGGTCTATGGCACGCTTAAATATGAGAGCGGCGTTCACCGCGTGCAACGTGTGCCAGTAACGGAAACGCAGGGCCGCGTGCACACCTCTGCGGCAACCGTAGCCGTACTGCCCGAGGCCGAGGAGTTCGACGTGGAGATCAACGAGGGCGCCATCAAGTGGGACACTTTCCGCAGTCAGGGAGCTGGCGGACAAAACGTGAACAAAGTGGAGTCGGGTGTCCGCGCCCGTTATATGTGGAAGAACCCGAACACGGGCGAGGTGGAGGAAATCCTCATCGAATGTACGGAGACGCGCGACCAGCCGAAGAATAAAGAGCGTGCTCTGGCCCGTCTGCGTACCTTCATTTACGACAAGGAGCACCAGAAATACATCGATGACATCGCATCACGCCGCAAAACTATGGTATCCACGGGCGACCGCTCCGCCAAGATCCGCACTTACAACTACCCGCAGGGCCGTATCACTGACCACCGTATCGGTTACACCATCTACAACCTCGCCGCTTTCATGGATGGCGACATTCAGGAGTGTATCGACCGCCTCATCGTGGCAGAGAACGCCGAACGACTTAAAGAGAGTGCACTATAGAAAGCTTCTCCCCCTACCCCTCTCCTGTTAGAGAGGGGAGTAAAAAACAACCAAGAAAATAATTCAACCATCGGAAGTTAAATAAGATTATGACAAGAGAACAACTATTTGAGAATATTAAGAGGAAACAGAGTTTTCTGTGCGTAGGACTAGACACCGACCTGAAGAAGGTGCCGCAGTTTTTGGTTGAACGGGCAGAACGCGAAGAGGGCTTCGATGCTATATTCGAGTTCAACAAGGCAATTATAGACGCTACGGCGCCATATTGCATCGCATACAAGCCCAATCTTGCTTTCTACGAGGCACACGGAGTGAAAGGCTGGATTGCATTTGAGAAGACGGTGAAGTATATCCGCGAGAATTACCCTGACCAGTTTATCATCGCAGACGCCAAGCGCGGCGACATCGGCAACACCTCGAAGCTCTATGCCCGCACGTTCTTCGAGGAGATGGACGTGGATGCTGTAACCGTGGCTCCTTATATGGGCGAAGACTCCGTAACTCCTTTTCTCGGCTATGAGGGCAAATGGGTTATCTTACTCGCACTTACCAGCAACAAGGGAAGCGGGGATTTTCAAACCCAACTCCTCGCCCCTCAAGAACGTCTATTTGAGCGGGTCATAACACGCAGTCAGCAATGGACAAAATCGTCAAATGGTGAAATCGTTAAATCGTCAAATCAATTGATGTACGTCGTAGGTGCCACACAAGGCTCGGCCTTCGCCGACATACGCCGTCTGGCTCCCGACCATTTCCTTCTCGTTCCTGGCATCGGAGCTCAGGGCGGCAGCCTCGAAGAGGTATGCAAATACGGCTGGAACGACCATTGCGGCCTCATCGTGAACAGCAGCCGCGCCATCATCTATGCAGATTCCACGGAACGCTTCGCTGAGGTTGCCGGGGAGAAGGCGAAGGAGGTTCAGCAGCAGATGGAAGAGATTATTAAGTTAAAAGGTTAAAAGGGTAAAGAGTTAAAAGGTTAGAAGGTTAAAAAGTTAAAAGGTTAAAGGGTTGGAAGGTTAAAAGCGCGGCTATATCAAATAATTGTTGTACTTTTGCGCCCGCAATAATAAGCATATTATTTACATGGAGTTTACAGCACAACAAATAGCCGCCCTCATAGGCGGACAGATAGAGGGAAATCCAGAAGCTAAGGTGAGCACCTTCTCAAAAATCGAAGAAGGCGTTCCCGGCGCTCTCACGTTTCTCTATGACCCCAAATACGAGCACTTCCTTTATACCACAGAAGCCAGCGTGGTCTTGGTTCCGACCGTTCTGCAGCTTACACAACCCTGTAACCCGACCCTTATTCGTGTCGAAGCCCCGCGTGAGGCTTTGGGCAAGCTTCTCACTTTCTATGAGCAGATGAAGCAGCGGCCCAAAGGCGTTTCGCCGCAGGCTTACGTGGCACCTACTGCAAAAATCGGCAAGGACGTGTATATCGCCCCGTTTGCATACGTCGGTGAGGGAGCCGTAGTCGGAGACCGCACTCAGTTGCATGCTCACGCCACTATTGAAGACAACGTCCGGGTGGGCAGCGACTGCATCCTGTATGCCAACTGCACCATCTATCACGACTGTATTGTGGGCAACCGCTGCATCCTGCACTCTGGATGCGTAATCGGAGCCGACGGCTTCGGTTTTACAAAGACCAACGCAGGCTACGAGAAGATTCCGCAAATCGGTATCACCGTGCTGGAAGACGATGTGGAGATTGGTGCCAACGCCTGCATCGACCGCGCCGTAATGGGTCAGACCATTATCCACAGTGACGTGAAGATTGACAATTTGGTGCAGGTTGGCCACAACTCGGAAGTAAAGAGCCACACCGTGCTATGCGGTCAGGTAGGACTGGCTGGTAGTACTATCGTCGGCGAGTGGTGTACGCTCACCGGACAGGTTGGCGTGGCCGGACATCTCAGCATTGCAGACCACACCACAGTAGGCGCTCAAGCCGGCATCACAGGCACCGTTCGCCAACCCGGACAGACCATAATCGGTATGCCAGCTATCGAATCCAGACTGTGGCTGCGTTGCATGACCACACTGAAACGCCTGCCCGATATCGACCGTCAGGTTCGCGAAATGCAGAAGACTATAGACGAACTTAAAACCTCCTCAAATCAATAATATCATGCAGAAACAACAGACCTTAGGCGACAGCTTCACCCTGACAGGCAAGGGCCTTCACACGGGCCTAAACCTCACAGTCACCTTCAAGCCCGCCAAAGAAAACTACGGATATAAGATTCAACGCATAGACCTGCCCGGAAAGCCCATAATCGAGGCTCTGGCAGAAAATGTCGTTGACACCCAGCGTGGAACCGTCCTGGCTAAAGGCGAGGCTCGCTGCTCCACCGTGGAACACGCGCTGGCCGCTCTCTTCGCCCTCGGTATCGATAACTGCCACATAGAAGTCAATGGACCGGAGGTTCCCATTCTGGACGGTTCGGCAGAGCTGTACGTGGAACAGATACGCAAGGTCGGCATCGTAGAACAAGAAGCCGAGAAGGATTTCTTACTCATAGACCGAAAGATTGAGGTACACGATGAGAAGACCGGTTCCGAAATCACAATTCTTCCTGACGACAAGTTCTGCGTCAGCGCCACGATAGCTTTCCCGTCCAAGGTGCTCAACAACCAGACAGCCACGCTCGACAGCATGGATGACTTCGAGCGTGAGATTGCCCCTGCACGTACATTCGTCTTTGTCCGCGAGGTGGAGATGCTGCTGATGGCAGGTCTCATCAAAGGAGGCGACTTGGACAACGCCATCGTAATCTATGAGAATCAGAAGACACAGGAAGAGCTGGATCACCTAGCCGACCGCATAGGAGCACCCCACCACGATGCCACCGAACTGGGTTACCTTAACACACGTCCGCTGGTGTGGGAGAACGAGCCTGCCCGCCATAAGCTGCTGGACATTATCGGCGACATGGCGCTCATAGGACGCCCCATCAAAGGGCGCATCGTAGCCACCCGGCCCGGCCATACTATTAATAATAAGTTCGCGCGCGAGATAAGAAGAACTTTAAACTTTAAACCTTAAACTTTAAACGCAAACAATGATAAGTCCCTTAGCATATATACATCCGGAAGCCAAGATTGGCGAGAACGTGGAGATTGGCCCCTTCTGCTATATAGACAGAAACGTGGAAATCGGCAATGACAACGTTCTGATGAATAGCGTTACCGTACTCTACGGTTCACGCATAGGCAACGGCAACATCTTTTTCCCCGGAGCCGTCATAGGTGCTATACCACAAGACCTCAAGTTCCGCGGCGAGGAGTCACTGGCCATTATTGGTGACAACAACAAGATACGCGAGAACGTAACTATCAACAGAGGTACTGCAGCGAAAGGCCAGACCGTGGTGGGAAGCGGAAACCTATTGATGGAAGGGTGTCACATAGCTCATGACGTGATTATAGGTAACGACATCATCATAGGCAACTCCACGAAACTGGCTGGCGAGGTTATCATTGACGATCACGCCATACTGAGTGCCGCCGTGCTCATTCACCAGTTCTGCCGCATCGGTGGCTACACTATGGTAGGCGGAGGCACACGCTCCAGTCAGAACATCGTCCCCTACAGCATCTGCGCCCGCGAGCCGGCTGCCTATTGTGGCATCAACATCGTAGGTCTGCGCCGACGCGGATTCGAGCGTGACGTCATCAACACCATCCACGAGGCATACCGCATAATCTTCAATGCCGGACTGACGCTTAACGATGCAGTTGACACCATAAAGAAAGAGCTGCCCGAGACTCCAGAAATCAAATACATTCTGGAATTCGTGGAGGCTTCCAAGAACCGCGGCTTCTGTCGCCTGTAAAACTAAACTGACCGACATGCTACTATCATTTACCGTTGCAAGCAAAGAAATTGAAGACTTTGTCCTGAAGCTTCAGATTGACGGAGACGACACCTTTGCAGATCTTAACCGTCTGATTCGCGAGACATGCTGGCCTGGCGTTCCCGTCCCTCAGCCTGCATTATTCTATGTATGCGACGACCGCTGGCATCCGGAGCACATTATTCCGGAAACTGGCGACTACGAGCATGACAGTATGGATGAAATACGCCTCTCAGAGTTGTTGGAGGATGAGGGACAAAGGCTCATCTACGACTTTGACCACGAAGCAGGCCGCCATCTGATTATGGAAGTGAGCAACATCTCCTACGGACAACACGCCGATGAAGGCACTTGTCGCCACCGCAGCGGAGAGCCCCCTGCTCTCGTGGAAGAAGAGGCTATGCCCTCTGTTGACTCTCTCTTGGCACAGTTGAATGCCTCTGCCCTCGGAAGCCTCAGCGACGAGGAGGACGATGAACGCGAGGAGGACTTCGACGGCTTCAATGACGACGAACTGGACCTCGAAGGATTTGAGATTAGCGAGGAGTGATGAAAAACCTCATCGTCTTAGTTGGACCCACGGGCGTTGGCAAGACCGACGTTGCCATCACGCTGGCTAAGGCACTCGGCTGCGAAATCATTAACGCCGATTCGCGCCAGATATACCGTGACATGGTTATCGGGACGGCAGCCCCAACTGAAGCCCAGCTACGCGAAGTACGCCATTATTTCGTCGGAACGCTTAGCCTGAACGATTATTATTCCGCCGCCCGCTTCGAATCTGACGTCCTTTCTTTATTAAACGGCAAAAACAGCGCAAACGCCGTCGGAGACTGTGCTCGCGAGTTTTCCTCGCGAGACACTATGCTCCTTAGCGGCGGCTCCATGCTTTATATCGACGCGGTGACTAAAGGGATTGACGATATACCCACCGTCAGCGACGAAGTACGCACATGGATGCGCCAACGACTGCAGGACGAAGGTCTGGAGCGACTGACTGAAGAGCTGCGCCTTCTCGACCCTGATTATTACGCCATAGCAGACCGCAAGAACACCCAGCGCATCCTCCATGCTCTGGAGATATGCCATCAGAGCGGCCGTTCCTATTCCTCCTTCCGCACACAAGCCTCAAAGCCCCGTCCTTTCAACATCATCAAAATCGGCTTGCGGCGTGAGCGCCAGGAATTATTCGAGCGCATCAACCGCCGCGTGGAACTAATGATTGAAGCTGGCCTGCTTGACGAAGCCCGCCGTCTGCTACCCTATCGCGACTCCAACGCTCTTAACACCGTTGGCTACAAGGAGATGTTCAAGGTGTTGGACGGAGAGTGGGCTCTGCCCTTCGCCGTAGAACGGCTGAAGAAAAACACACGCGTTTATGCCAAGAAACAGATGACTTGGTGGATGCGCGACAACGAAATTCAATGGTTTCACCCGGAAGAAACGGACAAAATACTAACTTTTATCCGACAAAATTTGGCAGAAAGTCAACCTTGACTTACCTTTGCACCATAAAACTAACAAACCATGATACTTCAAGTCATCAAACAAAATATCCGCAAAGCGTGTAATGCTTTCAAAATATGCTATAGCGGCCCTTGGTACAAGCGGCTCGTCGTATGGCTGCTCACGTTTGTGATTGGCATCCTTCTCTTCTTCGGAGCTATCGATGTCAACTTCCTCTATCTATTTGGTAAGTCACCCGGTTTCGCAGACATAAAGAACCCTGCCACAAACGAAGCCAGCGAGATATACAGCGCAGACAGCGTACTCATCGGGCGCTACTTCAATCAGAACCGCACGCCAGTAACATACGAGGAAATCAGCGACAAGCTCGTTCGTACGTTGGTGTCCACCGAGGACGAGCGCTTCTATCAGCATCGCGGCATCGACTTCCGCGGGCTGCTCTCCGCTGTAAAGGATATGTTCCTCGGACACGCACGCGGAGGTTCCACCATCACACAACAGCTGGCCAAAAACCTGTTCCGCGTACGCACCCAATATTCCACTGGCCTTTGCGGTCATATTCCCGGAGTAAAGCTTTTGGTGATGAAAGCCAAGGAATGGATTGTGGCTGTTAAGCTGGAAATGATCTATTCGAAGGAGGACATACTGACCATGTACTTCAACACCGTGGATTTCGGCAGCAACTCTTTCGGCATCAAGACAGCAGCACGCACCTATTTCGGCACAACGCCAGACCTTCTCACATACGAACAGGCCGCCACGCTGGTCGGACTTCTCAAGGCGACATCAACCTACAACCCCCGCCTCCATCCAGACAACGCTTTGGCTCGGCGCAACACCGTCCTGCAAAGTCTCTTTGAACACGACGGCTTGATTATAAACGGTAAGATTGCCACCCAAAAACAGCTTGATTCCATAAAAGCTATTCCTGTGACTTGCGTTGACTATGTGGAAGAGAGCAATTATGACGGCCTGGCTCCTTATTTCCGCCGCGCCCTTCAGGACTATATCCTGATGTTATGCGACAAAGGGCTGGTAAACGGAACGGACTCCGCTAACCGTATCGACCTATATGCCGACGGCCTTAAGATTTACACCACAATAGACACCCGCATCCAGAAATATGCCGAAGAGTCTGTGCTCAAACAGATGCGTCTCGTTCAGGACCGCTTCGACAACCACTGGCGCGGACGGAATCCCTGGCAGGACGAACGCCACCAGGAGATTGCGGGATTTATCGAAGACCTGGCACGCCGCACCCCATACTACAGGTATCTGTCACGTCGCTACAACGACCACCCAGACAGTATAGACTACTACCTGAACCTGCCGCACCCCGTGAAGCTATTCACATACGATGGTCCAGTGGAACGCGAGATATCCACCCTCGATTCTATCAGCTATATGGTCAGTTTCATGCATTGCGGATTTGTGGCCATGGATCCGCACAACCGTGAAGTCAAGGCTTGGGTGGGAGATATAGACTTCGACTTCTGGAAATATGACAAGGTGACGGCTATGCGTCAGCCCGGCTCCACATTCAAGCTATTCGTATATGCCGAAGCCATGAACCAGGGACTCACGCCCTGCGACCGCCGGGTAGATGAGTGGAAGGCATATCCTGATACGATTAAGGGCAAACCTACCATCTGGGCACCACATAACGCCAACGGCTATTTCACTGGGGCCAATATGCCGCTGAAGAGCGCGTTTGCCCAAAGCATTAACTCCGTGGCTGTGAAACTCGGCTACGAGGTGGGTATAGAGAATGTGGCCCGTACCGCTCACGCTATGGGCATACAGTCACCTCTGCGTGCCACTCCGTCATTGAGTCTCGGCTCAAGCGACGTCAATCTGGCAGAACTCGTCAACGCCTATTGTACGGTAATCGCAGACGGTAAATACAATATGCCGATTATGGTCCGACGCATCGAGGACAAAGACGGGCATGTGCTTTACCAAGCCAAGCTCTCCGAGACACAGGCCCTACCCTACCGCTCTGCATATCTCATGCAGCAAATGCTGCGTGCCGGTCTGCTTGAACGAGGAGGCACTACGGCTGCCCTTTGGGAGTATATCCACCCCGTGCTCGCCGTATCAGAATTCGGCGGCAAGACCGGAACTTCAAACAACCACTCTGATGCATGGTTCGTAGGTGTGACCCCGAATCTCGTAGCAGGAGCCTGGGTCGGAGGAGAATACCGCAGCATCCATTTCCGAACAGGCGAACTGGGTCAGGGAAGCCGCACCGCGTTGCCAGTCTTTGGACATTTCGTGGCAAAACTTCTCGCCGACAAACGCTTCCAGAAATATGGTGGCAAGTTCACAGCCCCCAAAGACCCCATAGAGCGTTCGGCTTGGGAATGTGCGGGTTATTACTCCGCTCCGAATGACTCACTTGCAGGTGACAGTCTGATCGTCGACTCCGAAGAGCTGCCAGAAGACGAAGAAGGAACGGTTGAAACGCCCGATGTGCCGGCAGATTTGCCTGAGGAGCCCATTCAAGACCCCGAATAAACCTTTTAAGAGTTAAACAGTCTTAATATAAACGGCAATTTGCAGCCCGTGACAAAATATCTTACTACCTTTGAAAACAGAATCAACCAATAACCCTGAACTAACAAAATAAAACTAAGCAATATGAAGACACGTACCCTAATGCTGATTGCAGCTATCATGATGTCCGCTGCAAGCCTCCAGGCCAAGAAAGAAATGACGGCCTACCTCTTTACCTATTTCACAGGCAACGCTCCCGAGCAGGAGCAGATTTGCTATGCCCTCTCCGAGGACGGATGGAACTACACCCCGCTCAACGACGGCAAACCCGTAATCGCATCTGCTGACATTGCCCGCACAGGCTGCGTCCGTGACCCGCACATCCTGCGCGGCGAGGACGGATATTTCTACATGGTTGTGACTGACATGAAGTCAAGTCTTGGATGGGCCAGCAACCGCGGCCTTGTACTGATGCGCTCCAAGGACATGGTGAAGTGGAAGACCAGCACCGTTCATTTCCCCGAGAAGTATGCCGGCACAAACTTTGCCAACGTTACCCGCGTGTGGGCCCCTCAGACTATCTATGACACCCGCACCAAGCGTTACATCGTTTATTTCTCTCTGCTTACCAACGACGGCACAATCCCATACGACAAGGTCTATTGGTGCTATGCTAACAAGGACTTCACCGACCTTGTCGGCACGCCCCAGCTCCTTTTTGACATGAAGTATGCCAGCATTGACACCGACATCGTCCGTGATGACGAGGGGCTCCTGCACATCTTCTTCAAGACCGAGGGCAAGCGCGAGAAAGGCATCCGTCAGTTTATCGCCCGCGACTTCTACGACGGTTCCACTTGGGAACTGCAGCCCGGCTTCTGTCAGGACACCCGCGAGGCTGTTGAGGGCAGCGGCGTATTCCGCCTCTTCGATGGCACTTGGGTGCTGATGTACGACTGCTACGTAAACGGTCATTATCAGTTCTGCAAGAGCACCGACCTCAAGACCTTCAAGGCTGTACAGAACACCGAGACTAAGGGTGCCTTCACTCCGCGTCACGGAACAGTGATGGCCATCACCGAGAAGGAGAAGCAGCGTCTGCTCAAAGCTTTCCCAAATAGTAAATAAGGCCATAGGCACATAAGTCTTATAAGCCCCATTAGCCCCATAATCCACACAAAAACACAATACGACTATGACAACACCTAAACGCTTGCTACTGACGGCTGCGGCAGCCATAGCCTTTACGCTCAGCGTCTCTGCAGCCAACACAAAGGAGACCACGAGCCAAGTGACTTCCACCGTCACTCTGAGCACCGATGTTGACTATCACATCACCGGCACAACGCCTTTCGCAGATAACGGTAAAGTCGATATCACCAATACAGAGCACGCCGTACTGATCATCGAGCAGTTGCGGCCCTCGAAGACTCTGGAACTACTGAGTCACATAACCATCAATGGAGAAGCTGCCGTGAGCGGCACAAACTGCCAGGTGAGAATGTACGGCAAAGGCAGTATAGTCTATCCTTACGGGAAAGAAGGCTCATCAGCAACAGCCTTCCATCCGCTCACCGTCTATGACGATCAGAACTGTCAAGGTGAGTCCTGTTCACTGTTCGGATTGGAGAGCACAAGCGGCTTCATGAACACACTCTCCGCTGCGAAACTGAACAACCGCATCCGCAGTTTCACCTTGAAGCGCGGTTATATGGTAACATTCTCACTTAAGGCCGAAGGTCGCGGTTACAGCCGATGCTTCATCGCTGACAAGGAGGACCTCGTGATGAACAGCCTGCCCGCTCTAATGGACAAGCGTATCTCTTCCTACCGTGTGTTCCGCTGGGCAGACCCCGGCAAGATCGGCGTGGCAGATATGGTCAATGAAAACGACCTGAAACTGTTGGATGCCACCTGGTCATACACTTGGGGTAATGGAAGAGATCTCGGAACCGACTATGAGTGCGTACCTCACATGAACCACCGCTGGGGACCCTCTGCCTCAAGCATGGGTTCCGCCTCCTACTCCTGCCACATAAAGACTGACAACGAACCGGGCAACAGCGCAGACCCCGAACCCGCAACCGTGGATCAGGTACTTGACCGCTGGGAAGATTGTATGCGCACGGGCAAACGCCTGATGACTCCCTCCTCACACGATGGCAGTATGGGCTGGTTCAGCGCCTTCCTCGATTCTATCGACAAGCGCGGCTGGCGCTGTGAGATCCTCGACTTCCACTGCTATTGGACAGAGGGTCAATACGGCAACCTCGAATGGTATGCTAATAACTACGGCCGCCCAATCTGGATTTCCGAATTCGTCTGGGGTGCATCCTGGAATAGTAACGGAGCCTTTGCCGACGGAATAACTTGGGCTCAGAACAGAGATGCTATGTCACGCATCCTATCCAACCTGAACAATTGGAACTGGGTTGAACGCTATGCCTATTGGAACGGCGAACGCGAACCGTCTTACCTGATGCGAAGCGGAAACCTCACACTTACCGGAGAGTACTTTGCCAACATGAAATCAAAGCTTGGCTACACCAACTACGGTAACTATATTCCGAAGGCTCCGCCCTACAAGGTTCCGACAAATCTCACCGTAACCAACAACCTCAAAAAAGGCATCAACACCATCACATTCACCAATGTTTCTGGCGAATTGACTGACACCCTTGTTCTTCAGCGTCGTATGGGCAGTACAGGTGCTTGGATAGCCTTGGATTCATGGGGTGCCAGCGACAAAGAGGATTATGAATACGTGGATTCCATCTCTGAACCGGGTCTCTATTCCTATCGTGTCCGTTGCATCGGATATGACGCGCCCAAGAAATGGCTCAGTTCCAATATCGAGAGTGTAACAGTCGGAGGTTCCTACAATATAGGAGACATAATGTACGGACGTATTCAGGTGAGCAACGACCAGGCCGTCACAGTATCCTTCCCCTCTCAGGAGAGCAAACCATATATCATTATGGGGCTTCCGACACGTGCTAACCAAAATGCAGCCTTCGCTACCCAAGTGATGACAGTTGGTTCGGACAACTTCAAGTTCATTTACCGTCCTTGGGCTTATGGGGTAACCAACAACGAAATCAGTCGTGTTGAGAGCAGCGACTTCATCGTAATGCAGCCGGGGAACTACACCTGGGGCAACATGAAAGCCGAAGTCGGGACCTACCACAAAGAAGGCTCCACAGAGACTATGATGAAGGATGAAGTGGAAGTGGTGTTCAACCAACCGTTTGACGAAGGAGTTACCCCGATTGTTCTTGCTCAGAATCAGGGCAGCAGCACCAACGGTCCCGTCGTCACCACACAGGTATATGACGTCACGAACACGGGCTTTAAGGTGAAGCTTCAGGCTCAGAGCGCCAACACAGTGAGTGTCCGCACAATGTACATCCGCTATATTGCCATTACTCCTGGCCAGGCAAAACTGGAAGGTTACAAGAAAGTCCTTAACGCAGGCTTTGGTGACGTGCGTGTAGGCGGCGAGACAAACTCACGCGGCCAACTGATTACCTTCTTCGATGCTAAGGGCGATACTCTTAATCTTCTCAATCCGTATATCATCGCCGGACCTCAGACTCACAACCTTGATTACAGCTGCATTTTCCGCAAATACAGCAATATAACCAAGAAAGTACCTGACGCAGCAGGCAACAACATTGAGTATCAGAACGGAATGAGAGTAAGCCGCCAGATGGATCCCAGTGTAAGATATGCAACGGGAACAAACACAGCTGACGTTGATGGAGACGTCATAGGCTGGTTCGCTATCAGCGACGACCCGGATGCTGAAGATGCAATCCGTCCCGTAACGCTGGACAAGCCATTCAACGTACGCGTTGTCGGGCGCTCCATCCTACCCTCTGACATTAACGCCCGCATATACACAGCCAGCGGTACTCAGGTGGCTGTTGGCAAGAGCCTCCCGACTGGCATTTACATGGTTACAAATGGCAGTCACACCGTAAAGGTAATGATTCGTTGACGGACCTTAGGGCAGTCTTCAACAGACATAGGCCTAAGTTTGATTTGATGCTGGTCAAAGCATGAATTGATGCTGGTCAAATAGCACTTTGACCAGCATCAATTTGTATTTGAGCCTATGTATGTTTTTGGTTCCATAAGTTAAATAAACTTAACGCGAAAGAATTAAGGCTGGACAATAACAGATGGAAGTGAAAAAAGCCTTAATTTTGGGGAGTTTTTAACTAAAATTATGCCGTAACTAACCCCGAAAACCGCCCTTTAGGGGGCATAAAACGTATTCTAAACCGAACAAAAGCAATCATTAATAAATTCATTTTCAATGTGTATGAGAAACCATTTTAGCAGAAATGGCAGAAACGCCACACTTGTGGTGTGTCTGTTGGCTATGTGTGGGCTAAACTGGTCGTGTAAGGACGATTATGTCCTCGACGATGAGAAACCCACGTGGCTCAACTCAAGCGTCTATCAGAGTCTGCAAGAACGAGGCAATTTCAACACGTATCTGGAATTGCTCTCCGACTCCGATGTGAACTCGACGCTGTCAAGAAAGCTGCAGGAAGTGCTTAGCCGAACTGGTTCAAAGACCGTGTTCGCTGCTAACGACTCTGCCTGGGAAGCTTTCTTCCGTCACAACGCGACTTTGCCAGCAAGCGATCCCTGGCACAACGCAACCAGCCTGAGAAACCTGTCGCTGGCACAGAAGAAGCTGCTGATTCACACCAGTATGCTTAACAACGCCATCGTAATGGAAAATCTGGCCAGCAGTGACGGTAACGGTACCAACCCACCAGTACGCGGACAGTACATGCGCCGCTACACCGATGTCGTGCTGACAGACTCCATCATGTATCTGCCGGCAGCCGAGGTGCCTTACACCACCAACGACGAGGAGACCAACTTCTGGCGTCGTTTCCGCGAGGGAGGCTCTCACCCCGGCATTTATCTGGTGAACGACTCCACCCTCAGCATGATGCTTCACTTCACTCAGGAGCACATGTCCAACCACGGCATCACGGACGAAGACTTCCGTATCTTCATGGGCCGCGACCGCAGAACCAGCGACGTACATATCTACGACGCTCTGCTTCAGGAGAAGGACGGAGTCTGCGAGAACGGATATGTGAACGTCACGGAGAAAGTCATCAAGCCCTTGCCCAACATGGCAGAAGTGCTGCGTACCAACGGCCGCACCAATATCTTCAGCCACATGATAGACCGCTTCTCTTTCCCGGCCTACAATGCAGCCGCAACACGCGACTACAAGACCCTGCATCCTGAATTCAACGACTCCATCTTCACAAAGAAGTATATCGCTAAACTCGGTGCAGGTCATCGCTCAGTCCTTTCCACGCCGAAGGAAGGCGGTCTGGGTCCGGATACTTACCTCGCATTCGACCCGGGTTGGAACGAGTTCTACGACGAGGAGGCAGACGCACGTCCTGACATGGCAGCGATGTTCGTTCCTGACGACGAGACTCTTGTAGAGTACTTCAAGGAAGGCGGCGGCGGCTGGCAGCTTGTCAAGACTTACGCTGCTAACCCAGGAGCTGTTCTTCCTGACAACATGCTTGAGACCAAGGACTTTAAGCCTCTTTATGAGAAGATTGACGCTATCCCTCACAAGCAGTTGCAGTCACTCCTCAATGTCATCATGTTCAATTCATTCGCAGAGAGCGTTCCCTCAAAGATGTACAAACTGCGCAATGACGCTCAGGAAGACATGTTCTCGACCAGCGACATCGACATGATAGACACCTGCCTGCTGGCCAGCAACGGTGCTATATATATAATGAAGAAGGTATATGGCCCGGCAGACTACACCTCTGTCGCTGCACCGGCTCACATCAGTAAGACCAATCTGGTGCTCCAGTACGCTATTTATAACGGCAGCTCTGAGAAGGGTGATTACATGAAACTGAACTACTACGCCTACCTTAAGGCTATGAAGTCCAGATTCACCCTGTTCCTGCCGAGCGACGAGGCCATGCAGTATTACTACGACCCCGTAAGTATGGCAAGTCAGAAGCCGGCTGTGCTGGCCTTGGCCTATGACGAGAAGATAAAGGATGACTCTAAGTTCCCCATCACCTATCGCCTGTACCGTTACGACAAGACAACGGGTGTTCGCGGAACTGCCTATGCAAATGAAAAAGCAGAGGACGATGACGTCGTCAACCGTCTGAAGGACATTCTGGAAAGCCACACTATCGTGCACGACGGCACCAACCCCATCGACAGCGAGGACGAGTTCTATCTCACGAAGAACGGTTCAGCTATCAAGGTGACACGAGATGCCAACAACACGATCATCCGTGTACAGGGTGGCTTCCAGTTGGAAAATGAGCGCAAGATCAATCAAGGTACTTTGACCCCGGGTTCTGAGATGCGTGGTGCCAGCGAAGTAAGCGTGCTTGCTTCCAACACTCACAATCTGGACAACGGTCGCACATACGTCCTTGACGATGCGCCTATTATCCCTGCAACGACGAGCGTCTATGGCATACTCACAGAAGACACGTCTTACGCAAACCCGTTCCGTGAGTTCTTTGATCTCACACAGTACAGCGAAGAGGTTATCGTTGGTTGCGGACTGGTTGATGACAAACTTCCCGACACACAAAAGAAGAGCTTGCTCAAGAAATACAAGACCTTCGTTGACGATGGTGGCGTAGATCAGAACGTACAGTTCTTCAACAACTACAACTACACGCTGTTTGCTCCCGATAATGCGGCTATTCAAGCTGCCATCGCAAACGGTCTGCCCACTTGGGAGAGTATCATCGATGACTACGAAAGTCTGAAAGACTCCGACAACGTGGCACACCTCACCGCTAAAGACAGCCTGCGTCTGCAAACTAAGATTACTTATCTGAACAACTTTATCCGTGTTCACTTCCTCGACAACTCCGTGTTCGCCGACAAGACCGCGAAAGACGAGACAGACTACGTCACATCAAGTTATGACGACAGTCTGGGTGTGTTCGTGAAAGTGCATGTAGAGCGCGTGGCTGAAGGTGCAGGTACTGCATTGAAAGTACGCGACGACATGAAGAACGCAGCCGGGAATCTTATCTCACCGCAATTTGACGTCAATGACAGCTACAAGAACCTTATGGCTCGTGACGTACGATGCGTAAAGGACGGTAAGGCTAAGAGCCCCAAAGACCAGCTTTCCATGAACGGTATCACAATCCAGGGTTCCAGCTTCGCTGTCGTTCACCTCATTAACGGCACGCTGAAACATACCGATAAAATGCCGGACTTCAGCAACATGCACGATTGTAAGCGTTATCTGAAGCGCTACCCCATCTACAGAGGTGCAAGGGACGAACAGGCGCGAATGATGCTGAAGCAGTCAATGCAGAAACGTTACTAACCATCCGAAAAACAGAAGAACTATGAATAAGCTTATGAAATTCATCCTCCTCTGGACAGTTTGCCTCATGGCGACCAATGTCAGCGCACAGCAGCGTCGCATATCTGGAACAGTGTCGGATGACATTGACGTGGTCATTGGTGCCAGCGTCAAGGAGATTGACAAAAACAATCGTATCGTGAGTGCCACTGTTACCGATATGAACGGTAACTTCACAATGGCTATCAAGGATCCCAACAACACTCTGAGTGTCACCTTCATGGGCTATCGCCCCTGGTCTCAGAAAATCGGTAATCGCAACTCCATAAAGATTACTCTTGCCGAGAATACCAAGGTGATGAAAGAGGTAAAAATTGTTGCCAAAAAGAAGCAGCAGAGCGGTGGTCTCCAGATTCCTGTCCGAGAGATGTCCGGTGCCACACAGACCTTCTCCATGAGTGAAATGGAAGGTATGGCATTCGAGTCTGTTGACCAGGCCCTTCAAGGTCAGGTGGCAGGTCTCGACATCGTGAACACTTCTGGTAACCTCGGTTCAGGTACGCAGATGCGCCTGCGCGGTACATCTACCTTCGGTGCGAACAAGCAGCCGTTGATCGTCGTGAACGACCACATCTTCGA
>Ga0247608_10003238_pt1 | contig 19244 bp, 21 predicted proteins | sample 176DNAGHGlowgp2_FD_193490 | JGI IMG/M metagenome (GOLD analysis project Ga0247608, IMG submission 193490) | Sheep rumen microbial communities from Palmerston North, Manawatu-Wanganui, New Zealand - 1766 DNA GHGlow gp2 | ecosystem: Host-associated > Mammals > Digestive system > Stomach > Rumen ...
AATATATTATATCCAAGTAAATATTTATCATTATCGTTTTGTACATATCTATGACATTCTTCCAAGAATACATGAAATGGAATTGTTGCTCTATTTGGAAGTGATTTTGCAAATCCAAAAAGCATTCTTGTATATACTTTACATAGTACTTTTGCAAATGAATCATCAATATCTTCTAGGTTAAAGTTAATTATTTGAGCTTTACCACTTCCACCATATGATACTAAACTTGCTATATAATTATCTCTTGTAATGTAATTTGGATATCTTAAGAATTTATTCATTTCACTTATTGTAATTGAATGAAGTCTTACTTTTAATGTGATTGCATTATTATATGCTTTATCATTTCTAAGTAATCCTTCTGAAATTAATGTGAAGTCAAGTGCCTTTTCCAAATCTTCTAATGTATAGTAATTTTCAGTTGTTGCTTCATATTTATCTAATTCTTCATTGATAAATTTAGATATATATTCTGTAAGTAAAACACTTTCTGAAAAATTACCATTTGAATCTATTGTAAAACATTCTCTAAATTTTCTTGTATATCCAATACCTTGAACAGGTGCTTCTAAATTAAATTCTTCTGTACTACAACTTGCAAGTATTGAAAATGCATCATTTCTTTTTGCTGAAGCTGTTTGATTTGTATATAAAATTGTCATTATTGCTTTTGCAATTAAATGATTTTTATAATCTTTTGATATTTCATCAGGTTGCGCAAATATTTTAACTAATTTAAGCATTCTTTCAATTATAGTTAATTGTGAATGATCTTGAGCATCTAATAATAATGCCATATCATCTGTATCTAGTAACCAAATTGGAAGTCTAAGTCTTTCACCATCTGTATCAGTTTCATTAGTTGTATAATATTTAAAATGAAAATTTGGATTTATATTTTCAATTACTTTAAATGCATTATGATATTCACCATATGCATCAAATATAAAGAAATTTGATCTATATGGTAAAATATTTGGATCACTAAATACATTTTGTAAAATACGTGCTACCCCACATGATTTACCACTACCACTGTTACCAAATACTGCTAAATGATTACTAAATAAATCATTAACATCAATATATATTGGACAGTTATCATAAAGAGGTGAATATCCAAGTAACATATTCCCATCTTTTTTAGATCCAACTATTAAAGATAATTCTTCAGGAGTAATAATTCTTATTACAGAAGTTAACGTTGGTTTTCTAATAACTCCTCCAACAAAGTGTCCATCAACAATTTCACCAAGGAATCTTATTTTAATTAATTCTTCTCCGATATCCTCTACTTCACCAAGTATCTTTTTCTTATCATCTTCAAAGATTACATGCATATTCATTAAGTTAGTTGAAACTTCGCTATCACCAACTTTTACATGTGCTTCATTATCACTAATATACACTATTTTCCCAAACATATTATCACCCTATATCCATTCTTTTATTTTTTCTTGTATATCTAAATCTAAATTTTTAATTAATTCTTGTATTTTTTTACTTTTATCTATTAATTTTAGTTTATCCTCATAATATTCTAGTAATTCTTTTGTCTCTTTTATACTTTTATGAATAGCATTTCTACTTAAATTATAATTCTCACTTATTTCTGATAATGATAAATTATAAAAATAATAATCTTCAAAATACTTTTGTTGTTTAAGTGTTAAAAGAGTTCCATAATAATCATATAATTTTATATAATAATCATGTTCTTCAAGCATTTATAATTGATACTAAAACTAATATTAAAGCAAATATATAACATATTGTCATGTATTTTTTCTTATATATTAGAGAATTATTTAATATTAAAATAATTAATTCAAGTAATATCAATTCTTTAAAAACCAAAATAAATTGACTACTATAAACTGATATTATTGAAAATACTAGTATTGCAAACAAAACTACTGCTTGAGATATCATTAATGCATTTTTTAAATTCTTATTCATCTATTCCTCCTACTAAGTCTTTAAATAAACCATATATATATTTTTCTATATCAAATACTCTAATATCATTTATTCCCTCACCTAGTCCTACATATTTAACAGGTAAGTTTACTTCTTCTTTAATTGCTAGAACAATTCCACCTTTTGCTGTACCATCTAACTTAGTTAATACAATACCTGTAATATTTGTTATTTCTTTAAAACTTTTAGCTTGAGATATACCATTTTGTCCCGTAGTAGCATCAATAACTAACAAAGTTTCATGGGGAGCACCTGGTATTATATTATTAATTACTTTATTTATTTTTTCTAACTCATTCATTAAATTTACTTTATTTTGAAGTCTTCCAGCTGTATCAACAAGTACTACATCATATAATTCATTTTTTGCCTTAGTAAGTCCATCATAAATTACACTTGCAGGATCTGCACCCTCTTTGTAAATTACATCAACATTGTCTTTTTTACTCCACTCAACAATTTGTTCAACAGCACCTGCTCTAAATGTATCACCTGCAATAAGTAATACTTTTTTACCTTTTTCTTTTAATGAATATGCTAGTTTACCAATAGTAGTAGTTTTACCTACACCATTAACTCCTACAAATAATATAACAGTAGGTCCTTCACTTGCATAATTAATTTTATTAACTAATACTTCATTATTTACATATATAATAAACATTTCATCAACTATGATTTCTTTTAAATCGTTTACATCTATTATATTTTCTTCTTTGACTCTTAATTTTAATTTATCTATAAATTTAATTACGGTATTAACACCTATATCCGCACCTATTAAAATACTTTCTAATTCTTCAAAGTACTCTTCATCAATTTGTTTATGTTTTTTACTTAAAACATTTAGTTTAGAAGAAAATTCATTACGTGTTTTTTCTAAACCTTTTTCATATATTTCAACTTCTTTTTTTTCTTCTGTATTTTTCTTTGAAAAGGTATTTTTAATTTTGTCAAATAAACCCAACTTTTAACCCTCCAATCTTCTATATTAATTTTACACTATATTCAAGTTTTTTTCCATATTTTTTAAATATTTTTTGATTTTATGGTATAATAACAATCACTTTGTGAGGGATTAATATGAAATATAAAATTGATGATAAAGTATATAAGATAAATTTAGAAGAACTTAAAAATATAGGTTCAGGTACAGAAGGCAACATATATGAATTTAATGGTGTAGCTCTTAAAATATTTAATTCAACAAGACTTAGATATGGATATACATTATCTGAAAATAAATTTAAAACAATGTCTAAAATTCCTCTTGATAGGTTTATAATGCCTGATAATTTAATCTATGAAAAGAAAAATAATAGTTATAAATTTGTAGGTCATACAATGCGACTACTAAAAAATAATTTACCTATTAATAATTTTTATAGTAAAGACATTAGAAACATAATAAATGAAATTAAATTACTAGAAAGTGATATTGATGTATTATCAGATTATAAGTTTAAAATGTATGATTTCTTACATAACTTCTATTATAATGGAAAATTATATATGATTGATACAAGTTATTATATGGAAGGACTTGATATAGAAAGTGTAAGTATTCATAATAAAAAATCTTTAAATGATTTTTTCATTTACAATTTATTATTAAAACCAACATCTAATAGTTTAAATCTACCAAATGTTCCATTTGATAATAATATACTTCTAAATTTTTTTGATAGTAATTTAGATACTACAAATTTAATTTTTTCAGATTTTATTTTAAACTTATACAGCAATAATACTAAAACTATAGCTGATATACAAAAAAAATACATAAAAAAATATATTAAAAGTTTTATAAAATAAAAGAACAACTAATCAAGTTGTTCCTTTTTGTAGTCCTCACATGCTTTATCAAGTGCTGTAATTAATTCATCAACTTCTTCAAAAGAATTACACCTAATACCACTTGCGAATTTATGACCACCGCCACCAAAATTAGCAGCAACCTCATTTATTATAGGTCCCCTAGATCTTATAGAACCTCTTATTTTTTCTAAATTTTTATCATATGAAAATATTGCCCATGCATAAATATCATCTATGTAATTAAAATTATTAACCATATTTCCTGCTGTAGCTGCATCTACATCATATTTTTTTAATACATCCTCTGTTATTTTTAATGATGCGAATCCATTTTCAGTTATTTCTAAATGACTAGAAATATATCCTTCAAATTTAACTTCTTTAAATGGTCTTAAATAAAGTGCATCATATAAACTTGTAAATTCTAAATTTGTTTCTTCAATTAAACGTGACACAATTTTAAAAGTTTTTGGAGTAGTATATGAAAATAGAAATCTATTTGTATCAGCAACTATTCCTATATATATTTTTTCAGCAATTTCTTTTGATAAACATAACTTAGTATTAAATATTAATTCAGCAATCATTTGTGATGCACTACTTGCAGTATCATCTATCCATTCATAGTCACAATACTTTTCGATAAAAGGATGATGATCTATTTTAATAGAACTTGCAAAAGCACTAGTATCTACGCCATCTACTCTTTTTTTATCAGGAGTATCAGTTATTATTAATAATGCCTTTGATTCAATACCATCTGGTAATTTATCTAAAAATCCTAAATACTTAAATTTAGATGCTGGAGTTCCTACTGCATATACTTTTTTATTTGGAAAAGTCGCTAAAATAGAATCTCTAAGACCTAATTGACTACCAAGTGCATCTGGATCTGCTCCAATATGTCTTGTTATTACAATAGTATCATATTTTTTTATTTGCTTATAAATGTATTTATAATTATTCATACTTCACACTTTCTATTTTGAAAAATTGTAAGTATCACGTGCAATCATTACTTCTTCATCAGTTGGAATAACATATGCTTTGATTTTTGAATTTTTGCTTGTTATTAATGCATCGCCTTTTGCATTTTCGTTTAACTCATCATCAACTTCGATACCAAAGACTTTTAATTTATTTAAAATATCTTTTCTTATATTTGCATTGTTTTCTCCAACACCTGCAGTAAATACAATTACATCGCAACCTTCAAGTTCAACATAATATTTAGCAATATAATCAGCAATTCTTTCTATATACATATTACGCGCTAAAATACTTCTTTCATTTCCTGAGAGTCTACTTGCTTCAATATCTCTATAATCACTTGATACACCACTAATTCCTAGTAAACCACTTTCCTTATTAAGTGATTTTTCAATTGAATCAATATTTCTTCCTGTTTGTTTTACTATATAAGGTAGTATTGTAGCATCAATATCACCTGTACGGCTTCCCATCATAATTCCTGCATTAGGAGTAAATCCCATTGATGTATCAACACACTTCATATCCTTAATAGCGCTAATTGAACCACCATTACCAATATGACAGCTTATTATTTTTAAATGTTCATCATTTAAAATTTGTGAGATACGTTCAGTTATATACTTATGACTTGTTCCATGCGCACCATATTTTCTTACTGCATAATCAGTATACCAATCATATGGAACTGGATATAAGAACCTATCTTCTTTTATTGTTTGATGAAATGCAGTATCAAATACTGCTACTTGTGTAGCATTTGGAATAATACTTTCAAACGCTTCAATTCCAACAATATGTGCTGGATTATGAAGTGGAGCTAAAGCTGATAATCTTTTTATTTCATCTTTAACATTTTCATTAATTACTACTGAATGTGAAAATTTATCTCCACCATGTACTACTCTATGACCTACACCTTCAATTTCATTTAGATCTTTTACAACTTTATAATTAATTAATTCTTCTGCAAGAATTTTAACTGCTCCAGCATGATCTTTTAATTCAATGCTTTTTTCAATTTTTTCTCCATTAATTTTAATTGTATAAAAACTTCCATCTATACCAATTCTTTCAAATGTACCAGAAATTAACACTTTTTCTTCAGGCATTTCATATGCTTGAAATTTAAGTGAAGAACTTCCTGCATTAACTGACAATATTTTCATAATTTACCTCTTTCTATATTTCATATTTAAACACTGCGCAATTTGGAACATCTAATTTTAATAAATCATCATCCTCGTTAAAACCATTAATTACGTAATTAAGTGCTCTTACAGTTGCACCATGTGATACAACTAATACTGTTTTATCACTATATTTATTTTTTAAATCATCAATAAAACTTTTACACCTTTTAAATAAATCTTGTACAGATTCAACATTGTTATCACTTTTATTCATTTTATAATCCCAATAAGGTTTTAATTTAAGATTAATAACTTCTTTGCCTTCAAGATTTCCAAAGCCGCGTTCAATTATTCTATCATCTATTATTATATCACCATTATAAATTATGGATGCTGTATCTATTGCCCTTTTAAGAGGGCTTGATATACATACATCAATTTTATCTATTTTGCTTTTTATAAGTAATGCTTGTTTTTTACCAAATTCCGATAAATCAATATCTGTTTTTCCTTGTAATAAACCAAGTTCATTCCATAATGTTTTACCATGTCTAACTATATATAAAATCATTCTTTATTCTCTGGTTTCATTAAAGGAAATAAAACATTATCTCTAATATTAGCTGAATCTGTAAGTACTTGAATTACTCTATCTACTCCCATACCCCAACCAGATATAGGTGGCATACCATAACTCATAGCATCAATGTAATCGTAATCCATAACCATAGCTTCACTATCTCCACCTGCATTTAATTTTGCTTGTTCTTCTAAACGTTTTTCTTGTTCAATTGGATCAACTAATTCTGAATATGCATTAATTATTTCAGCGCCATTAATTACAAGTTGGAATCTATCTGTGATATTAGGATTTTCATCATTAGCACGAGCAAGTGGTGATAATTCTATTGGATGTTCAGTTAAGAATACTGGTTCAATCATATATGGACGAGCAACTTTTTTATAAAGTAAGTCGACAAGTTTTCCAAATCCAATACTATTAATATCATCTTCACTTTCAATTTCAATATTTTTGTTTTTTATTTCATCTAGTAATTTATCTTTAGTATTATAAACATTTATATCTATATCTACATACTTAATTAATAAATCTCTAAATGATACAGCTTCCCATTTCTTAGAAAAATCTACTTCCTTATCACCTATTTTAATAATTAAGGAACCATATACATTTTTTATAACTGTTTTTAACATATCTTCAATAAATGCCATATTATCTTTATAATTATAATAACTGCAATAACATTCTAGCATTGTAAAATCTTGTAAGTGCGTTGGATCCATTCCTTCATTTCTAAAACAACGCGCAAATTCAAATACACGAGTAAATCCACCTACAATTGCTCTTTTTAAATATGTTTCTGGAGCTATTCTTAAATATACATCCATATCAAGTGCATTATGATGTGATATGAATGGTTTTGCAAGTGCACCAGATGGTTTATTTATAAGTACTGGTGTTTCAATTTCAATATATTTTTTATCCTCTAGATATCTTCTTATTTGTTTAATAAATTCATATTTTAATAAAAATCTTTCTCTTGTATCTTCGTTCATAATTAAGTCGACATATCTATTTCTATAGCATAATTCTATATCACTTAATCCATGAAATTTTTCTGGAAGTGGTTTTAAAGCTTTTCCTAAAAATTCAAATGAATTTGCTCTAATTGTTTTTTCACCAGTATGAGTTGTAAATACTTCTCCTTCAACTCCAATAAAGTCACCTAAATCAAAATTTTCTTTAAAGAATTTATATTTTTCTTCTCCAACCATATCAACTTTAATAGATACTTGAATAGATCCTTCTATATCACGAATACTAATGAAGCTAAGTTTACCCATTTTACGCATAAATACTATACGTCCTGCAACTCTTACATTATTTGTTCCATCTTCTAATAATTTTGCTTCTTTTAAATCATAATTTGTTTCAAATCTCTCAGGGTATGGATTTTCAATATTTTTAAGTTTTTCACGTCTTACAATTTCTTGTTCACTAAATTCTCTCATAATACACCTTATCTTTCTACAACGCTAGTATGCGTTATTATATCTTGAATCCCTTTTTTATCACTTCTATATATTATCATAAATGCACTTACTATTACTAGTATAAATTGAATAAAATTCAAAATACTTATAGTTATAAAATATGACATACTTGGTAGTATATAAATAAGTGCAAGTGATACTAATAAAGTTAAAAGACCATTTACTATAAAATTTCTAACAATCAAATCATTCATAGATAAATCGCCATTATCCTTTTTTATTTTAATTTTGAATACCTTTTTACCCAAAGTTTGTCCATCATTAAAAAATGGATAAATTACAAAGTATATTAGTATAAAAAATCCATTTATTATACTTAATCCAACTTGTTCTTTATCAATGTCATGAGCAATCATTGAATAATTATTTATTACTTCTTTAGTACTTATTTCATTATTTAGATATGAATCAATTTCCATATCCCATTGTTTGTGTAAATTAATAACATTTGAAGATGCAGGAATAAAACTTGAACATATACCAAGAACTATTGAAAGTATTATACTGTCTAATAAATAAGCACCCAATCTTTTTTTAAAATTCGCTTTCATTTTCCACCTCTTTATATTCTTCAATTATACTTATAAATTCGTCTTTTGTGTTTACTCTAAATATCTTTTGTTTTAAATTATTAACATTTGGAAGTCCTTTTAAATAATGTGTGGCATGTGTTCTTATTTCAAGTATTGCTAGATGTTCATTTTTATCAATTAATAAATAGTTAAAGTGCTTTAAAATCATATCTAGCCGCTCTTTAATAGTTATTTTTTTAGGTGTAATCCCTCTTTCTAAATAATCTATACATTCTTTAAAAATCCAAGGATTACCAAGCGCCGAACGACCAATCATAACGGCATCACATGATGTATCTTCTATCATTTTTAATGCATCAAAACATGATTTAATATCACCATTTCCTATTACAGGAATTTTCACATTCTTTTTAACTTGTGCAATTATTTTCCAATTTGATATTCCACTATATCCCTGCGCTCGAGTTCTAGGATGAACAGTTATTGCACTAGCTCCACTTTCTTCTATTATTTTAGCAACTTCTACTGCATTTATATGTTCACTATCCCATCCACTTCTAATCTTAACTGTAACAGGAACATTTACATTTTTTACTACACTTGATACAATCTTTTTTATTTTATTTACATCTTTTAATAAAGCACTACCTGCATTACTTTTAATAGCAACTTTAGGTACAGGACATCCCATATTAATATCAATAAAAACATTTTTATATAATTCGGTAATAATTTTTGCAGCACTAGCTAATACTTCTTCATTTGATCCAAACAACTGAACTCCAACAGGTATATTAATTTTTTCTATACCATTTAGCATTTCAAATGTTTTTTTATTATTTCTAACTATCGCCTCAGCACTAATTAATTCAGTAAATACTAAGCCAACACCAAATTCTTCAACAATTTTAAAATATGATGGGTTCGATATACCTGCCATTGGTGCCAGTACAACTTTATTTTTTATATCAATATTACCGATTTTCCACACAAAAAACCACCATACATATTGTACCAAATAAGTTAAATAAAATCAAAAAAAAGAATTATTTACTAATCCTTTTTTTTATAATATTCTTTTACTTTTTGTTTAAATAATTTTTCAAATCTTTTTCTTCTAATTAATTGTTGTTCTTCATATTTTTCTGAATGTGAAGATAATTTAGTATGAAGAAGAATTTCTTCGTATAATCTTTCAGCTTTTATTCTTTCATTTTCATCTTGATAGATATATGTTGTTTTTTTAACTTGATCTATAAATCTTCTAATTGTTGACGCATTATACCCAAGTTCTCTCCCTATTTCTGGAGCACTCATAATAATATCTTTTTCAATCAATTCTCCATAAAAACTTAATATACTATAAAATGTTTTTCTTGAAAATTCACTATATTTCATATAAATCCCCCTTTACAAGGAGATTATTATACATTATTTTATATATTTGTCAATATTTTAGCTAGAAAATACTTTTTCTTACCACGTCTAATAACTAATAATTCATTATTAATTGCTATACTACTATCTAATAAATAGTTTTCATCAGTTATTTTTTCATCATTAATGGTAATCGCACCACTACTTATAAACTCACGTGCTTCTCTTTTACTTGAACAAATATTATTATCAACTAACATATCAATTAAAATAATATTATCCTTTATTTCAAAGCTTGGAACATCTTTAAATCCAATTAATATTTCTTCACTAGATAGATTTTTTATATTACCACTAAATAAGCTTTCACTTATTTTAACTGCTTTTTCGTATTCCTCTTTACCATGTAAATCAGTAATAATTTCACGTGCTAATGTTTTTTGCCCAATTCTTAAATGTGGTTCTTTTTTATGATTATCAACTACTTCCATGATTTCATTTGGAGTTAAGAAAGTAAATATTTTTAAATAAGATTCAATCATAGAATCATCAGTATTAACTAAGTATTGATATAATTCATAACTAGATGTTTTATTTTTATCAAGCCATAGTGCATTTCCTTCAGATTTACCAAATTTTTTACCATTTGCATCTAAAACTAAAGGCATTGTAAATGCATATGCTTCTTTCCCAGTTTTTTTCTTAATTAAATCTATTCCAGTAGTTATATTTCCCCATTGATCAGAACCTTCCGCCTGTAAAATACAACCTTCTTTTTCAAATAAATGCAAAAAATCATATCCTTGAATTAATGTATAAGTAAATTCTGCAAATGTAATACCTGTTTCAAGTCTACGTCTAATTATATCTTTATCTAACATGTAATTAATATTAATATATTTACCAACTTCTCTTAAAAAATCTATTAAATCAAATTTAGAAATCCAGTCATAATTATTAACTACTTGTGCTTTACCATCAAATATATCACTTACTTGTTTTTTTATTCCATCTAGATTTTTAGCAACAGCTTCTTTAGATATTATTTCTCTTTCGCTAGTAGGACGTGGATCACCAATAAGTCCTGTTGCACCACCTACTAGTAAAATTGGATTGTGTCCTGCACGAGCTAATCTTTTAGCTGTAACTAAGGATGAATAATGTCCTAAGTGTAAACTATCTGCAGTAGGATCTGTTCCCCAATAAAATTTAATAGGGTCTCCATTTAAAATTTCACCTAAATTTTCTCCTGCAACATCTTTTATTAATCCTCTCCATTTAAGTTCTTCAAATAAATTCATATTAATTTTCCTCCTTTGGTGATTCACTCACTATTTTTATACCATTACTAGTTCCAATTCTAGTTACACCTAATTCAATAAATTTAATAGCTTCTTCATATGTTTTAATTCCACCACTTGCTTTTATCTCTAATACATCGTTTTTAACACTATTAATTAGTTCTATATCATGAATACTTGCTCCTCTAGTTCCAAAACCTGTAGATGTTTTAATAAAATTAACAAATGTTTCATTACATATTTCTGTCATTTTTATTATTTCTTCATCTGTTAAATAACATGTTTCAATTATTACTTTTAAAGTTTTACCATCTATAGAATTTCTAATTTCTTCTATTTCATGTTTTACATATTCATAATCTTTATCTTTAACTGCACCAATATTGATTACCATATCAATTTCAGTTGCACCATCTTCAATAGCGTTTATTGCTTCATATACTTTAGTTTCTATAGTATTTGCTCCAAGTGGAAACCCAATTACAGTACAAACTTCTACTTGAGTATCTTCTAAAATACTACTAGCAAGTTCAACATAATGAGGATTAACACATACACTTGCAAAATGATTATTTTTTGCTTCCTCACATAACTTTCTTATATCTTCTTCACGAGCATTTGCTTTTAAATTAGTATGATCAATATACTTATTAATTTCCATAATATTCCTCCTATCAAAAAAAATCCACTACAATGTAAGGACGAATAACCGCGGTACCACCTTACTTCATAATGAATTTATTATGCACTTATTTCTTAACGCGAATAACGATTTAGTTCCAAAATTGTATCTTCTAATTTAAACTTGGCTAGTTTTCATCAAACACTAACTTTCTAATTACTATTTAAATTATACTATTATTTCTTCATCACTAATTATTTTATCAGTTCTGGATAAATTCTACATATTTCAATTGATCCAGATATCATACAATCAAATGAATATAACATTGCTTCTTCAAAAGCACTTCTTTTTTTATTTTCAAGTTTTTTCATGCAAACATCGTATGTTTGATTTTCTAATAAAGAGTTTTTACATTCTTCCATAAGTAAATCAAAATCAAATTTTTCTTTTACTAGTTTTAAAGTATTAATACGTGTTGCTTTAACATATAAATCTTTATCATATTCTTTGCCATTCATTTTATTTTTTATTGTTTGCGCAATAAGATTATCTTCTTTAATTCTTTTAAGAATTAGCATGTCTTCATAAGAACAATCAGAAGATGGTTTTTTTAAAATATTTTCTATATTCCATTCCTCTGGAACATATTCTAAAAATACAATTAATCTTCTTTCTTGTTCTTCCCATAATTCATATCCTTCAACCATAATATCCCCCCAAAATTAGTTAGATTTTACTACAACTTTTATCATTTGTCAAATTTAACTTCTTTTTCATGTATTTCTTTTATTTTATTTTCAATATTTTTACCATATTCTATTGATTCATCATAAACAAATTCAAGTTCTGGAATGTGTCTTACATCAATACGATCTGCTAGAATCTTTCTAATATATGTTGATGCATTTCTTAAAGATTTCATTGTTTCTTTTATTTTTTCTTCATTAAAAACGGTAACATATACTTTAGCAAAACTTAAATCATTTGTAACATGTACATCAGTAACTGTTACAAATTTTATATCTGGGTCTTTTATTTCATTAGCAAGTATATAGCTAATTTCTTTAACCATATTACTTGCTATTCTATCTATTTTTACACTCATAAATTACCTCTTTACTTCAACCATTTCATAACATTCAATAGTATCGCCTGGTTTAATGTCATTAAAGTTTTCTATAGTAATACCACATTCAAGACCCTTTTTAACTTCTTTAACAGAATCTTTTTCTCTTTGTAAAGAATTTATATTTCCATCATATATAACTATACTATCTCTTATAATTCTAGCTTTAGCATCCCTTTTTACAATACCATCACTTACGTAAGATCCAGCTATTGTACCAACTTTTGAAAATTTAAATAATTGTCTTACTTCTGCACTTCCGATTACTTTCTCTTCAAATTCTGGATCAAGCATACCTTTCATAGCAGATTCCATTTCTTCAACAGCTTTATAAATTATATTATAAAGTCTTATTTCAACGCCATTTTCTTTAGCGTAATCTTTAATTGTATTATTAGGTCTAATATTAAATCCAATGATAATAGCATTTGATGCTTTAGCAAGTACTACATCACTTTCAGTAATACCACCTACACTACTACGTAGAACTTTTACTTTTACACCTTCAACATCAATTTTTTCTAAAGAATTTTTTACTGCTTCGCTGCTTCCATTAACATCAGCTTTTACAATTACATTTATTTCTTTAACTCCTTCTTGAATTTTAGAGAATAAATCGTCTAATGTAACAGATGTAGATTTAGTCATACTTTTAAGTTTTACATTTTCAAGTCTCTTACTAGCTATACTTCTTGCTTGTTTCTCTGATTCAAATGCCATAAATTTATCACCAGCTTCAGGTGTTTCATTTAATCCTGTTATTTCAACTGGTTGACTAGGTAGTGCTTCAGTTAATTCTCTTCCTAAGTCATTTTTTAAAGTTCTTACTTTACCAAATGAAGTACCTACTACTATTGGATCGCCTAATCTTAATGTACCATTTTGAATAAGCATAGTAACTACAGGTCCAACTTGTTTATCAAGTCTTGATTCTACTACTGTACCTACTGCATATCTACTTGGATTTGCTTTATATTCTTGCATTTCAGCAATAAGTAAGATATTTTCAAGTAACTCATCTATACCTTCTCCATTTAAGGCAGAAATTTTATTATAAAGTGTATCTCCACCCCAGATATCTGGAGTAAGTCCACATTCAGATAATTCAGTCATTACTCTTTCTGGATTTGCTCCTGGTTTATCCATTTTATTAATTGCAACGATTATTGGTACTCCAGCAGCTTTAGCATGATCTATAGCCTCTCTAGTTTGTGGCATAACACCATCATCTGCTGCAACTATAATTATTACTATATCAGTAATACTTGCTCCACGTGCTCTCATTTCTGTAAAGGCAGCATGTCCTGGTGTATCTATAAATGTTATAGTTTTTCCGTTGTGATTAACTTGATATGCGCTAATGGCTTGAGTAATACCTCCAGCTTCTGTTGATACAACACTTGATTTTCTAATTGTATCTAGAAGTGTTGTTTTACCATGGTCAACATGTCCCATAATTGTAACAACAGGTGGTCTTTCAATCAATGATGATTCATCATCAACAATTTCAAATTCTTCAAAATTAGCTACATCTACACTTTCTTCTCTTTTTAATTCTTTATTGTAATCTAGTACTAATACTTCGGCATTTTCAAAACTTATACTTGAATTTATTGTTGCCATGGTACCAAGTAAAAATAATTTTTTTACAAGTTCAGCACCGCTTACATTTAGTTTCTTTGATAAATCCGCTATAGTCATTCCTTCTGTATATAAAACAATATTATCTGCAATATCAGTATTTGATACTAATTTTTCTTTGTTTTTATACATTTCCTTTTTCTTAGTTGCTAATTCTTTTTTTAGATTATGTCCATTACCTTTATTAACTGTGTTTTTCTTTTTTAATTTTTGTTTTTTTATTGTATTATCAACACTTATTTTTTCTTCTTCAATTATTTCTTCAACTCTATTATCTAATTCTTCTTCACTTTCTTCATTAGATATAATTGAATCTAGAATCGTAATTGCTTCATCATCTAACAAATCAGATTCACCATTTGCTTCAATTCCTGCTTCACTACATTTTTTTAAAATATATTCTACAGTTCTATTTACATCTATAGCGTATTCTTCTACAGTCATCATAGAATCACCTCTTTCTATAAATTTAAATTAATTTCTATATTACTTTTATCATATTTAGTATATATAATACCTGCTGTATCTAACATTTTTTTAGATGCTACATCACTTGGTGTACCAGAATATTTATCATCAAGATATATTATTTTTTTAATACCTGATTGAATTATTACTTTAGTACACTCATTGCATGGGAAAAGTGTAACGTATAAAGTGCAACCTCTAACGTCTGTTTGACTATTTAATATAGCATTTAATTCCGAATGACAAACATATGCATACTTTGTTTCTTCTAAACTTCCTTCTCTTTTATCCCATGGGAATAGAGAATCATCACATCCGTTTGGCATTCCATTATAACCAACTGATATTATTCTATGTGCATCATTTACAATACATGCACCAACTTTTGTATTTGGATCTTTACTTCTTTTTGATGAAAGTACTGCTATACCCATAAAGTATTCTTCCCAAGTTATATGATTCATAATTACACCTACTTTACTACTTGTTTTAATTCTTCAAATACAGATTCTGGAACTTCTATTTCAAGTATTTTATCTAGTATTTTAGATTTCTTTGCTTTTTCAAAAACTTCTAAATCTTTTTTTAGATAGGCTCCTCTTCCATTTTTCTTACCTGTTAAATCTATTTCAATTTTACCTTCTTTAGTTCTAACAACTCTAATTAAATCCATTTTAGGTAATTTTTCACGTGTAACAACACAACTTCTCATAGGTATTTTTTTTATTTTCATATTTCACCTACTCCACAATATTTATTCCTAGTTCACTAGCTTGATCAAATGTTTTAACATCAATTTTATAATGTGTTAAACGTGATGCTAGTCTTACATTCAATCCTTTTTTTCCAATAGCAAGTGATAAGTTTTCATCATTAACTATTACCATTGCTTCATTTTTCTTTTCATCTGTTACAAGTACATGTAAATCTTTAGCTGGACTTAGTGCATTTTCTATAAATTTATTTGGTTCTTTATCATATAAAACAACATCAACTTTTTCTCCATTAAGTTCTTTTATTATATTATTAATTCTAGTTCCATGCTCACCTATACAAGAACCAACTGCATCAACATTACTTACTTCAGAGTATACTGCAACTTTTGTTCTAACTCCAGCTTCACGGGCTACGCTATACACTAAAATAATTCCTTCATTAATTTCAGGTACTTCAAGTTCAAATAATCTTTTTACAAAACCGTAATGACTTCTAGATAATAAAATAAGAGGTCCCTTACTATTATTTTCAACTTTTGTAATATAAACTTTTATGTTAGATCCCATCTTAATTTCTTCACCAGGAATAATTTCACTTTTTGGTAATATTCCTTGTGTTTTACCTAAATCAATATAATAATTTCTAACATCTTCCATTGCCACTAGTCCTACAGCAAGTTCGCCTTCTGAATCACTAAATTCATTCATTATATTTTCACGTTCCGCTTCACGGATTTTTTGTACAACAACTTGTTTTGCAGTTGATGCTGCAACTCTACCAAAATCTTTTGGTGTAACTTCTTCTTCTATAGTTTCTCCTATTTCTATTGTTGGAACAATTTTTCTTGCTTCTTCTAATGTTAAATGAATACGTGGATCAAAAGTAATTGCTCTTACTTCTTCACTATCTTCTTCATCTTCTGAATGTGTCATTTCATATTCTTCAATTTCTTTTCCATTTACTATACCAAATTCATCTGGATCATTTACAACAGTTTTAAATGAATAAACATGTATTTCTCCTGTTTCTCTATTGATATCAACTCTTACATTTGATAAGGATTTATAATTCTTTTTATATGCAGAAGTAAGCGCTAACTCCATTGCATTATATATATAGTCTTTATCAATATTTTTTTCTGCTGACAGTAAATCAACAGCTTTTTTAAATTCGCTACTATTCATAATACTCACCTTTCTCTTTCGAACATACATCAAGCATATATGATTCTTTAATAATATCATTTTCATCTAGTATTGGATTAATTAGATTCGTAACATTTACACAGTCATCTACATCAATTAGACCGTTTTTATCAATTACAATTCTAAGAAAATAAATACCATCTTCTTTTTCATATATTACTTCATCTAAAATATAATTATTATCTTTAATAACACCCTCAATTAATTCTCTTACCTTATCTTCTATCATAAAACCTCCATTACATTTAAAGAGTGGGATTTACCCACTCTCTTGCTGCATACATGCATAGTATAACATATTTTTTTAATATATACTAGTGTTTTTTTATTTTTTTTAATATTTATTTTTATATAATTAAATGGTATAATGTTCATATAATAAAGGAGGTTTTATGAACAACTCAAAAAATGCTTTAAAAGGATTAATAGGTATTGGTTCTTATATCTTATCTTTAGTTATTTTTTTTGTTCCATTGTTATTTATTAAAACTAATTCATTAACGTTTAAAATTATCTATTCTTTAATTCAAGATATAGTTCAATTATCAATATTAGTATTAATATTTAAAAGAGAGCTTAAAAATAATTTAAAAGATTTAAAGAAAAATTATAAATCATATTTTAAAAAATACTTTAAATATTGGTTTTTAATAATTGGAATTATGATGGTTAGTAATTATATTATATTAACCTTCTTTAATGGGACAACTGCTTCTAATCAACAAGCGATAAATAATTCGTTTAATAAAGCACCAATTTATACATTTATTTCGGCTGTATTCTTTGCCCCTATACTAGAAGAATTAGTATTTAGATTAAGTATTAGAAAAATATTTAAAAATAAATATTTATTTATATTTATTTCTGGATTTTTATTTGGTGGTTTACATGTATTTATTTCAATGACAAGTCCTTTAGAATTATTATATCTTATTCCTTATTGTACACCTGGATTTATTTTTGCTTATCTTTTATATAAAACAGATAATATATTTGTACCAGCATTTATCCATTTTTTTCATAATGGATTACTTCTATCTATACAAATGCTTGCGATGGTGTTATCATGAGTAAGTTGAAAAAAATAATACTTATAGTTTTAAGTTTAATAATAATTATTACTTTAACTGTGCTTTATAGTAGATATCTTGGTACAAAAGGATTAATAATAAAAGAATATAAGATAGAAAATAAAATATTTAAAGATAATTTTCATGGTTTAAAAATTGTGCATATCTCTGATATTCATTATCTTACAACAGTAGGTAAAAAGGAACTAGAAAATATAGTTAATAAAACAAATAAATTAAATCCAGATATAGTAGTAATAACTGGTGATTTACTTGATAAAGATCATAAAGTAAATAAAAAAAATATGGATATATTAATTGAAAACTTAAGTAATATTAGCGCAACTATGGGTAAATATGCTATCACGGGTAATCATGATATACTTCATAAAGAATGGGAAGAAATAATTAATAATTCAGGTTTTATTAATATGAATGAGAATTATGATACAATCTATAATAAAAACAATGATATTATATTTATTGGTGGCATATCAAGTTCTATTAATGATAATAATACAAAATTTAAAGATAAAATTGATATTATAAATAATAAACTAGATGAAGCTATAAATAATAATAAAGATAAAAATATTTATAATATATTGTTAATACATGAACCAGACTTTATTGATAAATTTGATTATTCACGTTTTAATCTAATACTATCTGGTCATTCACATAATGGTCAAATTAAATTACCGTTAATAAGACCTATATATTTACCAAAAGGTTCTAAAAAATATTACAAACCATATTATAAATTAAAAGATACTGATTTATATATTTCTAGTGGTATTGGAACATCAAATTATAAATTTAGACTATTTAATAAGCCTTCTATAAATTTTTATAGATTAACAAATAAATAAAAAATACAGATTACTCTGTATTTTTTATATTGTTTGGAATACTTTATATAATTCATCACATTTTTCTTTATTCATTTCAGGTACACCATCTAATCTATATTTTAGTCCTAATTCTTTATACTTATTAACACCCATTAAATGATATGGTAAAAACTCAACTTTTTCTATGTTTTTTAACGGCCTTACAAATTCTTTTAATTGTTTAATATAATCAATATTGTCATTTATTCCTGGCACAATTACCTGCCTTATCCACATCTTTTTATTATTTCTTTGACATGCATCTAAGAAATTTAAAGACTCATCAAT
>Ga0247608_10003239_pt1 | contig 19244 bp, 31 predicted proteins | sample 176DNAGHGlowgp2_FD_193490 | JGI IMG/M metagenome (GOLD analysis project Ga0247608, IMG submission 193490) | Sheep rumen microbial communities from Palmerston North, Manawatu-Wanganui, New Zealand - 1766 DNA GHGlow gp2 | ecosystem: Host-associated > Mammals > Digestive system > Stomach > Rumen ...
ATTCAGATAATGATTTCTTCGCGTCATCTGGTAAGGAGCAAATAATTTACAATGACTACTATTATGGATACTAATAAAAACATAGGAATAAATGAATTCTCTGGCGGAATGAATGCCGATGTTAACTATAACGTTATTCAGCGTAATTAGTATACATATGGTGAAAACGTTAGGATTTCAACAAATTCTTTAATTGGAGAAGCTGAATCTCCAGATAAAAAAGAAGGATCTCTTGTATAGATTCCAGAAGGCGTAGAAAAAGAAATAAGTCTTATTACTGGATCGGACCAAGTAGGGCCTATTAATTATGCAAGAGTTATTGCTATTCAATAGATGGACAACTTATGTATAGTCATAATAAAAGATCCTATAAATAGCGATGATGAGCATTACAATTGGTCTGTATACAGAATAGATCTTTCCGATGAAGAAAATATATAGGCAAAGAAAATATTTACTTCTGAAAAAGGTCTGCCGATAGATAGAAAAATATCTACTACGATAAACAAAGAGGTAAATGGTATAATCAAACTTTACGTTGCAGATGGTAGACGCCAGATATTGTCTATAAACGTAAACAAAGAATTCGACGAGTATAATCAAAATCTAGACGAAGATCAATTGGTTTCGAATTCATATTTTCCTAAGAATAAGATAACAATAGAAAAGGTTATTTCTGGTAAACTGCCAGTAGGACAAGTACAATATACATATAGATTTTATAAGAAATATGGAATAAAGAGTAAACTTGCTCCGTTTACTAATAAAATATAGGTTATAAACAACAATAGAAATACCGAAAAAGGAAATGCAGAAGATACCAATTCTTCTATAGGGTTTCAGCTTAAAATTTCATATAACGAAGATTGTATAAACCTTTTTGACAGAATATAGGTATTTAGAATATATTATAAGAAGGTTGATGTAGATGCAGATATCGAGTTGATATACGACGAAAAGTTATATTCAGACAACAACGACGGGAATATACATTTTATGCAGTTTAATGACGTCGGCAGACTCCCATTGAAAGAATACACCGCTGAATAGTTTTCTTTACTGGACGGACAGGATATTGTGCCAAAAGTAATAGAACACAACCAAGGGTATTTATTTGCTGCAAACGTTAAAGACAAAACAAGGCTAAAACTTGAAGGCTTTGATGCTAGAGCATTTTCTGCCAATAATAGTGGAGATATTGTATTGTATGATGAGTAGGATACAACTTATTCTAACAGCAATCCGTCCAAATTCGGTTTTTTAGACGACCTTAATACAATCGAATCTAATCTTACACTGAATAAATTTGCAGACGTTAATCTTTCAGATAGAGATTGGGAATCAGATACTGCATGCAGATTTGACGCTCAGGGATTTTTAGGAGGAACCGGTCCATATGTTTCTTGGAGATTTGTGACTACACATATTCCAATTGTCAGTAAAGATGATATTGACAAAAACCTTGCACCTAGTATAATAAGCGAAGACGATCATCAACTATATTATCTTAAACTTTAGGAAACAGGCGGAGAAAATGATGGACCTACTGAATTCCATATAATAGAAGAACCTATAGATCGTACATCACTCCAGAATGTTCCGCGCACAAATAATAGTATCGATGGAAGCGAAGGGGAAAATCCAACGATCAATTCTATGTTACGTGACAATGGAATAAATGCTTCTGCAAAAATAACATACAACGACATTCTAACATCTAGCTGTGTAAGATCTTTACGAAGAGATGAGGTTTATAGATATGGTATTGTATTGTATGACAAAACTGGTAAACAGTCTGATGTTAACTGGATTGCAGATATAAAGACTCCTTCTGCGAATGAGTTAAAAATGTATGACTGGAAAAATAACTCGATATCTTATGATAGCCAAAACGACACAAAGATAGATCTTGTGTTGACGGAAGGCACTGCACTCAGCCCAACTGTTACAAAAACCGCATTTAGGTCAAATGATAGCTCTAGCGAATCTTTTGGTAAGACTTCTTATAAATTAGAATTCGGCATCGGAACTAGTTCAGAAGTATAGATATCAGCTGGACAAAAAATATATACAGAACAATTCAACCCTATATTTGACGGAGTTTCTGTTTCAACATAGGTTACTATAGACGATACCATTCATAACAAAGCATATCAAATTACTAAATACCGCGACGGAATGGAATCGTCAGACGTCAGCATACAATTGTCCGATTTAAATGAAGGATTGAAAACGCTGATGGAGAAACTCGCCATTGATGGAGACATTGAATCTGATTGGGTTGATTCAATGAAATGCGAAATTAAGGATTGGCAAGTCTCTTGGACGTCCAGCGGCTAGGGAGGCCAAAATACTGAACATAGCGTGAGTGTAGATGAATACAACGAAAAGTATTATGACGAACCTCATGACGAACCTCGATCAATATCAATAACTGCTAGTTTAGTATTTACTTTTGATATAATTCTTCCTGGATTCTAGCTATCGATAAGTATTGGAAATATTGCCGCCAATAGTAGCGGATCTATAAATTACGTGATAGGCACTAATAAGAGTATTAACACTTCTTATATGTATGCTGTCCCAATAGGTATTTAGTTCAGCGTTCACGTGCCAAAAAACATTATTGGATACTAGATCGTAAGATGTTCAAAAGACCACGAATATCGGAAAAATGTAATGTAGTGCGTATCCGCGTTACCTATACGACAGCAAATAAACGAAACAAAGTATTCTCCATATTACCCGCATTATTTGTTGACTACAAACGGATATGAAATTCGTAATAGAGGAAGGGCTCAAAACGGAAATCATGGAATATATGGAGAAGTTATTAAGAAGAATGTATCAGACCCATCACAGAGCCGTTTTTCTTATTACAGGATTACAACCGACGAGAACCCATCGTTGTTTTAGTTGTACTCTCCGGAAATAACAACAAGAAGAAACGATTCGTTATCGATGCTGTCAGACTGTAGTGAAATCAACTTTTTTGGAGGTGTTTATACAAACAACGTGCCATACTGGATACATAAATCAATTACGACGTATGAACTAATTTAGAATATGTGGAGACTATAGCCGCCACATATTCATATATATGAAGATGGCGTTAGTAAGAGAAAATACGACGTACGTGATTTATACGTATGCAAAGACGCGATATCAGAATATTTCCAGATGTCATACGGAGAGTACGTAGAATATGATAAAACAAACGCGTCGATTGTTACGTATTATCCAGAATACGCAGAATAGCCGCTCAAAACTTCTACAATACATTCCATAAAAGATGCAAAATCCCCATTGTGGGAAAACGCCTACAGCGATGTATAGCTTGGTGGAGATGGGGAAGAGTTTGTTGGCGTAACTTCTGCAACAAAACAGTATAAAAGTTATACAGATTCAATAACAAGTAAGGAATATGTAAATTGGATCTGTAACGCTATGTACGACATCAAATCGTTTAAAAACGATGTGAATTCTGATCAGCATTACGATGGCTGGGGCATCATAAAATATGGAGAACTGAAGGATAAATACGAAGACGACCTAGAGGGGTGGTATAAGGTTGCATATGATACAAGGGAAGTTGACCCAGAGGATAACATTTAGAGAATAATGTTACGTACGCATAATGCTGGGCATAATCTTCCACTAAGAATCCCTTCAAATTCTGGATTTGTCGGGCCAGGCCCATCGTGTTTCATCGTAGCAACTAATCCGATAGAATAGTTGGGAGTAAATTTAATTACACAACCTTTGCCAACAACTACTCAGATACCAGGGGGTTATTTAACAATGTCTGTTGATATAGGCACACATCTTGTAAATATTAGGCATGAAGCTATACAATATGCAGGATTGAGTAATTCTGATAAACAGTTCGATATTTATTATGGGTTTGGCAATTTTCACCTCATAGACGAAACTACTAAAACAGGTAGTTCATTTGTATTTGATGGAGATGCATATATAGTACCATTCGAAATTGTGCAAATGTTTAAAACATATGACTTCAATTCTAGCGATTCATTACAGTCTGCACAATTTGTGTATTATGTAGCACTGGAAAGCCCGATAAACACTTTCTTTGATTATGGTATGAACTTTAGAAATACGCAAGCGAAAACTCTTCAATTAGAGCCCGGCGAAATTTCTGGAGTAGCATCATAGGACAGGCCTTTAAATCAGTATAATCCGGTACTTTCTAGCAATTCTATAAGTAATGATGTATACAGTGCTAAATCTAATGAAGATTAGACTTCTGAGTTCGGTTGTAGAATATGGTTCTCAAACCATAAAACTTCTGGAGAATCAATGGATAATTGGTTGTCATTCTCTCCATTGGATTATCTTGATGCCGATAGTAGGTTTGGTGACATAACATGTTTAACTTCTGTAAAAGATTCAATATACTGTTGGCAAGATAGGTCTTTTGGAAAGATTTCTGTTAACGAGAGATCTTTAGTAAAAGACAACAACAGCAATATGATACAGCTTGGTCAAGGAGGCGTTGCACAAAGAATAGACTATATCGATTCTGTACACGGAATGAGTCCCGACTAGTACGTTTGTGAAAATGTAGCGAACTTGATATATTGGATTGACGATAAAAATAAGTCAATCATGATGTCTGATGGCACACAATCCGTTAATTTATCAGAACGCTCAAATGTGCAGAGCATACTAAATAGAGAATTTGACAATTCCGATTTATCAATAGGGTTCGATTTGCAATCTGACGAGCTGTTATGTAAATGCTTAAGCAACGGCAAATAGATTATATTTAATACAAAGTTAAATATCGCAACATCTGTATATACTAGAGAATATGACCAACTTGTAAGGATAGATGATAAGTTGTATGGATTTATCAACAACGAGAACGGCGAGCTTGCACTGAAGAAGTACGGTGGTCTTACACACTAGGAAGTTGGAAACATGAAGTATATGCCAGCTCGTGTAGAATTTATAATGAATGAAAATTCATCAATTACAAAAGTGTTTGACAATCAAGAAATAGTATTCTCCAACATTACCATGACACAATCTGATTTTAAATCCCATGTGAAAGTTGGATTTGATACAAATATTGCAAACAGTACTATATCTTCACAAGCAATAGATGCAACTTCGTATGAAGGAAATATCAGATATGCCATTCCTAGAATAGGGAATGTGGATTATGGAAATAGAATACGCGGTAAATGGTTAAAGGTGTCTGTCGAATTAGATGGATATGTTCCTAATTCCATTTCACACGTTTTAACTAAATTCAGACAATCATATTAATTATGAAAGATGTAGATTATAAAAATATAAAACGCACTATCAATAGTGTAGGCTAGGATTTACCGCGGTTCGATATTGGTAAACAGCAACGCACTTTCTCTGGATATTAGGCTGGAGATAGTCTAGACACTTCACAATTTAGCTCTACACCTGCACAATCTTTTGCTCCATAGGCAGCAGAAATAAGAAAATAGATAGCTCCGTCACTAATATCTAGTGGAACAAGTCTACTTACATCTGGAGTTATGAATGCACTCAATGTACCATCTATTGCAAGTGGTTTAGGTATGAAAGTTGCAGAGGAGGGTGCAAAACAAGGTGCAAAAGCAGCAGGTGGAGCACTCGGAGCTTTAGGTGCACTTGGTCCTATAATGAATGGTCTTGGATTAGTGCAAGGCGGAATTGGAATGGCAAGTGCGATAAGTTCATTTAGTGATCCTGTGGTTTCTTCATCGGCTGCATTGAACTCTATGGGTAAAAGTACGCAGACTAAATATGGCGAAGCTTATACCACATACACAGGACTTGATAGGCAGAGTATCGAAGATGTTGTAGATGCAGCTAATAGCGCAGGAAAAGCAAATCTTGCAATGAGTTCTGCATCTACTGGAGGTTCTATTGGAGGACTTGTCGGTTTGGCTGGCGGTCCTATAGGATCCCTTATCGGATGGGGAATAGGATCTCTTTTTGGAGGACTTGCTGGATTGTTTGGTGGAGAATCTGCTGCCGAAAAGCGTCGTAAACGAATAGAACGAATGATGGATAACGTTGCAACCGTAACAAGCGATTACAACACGAACGAAGAAGCTGAAGCTGCTTCTAGGGGTATGCGAAGAATATTTGATGGACAACATTATATGGCAGATAAAGGTAAAGATGTGCATACAAACTTTGGAAAGCCGGGAAAAATAAAAATGGTACATACTCCAAACGGAATTGAACCCGGCATAGAGTTGGGTATAGGCGGAGGAGATGAGACTATATTTAATCCATTGACCGGAGATGCATCTATATTAAAAGAGGGAAAAAAGAGAATCGACAATATTTCTGTTGGCGTCCCACTTGACACAGAAAACGCTAAACAAGAATGGGATAATACAGTAATATTAGGAAATATGGTCAATCCCGAAACAGGAAATACAATAGCAGACGATGCTAGACCTTATGCAGAGATATTAGAGAAAAGTAAAAAACAAAATCCTATGACACGTATTGGGAAAAGGACAAAAGAATTAAACGAACGTAACGCGGTTGCTATGTTGAATCATTATTCAGATATGTAGCAACTTAGTCGTTTGAATGAATTATATAAACACGATAAAGGTAAGCTTCCGAAGTGCGATTTAGGATGGGCAGGTTATGCATTAAATGCCTTACCACACCTTGCGCAGCTTGGTACGTTATTTGCAAGTAAAAAAGCTTATAATCCACCTGTACACCATACATATGTAGCAGACGACGCCGATAAATATGTAAATGCATTATCACAGCTGTATTATGATTCTGCGCAGGATGAAAAAAATATACAGAAAGCAATGTTGCAGAACATGTACGGCATAAACAATACAGGAGGTCTTTCTGCTGGACAAAAAGCAGCTATTCTTGGCGATCTTAATTTAAAGACTACTTCTCAGAGAAATAATGCCAGAAATGAAGCTAAGCAAAAGAATATTTAGCTGAAGAAAGATGCGGCTCAATTAGGTGCCAATATTGCTACGACGAGAGCTCAGCGTAAACAAGCGGCTATGCAGAAGTATGCAGAAGATGCAGCTAGAGCGTACGAAGGTTCATATGCTAATAGTATTTCGTGGAACAAGGCATTGTTTGATTAGCTTGGAGCATTGGGTTCTGATATTATTAAACAGTATCAATACGATAAAGCGATCGGAATTAAAAATAATGAGCTTGCGATAAACAATCAAAGGATGAACAATGCACAAATGCAACTCATTAATAGTATGTTTGGAATTCCGTCATATATTCCAAATAAGGGCACGTGGTATGATATACCATCTAAAAACAGTAATAATTGGTCGCCGACAACTTATGATAATTGGATGGCTTGATCATTTAAATAATAATTAAACATACAATTATGGGACAATACGGACAAGGTGCATACGAATCATGGACTCCAGTATAGGTATTCGATCCCACGACTGCAAACATGGTGTTGTAGTCAATGGATAGATACTCAACTTTACTGTAGAGAGAAAGAGAGCGTGCACTACAAGAAGAAAAAGATTTTTTAAAAGATTACGGAGATTTCTATAGTTCTGTACCCGGTGCAACTGAAGCTTATTATAATGAAGGTGTTGGTAAGATACAAAACGCAATAGCGTAGGCTCAAGCAGCAGGAATAGATCTTACAAGAAGTATAGAAGGTCGCAATTTGTTACATAGGCTCATTGCTAGCGTAGATGTCGGTAAAATGAATCAATTGAAATAGCAAAAAGAGGCCTACGATAACTACAATAAAGCTTTAGACACTCTTGTATTAAAGGGCGAAATTACTCCTGAGCAGGCAGCATGGAAAAGGAAAAACGACGGCGTTGATACATTTACAGCATTGGATGGCAATAAAGTAAATATGTTTAACGGAACAGTTGCAGGACCTATGCAGGATCTTAATTCGTTTGTTGATACAGTTGCTGGCAATATAGAAAAATCATTTATAAAGACAGAAGATGGGTATGATCTTTCTGGTGTAAGTGAAGATAGAATACGAAGTGTTGTGGGAAGTGCATTAAACGAATATTTAAATACCGATGGTGGTGCATATGCATTTGACCAGTATATGAAAACAAAAGGCTACAATTTAGATTAGTTAACCGAAGACTAGCGTAAAGCATTAAGAAACGATCCGAAGGAAATTGCCGAATTTGGAAACTTTGTATCCAACCTTGCCTCTTAGAAATACGAAAGTATAGATAGAAAAATAAATCCTACATCATATATTGGCACAGGTTCGAGAAGTGCTGGTGGATATGGCAGTTCATCAAGTAGTAGCAATGGCGGTGGTTATAGCGTTGGCGGAGATAACGTTGAGTATGGTTATAGTACTCAATCCCGTTTATTTAACGAAGGTGTTGCAAATTTATTATAGGTTCCAGTTGAAGTAACAAACAATATGTTAAAAAGCAACACAAATGCACTATACGACATTGCTAAAAATCAACAAGCTGTAATAAGCAAACATACAGACGAGAATGGAAATGTTGGCGCTAATAATGTATTATCTGATTTATCCATTAAAAAATCAATCAACCTTGTTGCACAAATGCTAGGGTTTACATAGAACGACGATGAAGACAAAAAGCAAAACATGTATTCCTTCAAAAAGGAGGAATTAAACAACATGATAACACCGAGTCTTCTTGCCACAAAAATAATGGGTTTCGGAAAATCGATCAGTTCTAAAGATAGCAAACACAACTTTAAAACGTTTGTATAGAAGTACAATGGCTATAATAGAGACGAAGTAAAAGCCATACCTACTGGGCATATTGTTACATATCTTGACAAAGATCGTTCAATAAGGCAATACGCGAAAATTCATATAATGGCTTCTAAAGTCGATGCTAATGGAAACGAAATTAGGCACGACGATGATTATGTATACATTGATTTGGGAACAAGAAGTACTTAGGTTGGAAATAAAGACAAAGGAGGAAATCGTAAACCGATTGCAATAGATAGAAATCAATCAACCCTTCGTGATTATGAATTTGAAACAATTGATAAGTCTGTATCATCGGATCAAACAAAATCTATAAAATCAGCTTATAATAATTAAGTATTATTAAAATGAACAGAAGAAAAACTACAAAAAAGGTACTTGTGTCACCGCAATTATCCAATAGAAAATATGCTATTTAGCATCCTTATGTTGAACAGGGCGCTATATATAATGCAAGATTAAAGGCGGCACAAGAAGAAGCCGAAGCGCAGGCTAGGAAAGAAGAAGCCGAAGCGAAAAAGAAAAGGTTTGAAGATGCAATAAAAGCAGAATCAAAATACGAAAAACCAGAAGTAAAGAACAATTATAACGAAAAGGTATTTTCTGACAAGACAGATTAGCATTTGGCTTCTGTTCAAGAAAACAAAACAACAAAAAGCATATATGATTATCTTGACGAAGAAAGAGGTAGGATAAATAGTCATTTCTTTGCCCCTGTAAGCATAGAGGACCCGAAGGATTACAATTATATTGTAGATCCTTCGAGTCAATCATATAACGCACATCAAAAACGTACTGCAGAAGCTGCTGCTGATCGAGAAATACAACGACTGTATGGTGATGAAATAAATGAGTATAACGAACGCCTTAAACAGGCAGAATAGTATGACACTATTGTAAATCAGCAAACTGATCAGCGTAATGAACAAAGACGTGTTGCTGCAGAAGCAAATGGAAACATTGCTCCTGTTTACGAAGAGCATGTGAATACGGCAAGCAAGGTAAAAGACCAATGGGAAAGCTCAGAAACCTATCAAAAAATACAGCAAACTCGAGACTATATATTACAAAACTATACTCCCAACGAAGCACTTGCTAACAAAGTGATCGATTGGGGCACAAGCTAGTATAACCCTCGATACGCAAAAGCATCTGTTTACGATAGCCGTCTCAGTCAATATAGAGCACTGAAAGCAGATTACGATAATGCACTAAAGCAGCTTAATGATAGAAAACAATATTTTAGAAAATCTCGTAGTGAAGCTAGTGCAGATATTGCAATATCTACAGATGAGCAATATAGGCAATTAAAACAAATCGTTGATCAAAAATCTAAACAGCTAGTAAAGGCAGAAAAGGCACTTGCCTCAGGATTTGACTCAAAGGAAAAATATGAACACGATTTGAATTTCTTTGGTAATCTTATTCGCACTCAAGGACTACCGTCAACAAAAGAAAAACTTACGAAGTATACAGAAAACGTAATCGATTCTTTGGGATTAATGAACGTTTTGTATGATAATAAAGGGGAATTAAATAGTGATTTTGTTGGCGTTGGTTATGCTTCCGATGAAGAGATAAACAAATCTGCAAAAGCTGCCGCCGATTATTTTAAATCGTCTACATCTAAGTCTGGATTTGATGCTACTAGTGAATACATTGAAAAGATGAAGCAAGAAGTTCAAATGAAAAAAGAAATGTATGAACATCTTGCAAGTAATGATGTAGAAGCTGGGTGGGATAAAAGAGCTGAATATACACAAGAACGTGATAATTTACAAAGAGCTGAGCGCGCATTGGAAAAAGCATAGCATCACAAATAGTTAAATGATGTCGTAAAACGGGCGGATGGATTTTGGACAAAGCAAACAGCCGTAAATATAGGGTATGGCGCTTTAGAAAAGGTAAAAGATCCCGGACTTTGGACATTAGGAATCAGTGACTTGGTCGAAGCATACGCATAGTCAAATTTAGCTGACAAAATAAAAGGCGGTCAAAAATTAACAGTAGGCGAAAAAGTTTTAGCAAACTCTCTTGCTATAGAATCTGTAATGCATCAGAATTATGGAGAATATGAAAAGACGATGGGATTTAAAGCTGGACAAGTTGCAACAGAGTCTTTGAAATTTATGGCAGAGATGGCAGCAACATCTGGTTGGTCAGGAGCACTTAACGCTCCGGGAAAAGTCGCAATGAAAGCTGCTGCTAATAAATATGTTCGCAAATTCGGTGCAGACGGATTTAAAAATATACTTGGTAGAAATCTTGTAAAGATTCCCGGCCTTTTAGAAAAAATAAGTGGTGACGCTCTATATTCACTGGTTCTCGCTAATACATTATAGGCCCCTTCTACTATCGCAGAAGGTATTAAATTAACAACCGGAAACATAACTCCGGGTGTAGATGAAGATGGGGATCTTACTATCGTTGGGTATGAAGATGCGAAGTCTGGACTTGAAGCAATTTATGAAGCTGAAGCAAGAGCGTTTACCGAAAATATGTCTGAAATGATCGGAGAGTACGGAATTGGCGCTCTTTTAAAATATCCGTTTAAATATTTTGGTAAACAGGCAATAAAGAATTCAGATACATTGCTTGGCGCATTTACAAAAGGTAGCAGTGTCATTGATGGCGCTCAACATATTATTGATAGAATGCTACCAACAAGGGCAATTTCGTCTTTTGTTAAACCTGTTGGCAATTTTATAAAAGCCGGACACTATAGCGGTATTGTAGGAGAAACTGCCGAAGAGTATTATGGCAACGCTATGCAGCATCTTCTTGGCGTATCAGACGGCACTAAAACAGTCATTGACGAAAACGGTAATGCAAAAACTGTAAAAACGTCCTTTTGGGAAGAGATCGATCCTACCACCGAACTTGGTAAACAAACGTTCCTTGACATAATCGGAGGTATTGCATTATCTTCAGGCTTCCTTGGTGCAGGCAGTATGCTGAATTATGCAAGAATTGCACACAACTATGATAGAAGTAAGCAGCGTCTTATAGAATATATTGGCAAAGATAATGCTGATAAAATGGAAGATGCTCTTTCCCAAGCAAATAGCGCAAACATTGCAGCTACCGCCAATACAATAATTAAAGGCATATCTAATGCAAGAGACAGAGAAGCTTTTATTGATTTCTACGAAAACATGATGCGATTTCATGGAGCAAGTTAGGCAGATCAAAAGCTGAGAGAAAGCACCGATTTAACTACATACGAAAGAGCTAAACGCGATGCTGAAGCCAATGGTTATTCTATACAATACAATTCGTAGAGAACAGATTTATAGAGAGCTGTAGATGCGCTAAGGACATATGCAGAGCAGTAGCTTGACCTTGACGAAGGTGTGCTTGATGACATTCTAGATAATGAAGGCGGTGCTGCTGAGTATATACAGTATTTGAAGGATCAGGGCGAAAGTTCCTCTGCAGATCTTGTAATGGCATATAACAATGCTAAAGTTCAATATGAAGCTTCTATGCGTCGTTTAATGGACGATATAGATGAAGACCTTGCAAATAATGAGAAATGGGTAAACAGGCTTTCAAATGATGCTGGAAAGATTGTTATAGGCACTACTAAAGATGGCGGATAGAAAGTTTTTGTAAAAACTGGAACAGAAACTACTGACGGCAAAATAAAAGCTAGCGGAGAAAAGGTAACGGTTGTAAATACCGACGGAAGTGTTGAAATGGTTGATGCAAATACTCTTGAAGACACTTTTGAAGAGGTAGATGCAAATGAAATAAAACACAATTTCGATATAGACACATATAGACGTGCTGCTGCAGGATTTGATGCAAATAATACATCTCAAAAAATTGGTCGATCTTTCCAAATGTCCAATGGAAGAGTTGGTACAATTTTAAATAGGATGTCGGACGGCCGTATAATGTATAGTGTAAATGATCCGTCTACTAATACGGAAGTAATGCGTATTGCAGAAGAAGGGGTAACAGAAAACGATTTAGCTGAAAGGTGGACAAATTCATATATAGAAGAATTTAAGAATAATGAAATAAAGAAAGCGCAAAGATATCTAAATACTAATCCAGACAAAACTGCTTAGGTTGTTGCTACAAACGAACTTAGGGAATATATCAAAAGCATAAAAGAAAAAGAGCGTAAAGATATTGAGACTTAGCACGGAAAGGCAATCAAATATGCAAGCGGTGTTCTCACTTCTGCATCTGTGGATAAAGTGATAGACGACATAAAAAAGGTTAATTCTGTATTTATAGAACCATATGCTAACACTTTTAGTAAGGCTGGAGTTTTAGTAGATGCGTCTAATTGGAAACGTTTAGGTAGACTTATAACTGCATTTAAAAGAGGATAGCTTACACGCAAACAGTTTAAAGAAATTCTTTGTGATGGTTCTACAAACATGAGCAAAAAGGCTAAAGAAAATCTTTAGAATATATCTGTAGATTCTTATGGCAATGTAACATGGTGGAAAGATCAAGACGACACTAATGCATACATTCACGTGGATACAAGCGAATATGATTTAAATGAAAAAACTCTTGAAGAATCTGAAAAGATAATAGAATAGAGTATTAAAGATGAAAGTAAGCTTTTGAACTCTAGAGAAGAACGTAAGAAGCGTGGTGAAGTTGGTAGAAAAGCTGCTAAACAAAAACGTGCAGAAGCTAGAAAAACTCGTAAACAATTATAGGCAGAGAAAACCAAACAAAACAAAGCAAATGTTCCACAGAAAGTGAACGAGCAGATTTCTAAGCATGTTGAACCAGCTCCCGAACCAACACCTGCAGACATTACGGCTTTTGTTGTAAAAGAAGCGTAGTTCTCGAATTAGAAAAACAGCTTGAAAAAATTAAACAAGCAGGCTGAATGGACAGATGCTAATGTACTTAAAGACCAAACTACAGGCCACAACTATTTCATAATGATCGACGGTAAACGAGTAATGTTTACTAGAGTGCACGGCATGCTTGACGATCAGTATGAAAATATTGCACGTAGCGAAAAATTAAATGAAACGATAGAAGATCTTATTAGATCGTACAACACAGGCAGTATAAATGGGTTAAAGGAAGCAATATCAAAATTGCTTGGTGAAGACAAAAAGAAAGAGTCTGATATATATACTAGTTATCTTGAAGAAAATCCTGAAGAATATAGAGAAGTAATAGAAGGTGTTGCTAATGTTGCAATAAGAAAAGAGTCCGGCAAATCTGTTGCATATGGAAATTATATTGACGAATTGTGTAGAAAGTTCTTTAATGGGGAAGAAATAGATATAAATTACATATTCGAAAATGGTACTCCCATTAAGGAGGTGATGACAGAAGATGTATTGAATAAGTTTAAAGATCAATGCAAAAACATCAAATCAATATATGATGCATTGGGATGGGAACTTGTATCAGAAAAAGCAGTATTTACATATCAAGCATATGACGAAAAACTCGGTAAAAATGTAAGGGTTGCCGGAGAAACAGACATGATTGCTGTCGACAGATAGGGAAATTATCATATAATAGACTTTAAAACGTCTTATAAGAATTTTGAAAATTACATAAAAGGTGGAAAAGTTGTTAATGATTTCGAATCTGTCTAGGAAGGTCTTACTGTAGATGGTTCTAAACAAGTACGTTCTGCTAAAGAATATTATACAGATCAGTAGACAATGTATTCTATCATGGTAGAGTCTACGCTTGAAGGAAATGTAGATTCTATTGAGATACTTCCGTTTAAACTTAATTACGATCCTTATTTACCAAGGATATGGTTTGATGGTATAGATAATACAAGAGTTGTACTCAGCAACGACAGGAAATTTTAGTATGATGTAAAAGTTCCACAGCGTATAATGCTTACAAAAAATGGAGAGCTAATTAATAGATTCTCTGACAAGCATGATGATAAAGAACTTGAAGCAAAACGTAAGCTTGATAATGCTATAAACAGCCTTTCTAACGTCGAATTACAGCCAGAGGTAGACAATTTACCGCAAGATCAAAAAGACGACGTCAGAAGCCGCGTAAACGCTATTAATGAGCGTATCGAGAAGGTTGTTGAAGCTTCTAAATTGATTAATACTGAAGATGAGTGTAATAAACTCATAGAGCAAATAAACGGTATTAAATAGGAGTAGGAAGATTTGTTGAATTATGTTCAACAAAGAATAGAAGACAACGAAAAAGCTATTATTGAATCTGAACGTTTGCAGAAACAGAAAGAGGCAGAATAGCAAAGTCACGACGCATGGATAGAGTAGCAGGCTTCTGCTCAAACAAAATGGGCCGCAGACTGGAAAGCCGCGTTTGAAAGAGATTACGATAGACTTAAAAACCTATACGCGTATGTCGGAAAATGGGCGAAAGACCACAATACAGATTATGTTGTACAACCCGAATTAATGAAATAGTTCGACTAGCTTATTTCTAATCTGAAATTCATGATTGAGTTCGATAATGATGTTCTTGGTACAACAAGCGGAAGAATTCTCGGACTTGATATAGACAGTATAGAAAAGGTGAACAGTCTCATTGATTTGGTAAATAGCAATGTACACGAATATACTCCTGTACCTCCAATTACTCCTCCAACAACAATAGATGAATATAGCGAACCCAAAGAGGCGTGGAAACAAACAAACGGATTGTATAAAGATCCATATAGAGATTCAAACGGTGTGAGCTCTTCTGTTGCAGTAGACGACAACACGTTAAGGTTGGTGGATGCTACAAAGAATGCAGATTTTATTGATAATAGTGAGTTCCGTGTATTATACAATAATGGCAATTTGTTTGTTCAAGTTACATACGGTGGTCATACTTATACGCCTGTTAGATTCTATTATGCACGAAACAAAGACGGATATGCACTTAAAGATAGGATAATAGAAGCATTAAAAAGTGCAAATTCCAACCAAAAGGTGCTAATAACAGGAGGCGTAAAAAGATCATTTGGCACATTTATTGTTAAGCAAGAAGGAGAATACAAGAACGCTCATGAACATGGCATGATTGCTTTAAAAGATGGAGAGCCGGGTATAAATATTTATGATATAGAATACTCTTCTACACAGCATCATATTGGTATTACTTATACTAGAGATGTTCAAAACGGAGTAAATAGCATATCAGTAACTGAAGTCAGAGTGCCTCAAGAAGAAGGTATTGCCAGAGCAAGATATGAAAGTCAGAAGCAGGATGCTGGCTGGATCACAGATAAAGCTACTGGAGAAAAAAGAAGAAGGGTACCAGATAGTCCATATGCACTTTCTTTTGGGTCGGCAATTTACACATATTCTAATGCAAACGATAGGAAGCCAAAATCATCTGGTATATTTGTGTTTATGCATAAACTTGGGTATACCGACGATCCTAAATGCAGCGTACCTGTGACGATGAGACATTCATACATTAGCGAACGTGATGCTGACTTCATTATTGATGCATTGCTTGGCAATTATAATGGACTCATAAAGAAAAGAACGACTGTTGCTTCTCAAAATAGCCCTCTTGGATACAGTACGTCCACAGAATTCGTAAAAGGATTTGGAGGAAACGTTGTAGTAGGTGGACAAACTATAGATGTGAGCATTGCTGATATACTTGACATGCTTATATCTGTTAAAGGATGTCCGTCATATGAAGCTTAGGCTAGTAGACAAGATCCAACACAAAAGATGCCTATTTATCTAGATCTCGACAATGTAAATGAAACCGGAGAGGTGTTGGTAATTGGTAATGTTGAAGGAGATGGTGTAGAGCTGAAGCAAAGATCATACAACATACTCACTAATGAAGGAATACAAGGACTAAAGAATTTTCTTTAGAGTGTAGAGCGTAATATGAACATGAATGGTTTTGCACAGATGAGGCTTGGCAACATTGGCGCAAAAACAGATCAATATGGTTACCCTATTCCATTAAGCAACAATCCTGCTGGCGGGGTTTCGCTAAAAGAATACGTCAAATAGCACGGCGAACTAAGGTTTGGAAATAGCTGTATACAATTTGACAAAGATGATTTCAGTAACCCATCAATACAGGGAGATGAAAATGGTATTTCTGGTATGGGGTGGTACTTAAAGAACGGATTCCTTGAGTGCATGTATAATGGTACAGAAGACCCATTGATTCGTATTGAAAACGACGCTCAGGTTTCTGTAGTAGACGATGTTGTAGTGCACCCTCTTGATCAACAAGTTACTGCAAAAGAGCAAAGTTTTGCAAAATAGGCTATTCAGAATGGCGTATCTCAAGCATAGTAGTAGGATATGAATTCTATCTTATGGCAAGATCTTGAAGAGCGTAATACTAGCAGCAGTTATTCTCCTGACGATTTCGGGTTCCCAAAAGTCCAATACGAAAATCCAAACAAGCCGATAAACGAAAAAGAAGCTAGAGCTAATCTTGAAAGAATCTTAGGAAGCTCTGTCCCTGTTCAATTTTAGTCTACAGTAATAAATGCTGCTAAATGCGGCGCTAATGTTGTAGGTTTGTGTCGTGAAGATGGAATCGTTCTATCTAGAATGGCAGAAGCAGGTGTTGAGTATCACGAAGCATTTCATAGGGTAATGGAGTTACTATTTACCCCTGAGCAGCGTCAAAAATCTTATGATAAATTTAGGAAAGCTAAAGAAGGTAGACAAAATTTAACAGACAAAGAGATTGCTGAAATATTTGCTGACGAGTTCATGTATTATGCAATGAACGAACCTACAGTTAAATTGCACTGGAACATACTCAAGACATTTAAAGAGATTAAGGAATGGTGCAATATGTGGAAAAAGATAGGTAGTTACAACCTATTTAGAATGTATGCTGCAATAAATTCTGGTAAGTATGCAAATGTCAAACCTGACGAAAGGAGTAAGGAACTTTTCTTGAAATATACCAATGGAAAGGGATATGCATATACTACAAATGGTCATAATTTTGAACATATTATAAACGGTGTTCATTATAAGAAGTTATTAAACTTTATTGCAATGTCTTTCCTACATCCGTCTATTTAGAAGGTAAACCTTGACGGAAGTAACTTGGATGAATTTAAGATTGATGAAAACCTCCTTATAAGAAAACAGGTGGATATAAACAACCCTGTAACGGAAGATACGTCGTTGGATGTACCAATTAATATCTTTACAGAGTATATGAATAATGCGCCCGAATCTACTAGATTGGCATTGCAAGAAGTACTTGATAACTTTGATATTGTTAAATAGGATCTTGCTGCGTACATATCCTTATTTGCTACAGATTACAAAGTTAAATACGAGCAAGATAACTTTAGCAAAAAAGAAGGTGTTGATACAGTAGGTGGGCAGTTTGATGAAGATGCTTCTACTACTTCAGAAGAAGATGTGTATGATTCTTGGCTTGACGACCACGTTAAAGAATCTTATGAGTTTGCTCCAATAAGTAGAATGACAGAGAAGACAAAATTCTTTTTCTCTGCAATACCTAAATCAAAGCTTACTGACAAAGGCTGGTCATTTGAACTGAATGAGCTTGGATTGCCTGAAATGTATGATGCATAGTATTCGTTTATTACAGTACTCAACGAAGTTTCCGGGTGCAGATCTATTCCAGAAATGTGTGCCAAATTGAATAAACTTGGAGAAAATGATGGACTTTTCCATATTGTCGCCGGTAGATTTGGTAAACTGTGGGAAAAGGTGTTAAACGGAGAAGGTGATGCAGATGATTTGGCTTTGGTTGTGTAGATTTTTACACAGCTTAAGTCCACAACAAATGAGTTTGTATTAGCAAAAGGAATTCATAAGAAGAACGGAGAATACGATGTGCAAATTGAAAAAACAGACCAAGCATATAATGCAACAAAGTATGTAAAAGATTGGGCACAGTCGTTTGCAATCGGTGGCTGCAGATTCTTTAGACAAGCAGAAGATGGAAAATATGTAATGAACGGCAACTTTGATGCTAATGTGTTTGGAAAAGTTGTTTCTTAGATGACTGCTATACAAAATAATGTTATTAATGGCACATATAGCACAATAGACGACATAGATAAAGCGAAGAGGCAGTATATATTCTACATTAACACGTTGGGAATACCGTTTACTAAAGATATGTTGGATAAGTATTTGTGGTCTGAATACGAAGATGTACAAGCGCGCGGGCTAAAAACATTCTTTGAGGTGAACAGAAATGATATTGACGACTTTTATAAAAAAATAGCTTCTCTAAATCTTAAAGGCTAGTTAAATATAACTGAAGATGGAAAAGTTGCTGCCGGAAATAGGCTTCCGTTAGATGGATATTTTGCAAAAGATAAGTTTTTGACAACGTTGGCAAATGCTAAATATAAATGGCATAGAGCACATGACCAAATGAGTGTCCTTATTGCAAATAATGCTAAAGCTTATACAAAGTCTGAAAACAATCTTATTACTGATAGATTGGATGAAATAATGTACGACGAAGAGGCTCAGCGCTAGCTAATGAGTGATGCGTATAACTATAATGCAGAAACAAATAA
>Ga0247608_10003240_pt1 | contig 19239 bp, 15 predicted proteins | sample 176DNAGHGlowgp2_FD_193490 | JGI IMG/M metagenome (GOLD analysis project Ga0247608, IMG submission 193490) | Sheep rumen microbial communities from Palmerston North, Manawatu-Wanganui, New Zealand - 1766 DNA GHGlow gp2 | ecosystem: Host-associated > Mammals > Digestive system > Stomach > Rumen ...
GTACCGCAACATCACGGGCAACACCGCCGCCGCTTGGGGCTTGATGGCCGCCAGCGAGAAGTCGGGCCGCCCGCTGTTCCTCGGTTCGTATCCCATCACGCCGGCCACTGACATTTTGGCCGAGCTGACCAAATACAAAAACCTCAACGTCAAGGCTTATCAGGCTGAAGACGAAATCGCCGGCATCATGTCGTCGATCGGCGCCGCCTTCACGGGCTGCATGGCCGTGACGACAACCTCTGGCCCTGGCCTCTCGCTGAAGAGCGAAGCCTTGGGTCTGGCCGTGATGACCGAACTGCCGCTCGTCGTCATCGACGTGCAGCGTGGCGGTCCTTCGACGGGTCTGCCGACCAAGATGGAACAGAGCGACCTGATGCAGGCCCTCTATGGCCGCAATGGTGATGCTCCGCTCGTGGTCATCGCTGCCCGCAGCTCCGCCGGTTGCTTCTACACCGCTTTCGAAGCCGCCCGTATCGCCATGGAGCACATGACTCCTGTCATCATGCTCAGCGACGGTTCGTTGGGCAACGGCTCCGAGGTGTTCCGCATCCCGCGCATGGCCGACCTGCCGACCATCACGCCTCCTTTGGCCAAGGCCGACGACCCGAACTATATGCCTTACCGCCGCGACGAGAAATGGCTCCGCCGCGAATGGGCTATCCCGGGCACGCCTGGTTTGCGTCACCGCGTGGGCGGTCTGGAAAAGGAAAACGGCAAGGGCAACCTGTCCACCAATCCTGAGAACCACCAGATTATGACCGAACTCCGCGAGGAAAAGATCAACCGCGTGGCCAACGACATCCCGCTGCAAGAAATCTACGGCGACAAGAACGCCGACCTGCTCGTGGTGAGCTGGGGCGGTACCTTCGGCACCGTCCGCACGGCTGTCGAGAAGCTGATGGAAGAAGGCAAGAGCATTGCCCATGCCCACTTCGACTACATCATGCCGTTGCCGCGCAACACAGAGGAAGTGCTGCAAGGTCACAAGAAGATCGTGGTTTGCGAAATCAACCGCGGCCAGTTTGCCAAGTATCTGCGCATGAACTTCCCGGAATACAAGAGCGAACAATATAATAAGGTGCAAGGTCTGCCGTTCACCCTCGGCGAGCTTGAGGCTAAGTTTAACGACCTTTTAAAATAATACGACTATGGAAAACCAGAATATCGAACAAGAGGTCATGCTGACCAAAGAAGATTTTGCAAGCGATCAGGTGGTGAAATGGTGCCCTGGTTGTGGCGACCACGCCATCTTGAAGGCCGTTCAAGACATTTTCCCGAAGTTGGGCAAGAAGAAGGAAGACATCGTTGTCGTCAGCGGCATCGGCTGCTCCTCGCGCTTCCCCTACTACATGAACACCTACGGTTTCCATAGCATCCACGGTCGTGCCGCCGCTGCCGCCACTGGCGTGAAGCTGGCCAACCCGAACCTCAGTGTGTGGATGATTACCGGCGACGGCGACTGCACCGCCATCGGTGGCAACCACTTCATCCATGCCTGCCGTCGTAACATCGACATCAACCTGATCCTGTTCAACAACCGTATCTACGGCATGACTAAGGGTCAGTTCTCACCCTGCACGTTCCGTGGCACGAAGACCAAGACTTCGCCGCAAGGCACCTACGAAGACCCGTTCAATCCTGGCGAACTCGCCATCGGCGCCAAGGCCACTTTCTTCGCCCGTGGCGTTGACATCAACCCGAAGGAACTGAGCGAAATCTTCATGGAGTCGTACAAGCACGATGGTATCGCCGTGACCGAAGTCCTGCAAAACTGCATGATTTTCTCGAATGGCGTTCACGAAAACATCACCGGCAAGGACGTTCGTGACGACATGCAAGTGAAGTGCGTACACGGCCAGCCCTTGATTTTCGGCAAAAACCGCGACAAGGGTATCATGCTGAAGGACAACCATCTCGAAGTCGTCACCATTGGTGAAAACGGCATTACGGAGAAGGACATCCTCGTTCACGACAAGACCACTGAGGACACGGGTATCCACATGATGCTGGCACACATGATGCCGCCTCATTTCCCTGTCGCCATCGGTGTCATCCGCGACGTGAAGGCCCCGACCTTCAACGACAGCCTTGACCAAGTCATCGAAAACGAGAAGGCCAACTCGAAGATCCACTGCATGGACGACCTGCTGAACAGCGGCTCGACCTGGACGATCGACTAAGCTAAGGCCCCTGAGCCCGTCGAAGGGCCGACACAAGACGTGCCTCGACTGGCTGACCTTAAATATGAAAAAATCCCGCTCGTTTGGGCGGGATTTTTTGTTGGGATAAGACCTGCTTGCCTATGAATTAGGCAAATTTTACTTCATTCTTGCCTATGAATTAGGCAAATTTTGATATAATCTTGCCTATGAATTAGGAAAAATTTTGCTTGTTCTTGCCTATGAATTTGGAAAATATGTGTTTTGACGGGGCTTCATTCGCATCTTCGGTCGCTGCATAGTTTTGTCAATATGGCCGACCGACATGTTACGGCGGTGCGTTTCTGGAGTGGTGAGTTCAGCGTTCAGGACACTTTCACTCCTGAGCCAGAAAGGCGGCCTTATCGGCTCATCAATGTCCCGTTTTATTGCATTAGTCAATTGGAAGCGATACTCAAACGGTATTTGGTATAAATTGAAGTAAATCCCGCTCGTTTGGGCGGGATTTTTGTTGTATTCTCCGCAAGATGACAGAGAAAATCGTTATTTTTGCATTCTAAACCCCGTCGGCAATGAACAAAACAAGAAAAACGACCAAAACCAAGAAAAACAACAACGAGAAAAAGCCTACCTCGAATCCTGACGGATATGACATTACAATTTATCCGGAATATTATACTAAAGTTGCCATTCTTATTATAACTGTAATTGTTTATTGTTTGTTGGTGAAATTGTTTAAACCATTTTTCCAGTCAATGAATGAGTGGGTTGCGGTGGCTTTGTCCATATTGTTTATTAGTATAATCGTTTTGCTTCTTATGGATTGTGCGTTAAGATTGGTCGGTGCCACTATAAACATTAGGCTGACAGATGTTGGATTGGAGCAAAGGAAAGTGAAAGGACCGTCTTGGATTCCAGATATTCAAATCGTAAAATGGGAGGAAATGGACTATTATTATTTGTTCGGTAGAAGATATTTGGGAAGCAAATTTAATGGAGATGATTTTTTTATCGACACGAAACGAGGTAAGGATTATGCTTTTAGTACCATGGCTTTTTTCCGCCGCGAGCGTGAATTAAAAAAGACCATGAAAGCATTCCGGTCTGAATTTCTGCGTTTGGCCAACCACAAAGGAATTAAACGGCAATTGCTATGGGAAGAGAAACAAGAATCTTTTAATAAGAAGTATTTGGAGTAATTATCTATTGTAAATCAATATTATATCATATAAACTATAATGAAAATTCCCTTCAAACCCGGAACAATGATTTATCCCTTGCCCGCCGTGATGGTCACCTGCGGCGACTGCGAGGAAAACTACAATATCATCACCATTGGCTGGACGGGCACCATCTGTTCCGACCCGCCCATGTGCTATATCTCCGTCCGCAAGGAACGCCACTCGCACGACCTCATCATGAAAAACAAGGAGTTCGTCATCAACCTGACGACGGAGGAACTGGCTGCGGCTACGGATTGGTGCGGCGTGCGCTCGGGCCGCGACTACAACAAGTTCAAGCAGATGCACCTGCACACCGAGCCTGCCCAAATCGTGAAGGCCCCGTTGATTAAGGAGTCGCCGCTGAGCATCGAGTGCAAGGTGGTGGAGGTGAAGGAATTGGGTTCGCACGACATGTTCATTGCCGAGGTGGTGGCCGTCAATGCGGAGGCAAAACTCATCGACAAAGGCACGGGAGCCTTCCAACTCAACCACGCGAAGCCTTTGGCTTATTCCCACGGCAAGTATTATGGTCTTGGCGAGAAAATCGGCGGCTTCGGTTTTTCGGTGAAGAAAAAGAAGTGACCATGCTCGACCAGTTCAAGGCATATATTAATAGGTATAACCTGCTCGCCGAGGGCGAAAAAGTTATTTTGGCCCTCAGCGGAGGCGTCGACTCGATGGTTTTGGCGGATTTGTTGTTGAAATCCAAAGTGCAGTTTGTCGCGGCGCATTGCAATTTCCATCTGCGCGGCGAGGAGTCGGACGGGGACGAAAAGTTTGTGCGTGAGTTTGCCAGAAAGAATGGGATTCAGTGCTTTGTGAAGCATTTCGAGACGGAAAAATTTGCCAAAGAACAAGGATTATCCATCGAAATGGCCGCCCGGGATTTGCGTTATGCTTGGTTTGAGGAACTAAGGCAGCAGTTGGGCTACAACAAAATCGCCGTGGCGCATCATGCCGACGACCAAGCCGAGACTTTCTTCATCAATTTGTTGCGCGGCGCGGGACTGCGTGGCCTGAAAGGAATGTTGCCACAAAATGGCGTGATTATCCGGCCTTTGCTTTGGGCCTCGCGGGAGGAGATTCGCCAGTATGCCGTTGAAAACCAAATTGTTTGGCGCGATGACCATACCAACGCTGAATCAGTTTATTTGCGCAACAGAATCCGCAATCAATTGTTGCCGGTTTTTGACGAATTACAACCCGAGGCACGGCAAGGCTTGTATAAATCCTTGGAGCATTTGGCTTCCGAAAATGAATTGTATCGCAAACTTTTGAACGAGAAGTTAGCGCAAATTGTGGAGCAAGAGGGTGAAACGCAATCTTTTCCAACTCTAAACTCTAAATTCTCAACTCTCAACTTCCAGTTGCTTTTTGAATGGCTCAGGCAATTTGGTTTCAACGCCGACCAATGCCGTTTCATCTACGAAGCCATCGGAACGGGAATTGGCAACCATTATTATTCTCCAACACATCGCCTCGTTATTGGAAGAAACGAATTGCAACTCTCTAAAATCAAGGAGGATGGAAATGAGGAAGTCCAAGTTGGATTGGGGGAGAAGGAACTGTTTTCCCCGCTGCATTTGAAATTCGCCCAATTCGTTAAATTCGCCGATTTCACCATCGACAAATCACGAAAAGTTGCCCAATTGGATTTCGACAAATTGAAGTTCCCGCTGGCCTTGCGCCACTGGCGGCACGGCGACCGTTTCCATCCCTTGGGCATGAAAGGCTCGAAGCTTTTGAGTGATTTCTTTGTGGACCAGAGGTTTACGGAACAACAGAAATCTTCGGTTTGGCTTCTGACTTCCTCTGGCGGCGACATCGTTTGGGTGGTCGGCTGGCGCATCGACGACCGTTTCAAGGTCACAAATGCGACCAAAAACATTTTTGTTTGCCAAATGGTTGGTTAGATTTGTCATTTAGCGGGAAAATTTTCTATTTTTGCGGCAAAATCACCATTCTTGAATATCAAATAATTGACTGAATATGAAACGACTGTTTTTCTGCTTCCTGATGGCCTTCGTTGCCATCGCGCCACTGAGGGTCAAAGCGCAAATCATCGACCCTGTGCAATGGTCCATCACCATTGAAGACCTTAACGAGAACGAGTTTGATGTGGTCGCCACGGCCACCATCGACCCGCAGTACCACATCTATTCCACCAAGATGCCCGACTTGGCTCCGCTGCCAACTGTATTCGACATCAAGACTTCGGAGTTCTTCGAGGCCGTGGGTGAGGCCCGCGACCTGACTGAGGTGCCGCTGTTTTATGATGACATCTTCGAGGTGGAATACAAGCAATTTGCTGGTTCTGCGAAGTTTGCACAGACCTTCCGCAAGTTGAAGGAAGGCTCATTCCCTGTCACTGGCGAAATCTCCTACCAAGCCTGCAAGGACGGCCAATGCGTCTCGCTCGTCGAGGACGTTGATCTGACTTACGGCGAACCCGCTGTGATTGAGGCTGCCGAACCCGAACAAGAGGCTGGTACAAAATCCAACATCTGGGGCATGATTCTCGAAGCCATCCTTTGGGGCTTCGCGGCTTTGCTCACGCCTTGCGTCTTCCCGATGATTCCAATGACCGTTTCGTTCTTCATGCACGGTGAGGGTGAAAGCAAGGCCCAAGGCCGCTTCAAGGCGTTTATGTACTTCATTTTCATCGTGTTGCTTTACACCTTGCCCATCGCCATCATTATCTTGGTGACTTGGCTTGTGGGTGGTAATAGCGTCACTGCCGACATCTTCAACTGGCTGGCCACGCACTGGCTGCCCAACATCCTGTTCTTCCTGGTGTTCATGGTGTTTGCGGCCTCGTTCTTCGGCGCCTTCGAAATCACTTTGGGCAGCAATATGGTGAACAAGAGCGATAGCAAGCAAAACACCAAGAACCTTGGCGGCATCTTTTTCATGGCCTTGACCTTGGTGTTGGTGTCGTTTGCCTGCACGGGTCCCATTGTGGGCACGGTGCTCATCAAGTCGACTTCGGGCGAGTTCTGGGCGCCCATTGTGACGATGTTTGCCTTCGCCGTGGCTTTCGCCTTGCCGTTCGCCATCTTCGCTTTCTTCCCGAACCTGTTGCAACGTCTGCCCAAGAGCGGCGGTTGGCTCAATTCGGTGAAGGTCGTTCTCGGTTTCATTGAGGTTGCGTTAGGCTTCAAGTTCCTCAGCGTGGCCGACCAAACCTATCACTGGCATCTGCTCGACCGCGAGGTCTACCTCGGCATCTGGATTGTGTGCTTTACGCTGCTTGGGCTTTACCTGCTCGGCAAAATCCGTTTCAAGGGCGAGAAGGAAGTCAAGGAATTGAGTGTGTTCCGCCTCATCCTTATCATTATTGACTTTACCTTTGTCATCTATATGATTCCGGGCATGTGGGGCGCTCCGTTGAAGGCCCTATCTGGCTATCTGCCGCCCAAGCAAACCCTTGATTTCGACCTCAATAGGATCATCGAGGAGAATAGCGAAAAGGTGATTGAGTATGTGGATGCCAAGATGGCCAACATGGCTGTGGCTCCGCAAGGACAGGTGCAAGAAGTTGCCACAGTTGCCTTTACCGAGGAACCCAAGTACGCCGACCTCTTCCACCTGCCACACAATCTGAAGGGCTATTTCGACTACGACCAAGCCCTGGCCGCTGCCAAAGCTACCAACAAGCCGATTTTCATCGACTTCACGGGGCACGGCTGCGTCAACTGCCGTGAGATGGAAGCCAACGTGTGGAGCGACCCACGTGTAAAGGATATGCTGCGCAACGATTTCATTCTCTGTGCTTTGTATGTCGATGACAAGACTTCCTTGCCCGAAGAGGAATGGTACACATCGACCTACGACGGCAAGGAAAAGAAGACCATCGGGCGCAAGTATGCCGACTTCCAAATCTCGAAGTTCGGCACCAACGCCCAGCCTTATTACTGCTTGATGGACCACAACGGCAACCTCCTGATGAAGCCCCGTGCCTACGACCTCGACAAGGATGCCTTTGTGAACTTCCTGAAAGGCGGCATTGAGAACTTCAAGGCTGGGACGTATTACCAGCATGTGGTGGATTGAAACTGCCAATTGATTGAAACGAAAAACGGAAGCACCGACTGGCGCTTCCGTTTTTGTTTTGGCTTTTCAGCAAAGCTTAGGCGATGTTGCCACCCTTCGCAAAATGCTGGTAGAAGGCGATAATCGTCTCGATGCCTTTGTAGAAGTGGTCGAGGCGGTAGTTCTCGTTGGGGCTGTGGATGGCGTCTTCGCCGAGGCCGAAGCCCATCAGGATGGATTTGATGCCGAGCACTTCCTCGAACCTCGCGATGATCGGGATGGAGCCGCCCGAGCGCATCGGGATGGGCTGCTTGCCGTAGGTGTCCATGTAGGCGGCTTCGGCGGCTTTGTATGCCGGCAACTCGATGGGGCAGCCGTAGGCCTGACCGCCATGCAGCGGCGTGACTTTCACGGTCACATAGTCCGGGGCGTTCTGCTCGAAGTAGTCTTTCACCAACTCGGCAATCTTCTCGTGGTTCTGGTTGGGCACAAGGCGGCACGACAGCTTGGCGTAGGCCTTCGAGGGCAGCACGGTCTTGGAGCCTTCGCCCGTGTAGCCGCCCCACATGCCGCAGAGGTCGAAGGTCGGGCGGATGCCGACGCGTTCGATCTTGGTGTAGCCATTCTCACCGCGCAGGGCTTTCACGCCGACGCTCTTCTTGAAGTCGTCCTCGCTGTAGGGCGCCATGTTGAGCAGTTCGCGCTCGCGGGGCGTGCTTTCCACCACGTCGTCGTAGAAGTGCGGGATGGTGATGTGGTTGCTCTCGTCCATGCACTTGGCAATCATCTCGCACAAGGTGTTGAGCGGGTTGGCCACGGCGCCACCAAACAGGCCTGAGTGCAGGTCGGCGTTGGGGCCGGTGACTTCGATTTCCCAGTAGGCCAAACCACGCAGTCCCGTGGTGATGCTCGGTACGTCGGTGGCAATCATCGAGGTGTCGGAGACGAGGATGATGTCGGCCTTCACCAGGTCTTTGTACTCCTCAATCCACTTCGAGAGGCTGCCCGAGCCGATTTCCTCTTCGCCTTCGAGCATGAACTTCACATTGCAGGGCAGGGTGTTGGTCTTGACCATCGTTTCGAAGGCTTTGGCGTGCATGAACGACTGGCCTTTGTCGTCGTCGGCGCCGCGAGCCCAGATCTTGCCGTCTTTGATGACAGGCTCAAACGGGTCGGTGTGCCACAGGTCGATGGGGTCGACGGGCATCACGTCGTAGTGGCCGTAGACCAAGACGGTGGGCAGTTTCGGGTCGATGGTCTTCTCACCGTAGACGATGGGGTTGCCCTCGGTGGGCATCACCTCGGCCTTGTCGGCACCGGCTTTCAGCAGGTTGTCGCGCCAGCATTCTGCGCAACGGATCATGTCGGGCTTGTGGGCCGATTCGGAGCTGATGGAGGGGATTCTGATTAAGCCGAAGAGCTCCTCAAGGAAACGCTCTTTGTTGGCTTCAATGTATTGCTTTGTAATTTGCATAGATTTGATATTTAAAGATTTAAGATTTAAAATTCAAAGATTCAAGATTTATATAGTTGATTGATATTGCCGTTTTCCTCAAATCGTCTCAAGCCCACCGTCTCCCCATCAAACACCGTGTATGTGAAATCATAAATCCAATTTCCCACGACGGTGGTCAAGGCATGGTCGCCAGTCTTGTATTGCATGGGCTTGTGCTGGTGGCCGAAGACGAAGAAGTCAATCGAAGGGTCGAGTTGCGATTGCTCTTGGGCGTATTGGTAGAGGCGGGTGTTGGGGATGTCGTCGTAATAGCCGCGTTCCACCTCGTTTTTGAGTTTTTTTAGGCGGTGATTGTGCGACCAACGCAAGGCCAAACCAATGCCTAGATCAGGGTGCAACCACTTGAACATCCATTGGTTAGGCTTGAACTCGAACACTTTTTTCAGGAACTTGTAGCCACGGTCGCCCGGACCTCTGCCGTCGCCGTGGACCAAAAAGAACTTCTTGCCTTTGATGGTCTTGACGACAGGTTCACGATGCAGTTCAATGCCCAATTCATCATGCAAATAGCCAAAACACCACAAATCGTGGTTGCCGATGAACAGATGGACGGAAATGCCCGCATCGGTGAACTCGGTCAACTTGCCTTGCAGCCTCACGAAACCTTTGGGAATCACCGTCTTGTATTCAAACCAGAAGTCGAAAAGGTCACCCATCAGGTAGAGTTCCTCGCAGTCGGGACGAATCATGTCCAAGAAGCGCAAGAGTTTCCTTTCGCGCTTGTGGCTGTCCTCAAGCGAGGGGATGCCCAAATGGAAATCGGTGACGAAATAGACGGCCATCAGAACTTGATTTCGGCGCTGCGGCGGATGAGTTCGGTGATGAGGGTGATGAGCTTCGGCTCGACGGCGTTCACGGCCTTGATGACTTCCTCGTGAGTGATGCTCACGGGATGATCCTCGCCGTAGATGTTGCCCATGTCGGAGACGATGCTCAAGCCGAAGACGGGCAGGCCGCCTTGTCGCGCCACGATGACCTCAGGCGTGGTCGACATGCCAATCGTGTCGGCGCCGATGATGCGGAAGTAGCGGCACTCGGCAGGCGTTTCGTAGGTTGGGCCAGTGGTCGAGCAGTACACACCATGCTGAACCTCAATGCCTTTCTCGCGGGCGATGTCGTCGGCCATGCGGATGAGGCGTTTGTCGTAAGGTTCGCTCATGTCGGGGAAACGGGCACCAAAACGGTCGTCATGCGGCCCGATGAGCGGGTTGGGCATGGTATGGATTTGGTCGGTGATGATCATGATGTCGCCCACCTTGAAGTCGGGGTTCAAGCCGCCAGCTGCGTTGCTGAGGATGAGGAACTTGATGCCCAACTGCATCATCACGCGGATGGGGAAGGTGACCTCGCTCATCGGGTAGCCTTCGTAGAAGTGGAAGCGCCCTTGCATTGCGACGACACGCCGCCCCGCGATGGTGCCAAAGAGCAGTTGTCCCTTGTGGCCCTTCACAGTCGAGACGGGGAAGTTGGGAATTTCGCTGTAGGGAATGGCAAATTCCACGGCGATGCCATTGGCCAACCCTCCCAAGCCAGAGCCGAGAACGATACCGATTTCAGGATTGAAATTCCTCGTTTTCAGGTTGATATATTCAATTGTGGTTCTGATTTTGTCGTACATAATCCAATATTTCTTCGTTAAACTTCGCTTCGTCATGAAAACGCACGCTGACGGGCAAATCGTATACAGGAGCGGTTTCAAATTGACAAAAATAGGGAGAATTTGTCAATCGGGCGGCATCTTTCTCGGTGGTGACGATGATTTTCTTCGTTCCGTTGCGTTGCGCAAACCGGCTCATGATGCTTTTCACGTCGTTTTCGGTATAGGCGTGATGGTCGGCGAAGGTCATCACCTCAAGATGTTTGTATTGTTGTTTCAATCTGTTTATCAATGGTTTGGGATGGGCGATGCCGCAAAATAGCAAGGCTGTGTCTGCGTCGTTGGCGTCAAAATTTTCAGCCATGGCATTCAAAGGCTGCAAGTCGTTGTATTCCAAATAGGAGAAGAAAACGGTTTGCTCGGGCTGGGGCTTCAGCTGGGCGATGATTTCCTTTTTCTTGCTCTCGTCCAAGTCTTTCGGCGACTTGCTCACAACGATGAAGTCGGCGCGTTTCGCGGCTGACTTTATGTCGCGCAAAGTGCCGGCAGGGAAGAGGAAATCTTTTGTGTAAAGATGCTCGTATTCGGTGAGTAAGATATTGAATCCCGGCCGGATATGGCGATGCTGGAAGGCATCATCCAAGAGGATGACCTTGTTGATTCCCAAGCCCGAAAGTATCTTTTCGACGCCCTCAACGCGGTCTTCGTCGACGCCAATCCGGATGTCGGGGAATTTCCTGAAATATTGCAGCGGCTCGTCGCCTACATCCGCGTAGGTGCTGGTGGCATCCACCCGCTTGAAGCCTTTGGTTTTCCTGCCGTAGCCGCGACTGAGGATGGCTACGCTGAACTCTTTTTTCAGCAGACGAGCCAGATATTCGGTGTGGGGCGATTTTCCTGTCCCGCCCAGGTTGAGGTTGCCCACGCAAATCAACGGCTCATCGAAACGCCACGATTTCAGGATGTGCCAATCATATAGTTGATGCCTGATAGTCAGGATGATATGATGGATTAATGCTATGGGCAGAAGTAAAATTCGCATTCTGGGGGTCAAAATTACGGATTTTTCGCTAATTTTGAAGCCAAATTTTGAAAATATGCTTGTAAAAGACATTTTGAACTGTATCACCGAGGTGGCGCCGCTGCAATGGCAGGAGAGCTACGATAATGCGGGCCTTCAGGTGGGCGACCTTAGCGTCGAGGCGCATAAAGCCTTGATTTGCTTGGACATCACGGAAGAAATTGTGGACGAGGCCATTGCCAAGCACTGCAATGTCATCGTTAGCCATCATCCTTTGATTTTCAAAGGTTTGAAGCATCTGACGCCTCAAACCTACATCGAACGCGCCGTGATGAAAGCCATCAAGCACGATATCGCCATGATTTCGATGCATACCAACTTGGATAACAGCTATTTGGGCGTGAGCCGCGTGTTGGCCGAGCGTTTGGGATTGAAGAATCTGCGCATCCTTCAACCGTTGGAAGGCCATCTGAAGAAGTTGGTGGTTTATGTTCCGCTTTCGGCTGCCGAAGCGGTGCGTAACGCCATGTTTGAGGCGGGTGCGGGCTGCATTGGGAACTATGACTCGTGTAGTTTCAATGCACAAGGTCAAGGCTCGTTCCGTGCTGGCGAAAAGGCGCATCCCTATGTTGGCGAAATCGGGAAGGTGCATTTTGAGGATGAAGTGCGTATTGAAACGGTCGTGCCGAAATATGCTTTGAATCAGGTGATTACAGCAATGTTGAAGGTGCATCCTTACGAGGAGGTGGCCTACGATGTGTTTGCCCTTGAAAACGAGTTCCAACAGGCTGGTGCTGGTATGGTAGGTGAATTTGACAATCCGATGGAAGAGGTTGATTTCCTGCAACTTGTATCGGAAACCATCGACTCGCCTTGTCTGCGTCATTCCGCCATGACGGGTCGTCAAATCAAGAGAGTGGCGTTGTGTGGTGGTTCGGGTAGCCCGTTCATGGGCGATGCCATGCGTCAAAAGGCCGATGCGTATCTCACCGCCGACATCAAATACCATGACTTTTTCATTCCCGAAAACGCCATGTTGCTCGTTGACGGAGGTCACTTTGAGACCGAACAATTCACGAAAGAATTAATATATGAGCTAATTAGGAAAAAATTTCCTACCTTTGCAGCCGAAATCGCTGAAACGAAGACCAATTCGGTTCATTATTTTGTAAGAAATAAGTAATCATCAATATGGCTAAAAAAGAAACAAAAGAAGTCGCTGAAGTAACGGAAGTTGCTGAGGTGCAAGAAGTTAACAAGACGAAAAAGACCTCTAAAAAGTCTACCAAGGCAGATCTGGAAGTGAATGAGGAAGAGGCTGAGTCTAAAAAGGTTGCGACAACAACTGCCAATGCTGAAGTGGAGCCTGAGGCCACCCAATCCAAGAAAACTGTGAAAAAAGCCACGAAAGCCCAGGCCGAGCCTGAACCTGTGGTTGAGGACAAGGAAGCCAAAAAGACGACCAAGAAAAAAGTCGTCAAGGAAGAGGCTGCTCCCGAGGTGAAGGTTGAGGAGCCTGTCGCTGTGGAAGAAAAACCCGCTGCCAAGGAGATGCCGAAGCCGGTGGAAGACCCTGTCGAGGTCAGCGTTGAACAAAAGCTTGTGGCACTTTATACCTTGCAACAGGTGGATTCCAAGATTGACGAGATCCGCGCCTATCGTGGCAATCTGCCTCTCGAGATCCAGGACATGGAAGACGAAATCGCTGGCTTGGAGACGCGTATTGCCAACTTCAAGGAAGAAAGCAAGAAGCACCAAAAAGATATCTCTGACTACAAGATCAAAATCAAGGAGACGGAAGCCTTAATCAAAAAATATGAGGATCAGCAGAATAACGTCCGAAACAATAGGGAATACGATTCTTTGACAAAGGAGATCGAATACCAGAACCTTGACATCCAGCTCTCAGAGAAACGCATCCGCGAGATTACCGCAAAGGATAACGATGTGGCGGCCAAGGTCGCTCAAGCGCAGTTGCGTCTTAACGAACTGAAAGGCTCCCTGAAGGAGAAAAAGGATGAGCTTAGCTCACTGGTGGAAGGCACCGAAAAAGAAGAGGAGCAACTGTTGCAGCGCTCGTCCGACTGCGAGAAGTTGGTGGAAGATCGTCTTTTGGTCGCCTACAAACGTATCCGCAAGAATGCGCGCAATGGCCTTGCCGTGGTGGGTATCCACAACGAGGCTTGCGGTGGTTGCTTCAACCGCATTCCGCCCCAACACCAGTTGGACATCTGCACGCACAAGAAAATCATCGTCTGCGAGTATTGCGGTCGTATCCTTGTCGACAAGGGTATCATCGATCAATACAACGATTGACAATCATCATAGTTGTAAGTTTTTTTGGTTTATCGAGAGGCTGCCCCGTGGCAGCCTCTATTGTTTTAGAACTTGACTTTGAGCGTGGCCAAAACGATGTTCCGGAATTGCTTGTGGTTGATAGGCTCAATGCCAAGCTCACCAGCGTCATAAAGGATATTGTACGATTGCCTGTAGCTCAGTTCGTAGGCGAAGTCGAATGTCGTGCTGAACGAGACGGGGATGCTAATGCCACATGAGGCTTTCTTGACACTGCCTGTGGCTTCGCCGAGGCCGAACGGACTGCCATAATAGCCGAGACCGATCCTGAGATAGGAGTCCCTCACGCGCCATTCGCTGCCAAGACGGAAATTGAGCGTCTTGCCGTAGGTGGTTTTGATATCCGCATTCACGTCACTGTAATCATAATCGTCAGCACTGAATCTTGCAGCGCCAAAGTTGGTGTATTCTGCATCGAAGCCTATCATTCCTTGTTCACCAATGAAGAAGGCCATACTGCCTACCCATTTGAGGGGCTTGATAAAGGTGTATTCATAGTTCGACTCGAGACTGGTATACTTTTGTTTGATGTGGCTGATTTCCGACTCGGTCTCGGTTTGCCATGATTCGTCAAAGTTGTAAATCGTAGGGGAGTGGAAGGCCGCACCCAGGCTGAGCCAGCGGTTGGCGCGATAGATAAGCCCGATCCTTACGTTGCCTCCCAATGCGTTGCTACTGATGCTTTCCTTGAAACTCCATTGGTCGAAATCGGTGTCGGTACCTTCAACTTTGCTCTCCTCAAGTTTTTTTTCTCCTACTCGTTTGGTGTGGTTGAGGCTGGCGCAGAAACCGATGTAGAGGCGGTCCCAATAGTTGGCACTACCGGCAAAAGTCCATTCTTCCGAACGTCCTCTAAACATCCTTTCTTGACTTTGCCAGATGTTGCCTTGGGGTACAGGGCTGCTGTAATACAAACCTTGTTCGTCATGAAACAGGTCGATGATATGAGTGCTCCAGGCAGGATAGACTGTGTAGGGGAAGGCGTTTTGCAGCTCTTGCTCGGCATAGCCGTCAATTTGTGCCAGATAGTTGTCAACCAACGAGCTGCTTGGGTTGATGCCTTTGGCAAAGGTGTGCTCGTTGTATTCGTTGGTACGTGTCAATCCAATGCCGAATTGCGTGAAACGCAAGGGCCTAAAGTTGCTCCTTTGCTTGGTGCTGACCCAGCCGAGGTTGGGGATGGAAAGCTGCGTCCTATTGGCGTGGTTTTTCTCATCGTAGTAGGTCGATGTGTTGTAGTTGTCGAGGAAGCCCAGCGATGCGGTGAATTCGTTGCTGCGATAGATGCCCATCCCTGCGGGGTTGATGCAGCATGAGGTTATGTCGCCACCGATGGCGCCTATGGCATTGCCCATACCCAAGGCTTTTGCTGTCCCTTGGTAGTAAGTCTGCGAAAACAAGCAGGCGTCGTCGCTTCCTTGAGCAAAGCAGGTCATAAAAGCCCCAAGGGCAACGACGGTCGTGATGATTCTCTTCCTTTCCATAAAAAAAGACTACCTTTGATTTTGAACTGCAAAGGTAGTCTTTTATTTTCAATTGGGAGAAAGCCCGTGGAATTTATCTTCTTCCACCACCGCTTGAGCGACTTCCGCCTCCTGAGCTGTGGCTGCTTGAGCTGTGGCTGCCTCCACTGTAGCTGCTGCCTGAGCTGCGACTTCCGCCGCTGTAGCTGCCTGAGCTACGGCTTGAGCTTGACGAAGAACTTCTGTAACTACCGCTCGATGAACCGCTTCTGTTGTAGCTGCCACTCGACGAGTTGCCTCTGTTGTAGCTTCCCGTGCTGGAATTACTTCTGTTGTAGCTTCCTGACGAGCTGTTGCGGTTCGTTCCCATTGAAGAGGGACGCGAGTTGCTGCCTTGCGGACGCACATATTCTGAACTGGAGCGCGACGGACGGCTGCTGCTGGGCGAGGTGTAGGTCTGGCGGTTGCTTTGACTGCTCGGACGAGCATTGCTTGAGCTCGACGGACGGCTGGCCGAGGCATTGCCCGTGCGGCCACTTGTGCCTGCCGACGGACGGCTGGTGGTCGTCGGACGGCTGCTTACTGTCGGGCGACTTGTCGTGCCACTCGCCGTGGGACGGCTCATGCTGCCAGGAGTTCTGCCGCTGACCGAAGCGCCTGCATTGGTGCGGCCCGACATGCTGCCTCCATTGGTGAGGCTCTGGCGACCGTTATTCGGCAAGCTGTGGCTCATCGAGCCGCTGGTGCCGTTGCCGTGGCGCACGCTGGCCACATAGCTGCCCAGGCTGCTGCCTCCAGGTTCGTATCCACCGTGATGTCCGCCTCCATGGTGATGCCAATCGTGGTGGTGGTGATGATAGTAGGGGTGATGCCAATAGCTGTAGCCCCAACCGTAGGTCCAGTACGGATCCCAACCCCAGTAGTAGTTGTAGTGGTAAGGATAGCCCCAATACCAGTTCCAGCTCCAATAGCTGCTCCAATAGGGACGATAGCCCCAGCCCACATAGAAGCTCGGATAATAGTTCCAATAGAAGGGGTCGTAGCTGTTTACGTAGACATAGGTGTTGCCACTGCTGCCCCCATCGTAGGTGTAATAATCATCATAGTAGTCTCTTGACGAAGAGGCTTGCGTACCGAAACGCTTGATTCGCGTGGCAAAATCGGCATCGTAATAGGTCTCTGTGGTGGTGTAAACCACGCCATTGGTGTCGGTCACCGTCTCAGTGGTCTGGTAAACGGGCTCGGCATTGTTGACATAGTTCTTGCTGTCGGAATAATAGGCTTGGTAGTCATATTCCGTGTTGCTGCTGATGCTAGGGCTCACATAGGAGCCGTTGCCAGTGGCCATCTTGCCCGTGTTGCCGTAAGGCGAATAGTAGGTGTCGTCTTTGGCCATGTTGCGGTTCGACGAGCAACTGACAAATACCATCAAGGCAATGATCGGGATGAGTCTTAACGCTTTCATTTTTCTATAGGTTTTTATTTTGTTCTTTTATTCTGTTTGTTCGCCTACAAAAATATGCAAATATCATACCAAAAACCGCTTTCTTTCAGCCAAATTCAAAATTAATCCATTTTGATGACGCGCCCGTCACTAGTGCATTCCTTGACAATCCATGGATTGCCTCTATAATACACGTTTCCAATGCTATAAAGCCATACGGTGAGTTTTGTCCTTGCCAACACATAGGTGTCGTTGGTCGACTCACTCTGCACCCTGACGAAGTTGGAGTTGAGGTTCTCGGCATGAACCACGCCATAACTCCTTGTGATGATCTCAGTGTAGTTGGCTTCGCCGCTCAATGTCACCTCCGATGTGCCGTTGCCAAAATGGGTCTTCAGCACACCGCAGTCGAAGTCCAGGTTGATGTTGCCACAGCCTTCGTTGATGTTGAGGTAGAATGTCTTGATCCAAACCGTGTCGACGCCCAATTCCGTTGAGTCGATAGTCTGTTCACCAACGCCCATGATGGGCTCCGCACAGCTCAGGTCGCCGACGGAGGCGAAATTGATGGTCTGAAGGCTGTCGTAATACACCGTCAGGTCGATGTCGTAGTCATAGCTCCGGAGCCAGTTGTATTCGTTCTCGTTCTTGATGAACAGGGTGTCGCCTTCGATTTCGGTGGTCACTTTCTCGACAAGATTTTTCGGACAAGTGAGCTCCAAACGGGGATGACTGTCGCGCACGAGCTTGACATTCACGTTGTTGTACATCGAGATGACGCTGAACCGATGCTCAACGTTGCGTTGCTCGGTGACGGGCTCGCCGTTGTTGAACAGCGCGTCCATCTTCGTGCACGAGGCCAAGGTGAGGCTAACGAGGAAAAACAGGACTGCGATACGGTTTCTTTCCATGGCGCGGTAGGTAGTATTTGTGTTGGATATGATAGCCGATGCCGACGCTGATGAAGTCGGCCTTGATGTCGTAGGTGGTGAAGGCGAGGGTGGCAAACAGGTTGTCGGTGAAGTAGTATCGGGCCGCCACTTTCTGGTAGAACAGCATGCCGAACGTCTTCGAATTGAGCGGCACGTTGTTGCGCAAGCCCACGTTGAACATGAAGCTGACGCGGTCGAGCAGCATCTCGTAGGAGAACAATAGTCCGGGCTTCAGGTAAATGTCCCAGTCGGGCTTTGTGATCTTGTCGGAGTTGTCATAAACGAGTTCGAGGCCCATGCCCAAGCGGTCGCGCTCGGTGAGCTGGAACATGAAGTTGGCAGCGATGTTGTGGACGAAGAAATACTGATGTGTGCCGTATTGTTGGCTCAAGTCCTTGAAGCCCAACGTGTATTGGTAGTCGGTGACGAAATGCCGCTTGCCGTCGAACTCGAAGAGGTAGTTCTTGGGGCGCAAACGCTTGTCGATGTGGGCCTTGGGCGGTGCCAAGTACCACGAAAGGCCCGTGGCCACGCTGAAGATGTTGATGCCCATGTTGGGCGAACGCGTGGCGCCGTTCGAGAAGTGGGTGAGTCCCGCCGAGGTCACCCAATGCAGTCGCTCGACGATGCGTTGCCGGTATTCGAACGACAGGTTGATGGCCGCGTTGACGTGCGATCCGATGGCGTAGTTGTGGAAGTTCTCCTTCGGGTCGAACTTGTTGGTGAGGTAGGAGACGCCCACGCCCAGTTTGAAGGTCAGCTTGCTCGTCTCGCTCGGCGTGATGGGGAAGTTGATGAAAGGGTAGAGGGCGAACACCTTGCCCAACTCGGCGGAGATGCTGTCGTTGCCGAAGCTGGAATAATAGAAGGTGAAACCGATGGAGGGATAGTTGTGCAGCACCTCCCAACGGTTCTCGCCGTAAGTGTTGCGGTGGAGCGAGAACTCATAGCCCGGCGTGTGGCGGCTGTAACGCCCTAAGGCTGAGTGGTATTCGTCGTTCTGGAAGTACATGTAACCATAGTGCACCCGAGCCTCCACCTCGTAGTTGCGGTGGCTCAGTTGCGCTTTCGCATGGCCCCCTATTAATAATAAGGTGCACAGTGCGAAAAGGATATGGCGGCGTTGTCGTTCCATTGGGGCTGCAAAGGTACGAAAAACTTAGATATTTGGGAGATTGCCTTCGGAAATGGTGGTTGTAGGGCTGTCACATCGTGGCAGCCGCTTATTTTGGGTTTGCCCAAGCGGCTGCCATAATATGACAGCCCTACAACCCAAGATTTGATTATACAACATACAATAATATTCCATACCTTTGCACCTTCAAATCAATTCATCATGGACGAAAGACTACAAGCCTTCAAGCGTTTGCTCGACATCATGGATGCCGTGCGTGCCGGCTGCCCGTGGGACAGCACCCAAACCATCCACAGCCTGCGCCACCTCACCATCGAGGAGACCTACGAACTCAGCCAAGCCATCCTCAACGACGACCTCAA
>Ga0247608_10003242_pt1 | contig 19233 bp, 12 predicted proteins | sample 176DNAGHGlowgp2_FD_193490 | JGI IMG/M metagenome (GOLD analysis project Ga0247608, IMG submission 193490) | Sheep rumen microbial communities from Palmerston North, Manawatu-Wanganui, New Zealand - 1766 DNA GHGlow gp2 | ecosystem: Host-associated > Mammals > Digestive system > Stomach > Rumen ...
GATGTCCATGTTATATCCTGCCTTGTGGATGTCCTCCACAATCTTATCGCACTTAGCCTTGCGGCGACTAGCAATCATAAACTCTGTAAACACGTCAGCGTTCTGAGCGATCTTAAATGCAGCAACGGTAGCCACGCCACCTGCGCCAATCATTAATACTTTTGCCATAGTCTATAATATTTAATGTTAATACTTCGTATTGAGCCCTCTCACGTTCGGCATAGCTCAAGCAAGCTTGGCTCTGCTCTCACTTAATCGAGGCCTTTAATCTTTAATCTCATCGGCCTTGATGCCCAGGGCAGCCATGAGCGAGTAGCCAAGGATTTCCTGACGATAGTTGCCGCCTGCTGTGGGTTGCATGGTGAACACTGTCACACGCTTTTCATCATCGTCGGCCTTGCGCAGAGCCTCGCGTACATTATTATATATAGAGGCGTCTTCTGCGTTTGGTATTACCATAAGGCGCTTCACGTCCTTCTGTGCCAGTACCAGCTCCAGCACCTCGCCAAAGAAATCGCTGCTCTTGGCCAGTCCCTCAGTGTGGTAGGCATTGATGGTGAACTCGCCCAGATGGTCCTTGAATGCCTTGCCTGTCAGGTCGCTGGCATAGTTGCCTGGCACGAAGTTGTCCATCTGCTGCTTGTCCTTATTGTGTATCAGTATCACCTGTATCTCGTTCTCGCCATCTCTTATGCCGCCATCCAGTGCAATGCAGTCCAGCCACTTGGCTATGTCGGCCTGTGGTATGCGGCGTCCTATCATCCTCTCGAAGTTCACGATGAGGTTGAACGCAACGGTATCAACGTAGTCGGCATCAGCCAGGACCACGTTTGCGCTCCATTTTACTTCTTTATTAAGTTCATTGTTCATATCGGACTGCAAATATACAAACTTTTTTGGTAAGTCGCAAACTTTTCGTGTTTTATTTGGATTTATCCCTGATTATATTTGGTTTTCTTCTCACTTATTCGTACCTTTGCAGCCAAATTCAAAATAATTAATAAAATAAAGTATCAAATTCAAATGTCTACATTAACAATTCTTATTGTCACAGTGTTCTGTTTAGGCTATCTCTGTATAGCGCTTGAGAGCCTGACGAAAGTGAATAAGGCAGCTATTGCGCTGCTGATGTGTGTGCTGTGCTGGACACTGCTCATGCTCGATCCATTTTCGTATTACCCTGGCATTCTGGGTGGCGATGTGATGCATCACATCTCTGAGGTTATCGAGCACCATCTGGGCGATGCCGCAGGTACACTCTTCTTCCTGATGGGTGCCATGACCATCGTAGAAATCGTGGACTCTAATGGTGGTTTCAACTTTGTGCGCGACACGCTGAAGACTCGCTCTAAGCGCAAGCTTATGTGGCGAATGGCCTTTATGACCTTCTTCCTGTCGGCCATCCTCGACAACCTCACCACCAGTATCGTAATGATTATGGTGCTGCGCAAGCTGGTGCAGAGTCGTCAGGACCGTCTCATCTATGCTGCGCTGGTTGTGATATCAGCCAACTCAGGAGGCGCTTTCTCGCCCATTGGCGATGTTACCACCATCATGCTTTGGATCAAGGGCGTAATCACCACTCAGGGCGTGCTTACAGAAATCTTTATCCCATCGCTCATCTCTATGTTTGTGCCTGCATTCATACTGCAGTATCAGCTCAAGGGCAAGTTTGATAAGGAGCAGAATCTGCCTAAGGCCGATGTAAGCACATTCACTAAGTCGCAGCGCGACATCATCTTCTGGCTTGGTGTAGGCGGTCTGTGCTTTGTGCCCATATTCAAGACCATCACCCATCTGCCTCCATTCATGGGCATTCTGCTGGTGCTGGGCCTGCTGTGGACCGTTACTGAGATATTCCACTACAATGCATCCGACGACGATACAATGGCAAAGCGCGTAAGCGACCTGCTGTCGAAGATCGACCTCTCTACCATAATGTTCTTCCTGGGCATCCTGATGGCTGTGGCAGTGCTGCAGGAGGTAGGCGTGCTGACCATGCTGGGTGGCGTGCTCGACACCACATTCGAGGGCAACCACTTCCTTGTAACTGGTATCATTGGTGTGCTGTCGTCGATCGTTGACAATGTGCCTCTGGTAGCTGGCTGCATGGGTATGTATCCTGTGGCTGCTGCAGGCGATATGGCCATCGACGGCATCTTCTGGCAGCTGCTGGCCTACTGTGCTGGCGTGGGCGGCTCAATGCTCATTATCGGCTCTGCTGCTGGTGTAGTAGTAATGGGACTGGAGAAGATTACCTTTGGATGGTATATGAAGAAGATTACCTGGGTAGCTTTTGTAGGTTATCTCGCAGGTATTCTGGTCTACTGGTTAGAAAGAGCGTTGCTGTTCTAAATGTTCTAAATAAACAGAAAACCCTCGCAGACTTGCGAGGGCTTTTTGTTTCTATACCTTTGGTATCCATAGCCAGAAGGTTGATCCATGACCTTCGCCTTCTGACGTTACACCTATCTTACCTTCGCAGCGCTCGGCTATGGCCTTACAGATGCTAAGACCAAGACCTGTGCCCTGTACAAAGTCGTTCAGCTTTACAAAACGCTCGAACACTGCTGCCTGCTTGTCCTTTGGTATACCAGCGCCAGTGTCTTCGCAGTAGAAGTATATGCCACCGTCCTGCTCACGATAGCCCACCTTGATGTGGCCCTCGTGGGTGTACTTGATAGCGTTGGTGGTGAAGTTGGTCAGCACCTGCTGTATGCGGCCCTTGTCGAGTGTGGCTGTGAAAGTGTCGTAAGGATTGTCCTTGATAAACATCACGCCAGCCTCGTCTACACGCTGCTGTAGTGTCTGACAGATATCGTCGAACACCTTGGCAAAGTCGACCGTCTCAGGCTTTATGGCCAGCGATTGTCCTACGTTAGATGCCTCAAGGATATCATTGATCAGTCGCATCAGCATGTCGCAGTTGTTGCGAATGATGCGTATGAACTCCATACGTTCATCATGACTGTCGACCATAGGCAACAGATCGCTGAATCCCACGATGGCATTCAGTGGCGTGCGTATCTCGTGCGTCATGTTGGCCAGGAAGGCAGCCTTCATCTTACCACTCTCTTCAGCGCGCTGGGTCTCTGTTCTGAGTCGATCCTGGGCCTCCATCAGGTTGTTGATGTTACGTGCCACGCCAAAGAAACTTACTGTCTTGCCATTGTTGTCAACCTTAGGTATACCACTGATGCTGTACCACACAGGCTGAGGCTCTGTTGGGGTGTGGTTGAAGTGCAGTATGGCATTGTATGGCTTGGCCTGTTCGATAGCTTCCCTGGCTCCATTAAATGCTTGCTCGCGCATCTCGTCTACCACGCCGCCAAAGAAGTCGGCAAACGACTCCAGATAGTCAGAATGGCGCCCACTGCGGCTGAAGCTGATAAGGTCTTTGTCAGGATGGAATGTCCATACAAACATACTGCTGTTTTCCAGCAGATATCCCAGCTGCTCCTCATAGAACTTGATATCGCTGGTGGCCTTGCTCAACTCTCTGTCGTGCTTGGCCTGCTCCAGATACAGGCTGCGCTCTGCAGTCATGTCGCGTGCTGTTACTACATAGAATTGCAGTTTTCCCTCATCGTCGAATGTTGGGTGCACCTTTATCTCGATATACTTGTAGATGCCAATCTCTGGATAGAACATGCGCTGACAAACGTGGAACGGCTCCTCGTCGTTCTTGGTGTACTGGCCCTTGATCAGTGGCACATCGAACAGGTTCATCTGGCGGAAGAACTTCTCACCCTCCTTGTCAAACTCGCACAGTTCGCTCATACGACGGTTGACGTTGATGAGTGTTCCACTCTTATCGTAGAACGACATGGCGATAAGACCGTTGTCGAACATATTCTGATACTTACTGGCTATCTCCTCATTCATGCGCTCCTCCAGTATCTCATGGGTGTAGTCTCTGAACGATGTGATGACGTAGCGTGGCTTGCCGTCCTGATACTCCACCACAGCGTGTCCCTCTATCCAGCGCCAGTCAGGTTTCTTTTCTGTACCTTTGTTGTAACGGCGTCTCAGGGATCCCAGGTTCTTTTCGCCCTTTGCCATCATCTCCATGGCATCCTTGTAGTTGTTTCTCTCCTCTTGTGGCAGACGGGCCAGAAATTCGTCTATACTCAACCCGTCCTTAGGCAGCATGTCGCCATAGGCGTTGCGTATGTGGTTGGTCTCCAGGTCGTTCTCTATCACATAGAAGTTGCCTGAGCGCAGTGCCTGTGTCATCATCTGGTTTATGTCGAGCGATTGCTCTACAGCCTTCTTTACTCTTACGCGCATCATGTGGCTGAACAGCAGTATCACTATGGCTGCCATAACGATGGCTATCAGCAGTATGAGTGCCATGGGCGATGCATCATTGTGTACACGCTCTGGATGGAACCACTTGTCGCGTATCTTCTGTATGTCGCCATCCTGTTCCATTCGTGCATACATATCGTCGATGGCCTCTATCAGGTCCTTGTCGTATCCTACAATGCGCAACTCGCCTGATGGCATGTCAGTCTCGTCAAACTCTATGCCGTCCAAGCCAAGCTCCTTTGCCTTCTGTTTCAGCGGTTGCTCGCCCCACATGTAGTACTTGTACTTGCCGCTGCGTATACCCATCAGCGCCTCGCGTGGCGAGTGATACTCTACAGCGAAACTCTTGTCGCGTAGTTCTGATACCTTCAGGTCTACGTAGTCGTTCTTCTTCAGTGTCAGTGTGTCGCCTTCGCCCAGTTGGCTTATGCGCTTCAGTGGTCGTGTGCTCCTCAGTCTTACAGCCCTTACATTATAATATGTTATCATGTTGTGGGTGTAGTAGTAGGGGGCCCTGTCATACTTATACTTCAGCACGTGTATCAGGTCGGCCTCGCGGTTGTCGAATGCCTGTGTGGCCAGATACCACTCTTTCATCACGTATATGTGTGGTATCTTCATCTTGCCGAGTATGGCATCCAGCACCTCAACATTGTAGCCGTCAGGTTCGCCAACGTCGTTTCTGTACTCGTATGGAGGAAACTCCCAGTCGGCCACTATCACAAGTGGTTTCTCCTTGGTGTATTCACGCTGATATTCAGCCTTGGCGCTGTGTGTGTGGCACAGTGCCAGCAGACTGATAATGGCTAGTATGTATATCTTCTTGATCATCATAATCTATAGTGTTTTTTTATTGGTCGCGTTCCATTTCTATCATCTTACATGGTATCGAGAACCACACTATGGTGCCCTTGCCCTCAGTCGATGTCAGGTCAATCTTGCCGCCCATGTACTCTACCAGCTCATGGCTTATGCTCAGTCCCAGACCAGAGCCACTGTTGGCGCCTGTCACAAATCGGCCAAAGATATTGCCCAGCGCCTCCTTCTTTATACCACAACCAGTATCCTCTACTGAAACCATCAGTTGGTCTGCTATATAGTCATATCGTGCCAGCACATAGCCCTTGGTGGTGTACTGAATGGAGTTGGTAAGTATCTTGTTGATAATCATCGATACGTGTGATTCGTCTATCTCTATCAGCAGTCGCTTGTATGGACTCTGTATCATGTAGTTCACACCCTCTATCTTGTGGTTGTCCCATACAGATGCGCAGCGGCCTGCAAATATGCTTGCAAAGTCAACTTGCTGTGGCGTGATGTTGATCATGCCAGCATCCAGACGCGACAGGAACAGAATGTCGTTGATAAGCTTGAGCAGCGATGCTGAGTTATCTTTTATCTCATCGATAAACACAGCCTCGTCCTCAGCCGAGTGCTCCATCTCAAACAGTTCAGAGAATCCTACAACGGTGTTGAGTGGCGTACGTATCTCGTGGCTCATATTGTGCAGGAATGCGTTCTTCACTGTCTCAACCTCCTGTGCACGTACTGACTCCTGTGCCAGTTTCTCTTCTACGGCCTTTATGTCGCTTATGTCACGTATCAGTCCAAAGTATTCATTAAAGTTGCCTTCCTTTGTTGTAGGCACAAAGTTTACCATCAGGTGCAGGGGCACACGATCGTGGCGGCGTATGCAGGTCTTGATTTCTGCACGTATATTTCCTCTCTGGCGATTGTCCATCTTGTTGAGTACGCGCAGTGCTTGTTTCTCTGACGATGCGTCGACAAACGACAGTGCCCTGGTCTGTGTCAGCGTGTATTTGGCCTTGCCTATCTCGCTGAATACTGTCAGTATGTGCGTGTCCAGATTGTAGCGTGCCAGACTCAGACCTCCCGTCTGCAGCACGTAGTCGATGTTGTGCACATAGTTGGTCACCTCGTTCTTTATCTCCTGCAGTTCTTTCGAGTTCTTATTAATCTTCATGTACCAGTCAGCGGCCTCAGTCACGTTGCGGCCTGTACCAAAGAATCCTATGCGATTGCCATACTTGTCGCGTATGGGGATAACTTGCAGCTCGTAGTACAGTTTTTTGCGCTTCAGTACCTTGTTTAGCGTACGATCATCGTCAGTCGATTTGTATATCTGTGTGGCATAGAAGTATTCAAACTTGTTGATGTCCAGATCTGGTATGCCCAGCACGTCGCGCAGATGTACTCTCTGTTTGCGTATCATATCGATGTCGATATTTGTAGCACTCAGCGACTTGTTGTTCATATCGTTGATGTAGCCGTCGGCATCGTAGTAAATCATGTCTATCAGGGCCGAGTTAAACAGCGACTGGTATCGCAGCATCGACTCCTTGGTCTGTTCCTGTCGCATGCGGTCCTGACTGGTGTCGCTATTTGATATGATGATGATTGATGGCTTGTTTTGCTTGTCTCTGCGCAGCACTGTCATGGTGGCAGTGTAGTTGTTGTAGTGTATCAGGTCGTTGTCGTACTCCCTTATCTGCACAGTAGCGTTGGTCTCATGGCCTTCTATCATACTTTGCAGTGCCTCTGTCAATTGATTAAAGTCGGACGGCTCAAACTTGTGCGAAAACTCTATCAGCGAGTACGATCGCTCAGGATTGCCTGATGAGTCCATGGTGATGAAGTGCTGTGTCTCCACATTGTAGGTGCAGAAATGCACATTACTGGTGCGTATTATCAGCGACAGGCGCTCGTTCTCCTTGGCTATCTTTCTCTTCATCTTGCGCTCGCGCAGTTTGAAGAATGTGTAGTATATTATGACTGCTACACCAATGAGTCCAAACCACTGCACCACGTCCCATACCCATGTTGGTATACCACTCTCGCGTCGCTCTGGATAGAACCACTTGTTCTGTATGGCTGTCAGACGGTCGTTGGCGCGCAGGCTTGAGTACACACTGTCCAGCTGGTTCAGCAGATGGTGGTCGTTAGAGAAGAACTTGTACTCGCCATAAGGGAATTCGAATGGGCTGATCTCCAGATTGTCTGTATGAAACTTGGTCATCAGCCACTTCAGCGACATCGAGTTCCACAGTATTACTCCCTTGCCTTCAGTACTTACTCGCTGTATGGCCTCCTTCATGTCATCGTAGGGTATAATCTCCTTGGCCCATCCATTCTCCATCAGCAGGTGATGGCTGAAGCTACCCTCGTGCACTATCACTGGATAGTCGGCCAGTTCCTTGCCAGTGGTAGCTTTTATTCCATTGCCTTTGGGCTGTACCAAGCTGTGTGTGAATATCTGTACTATGGCTCGGCCGTATGATGAGTTATGTCGTGCAAAGTCGGCATCCATTCGCAGCATCAGGTCCGACTTGTGCTCTCTCAGGTCCTTCTGTGCCTCGAGTGTAGGGCGCAGACGTATGATATATGGAATGCCGAGCTCCTTGAATATCATCTTCAGCAGGTCGATGTTGTATCCGTCAGGTTCGCCGTTCTCGTTCAGGAATACGTATGGCCAAAGGTCCCATGCGTCCTCATACACCAGTGGTCGTTTGTCGGTGTATACGATGACGCTGTCCTGTGTTTGTTCTGGTTGTTTTTGAGCGTGTGCGCTGCCTATTGCCAGTGGGCAGGCCACGAGTAGTGCATATATTCTATATCTATTCATAATCATTAGGTTGTTTCTTCTTTTTCTTCTTTGCAGGGTATCCACGTCCAGAATGTAGAACCACATCCCTTGCCCTCGGATGTCACGCCGATGTCGCCTTTGCAGTTGTCGACTATCACCTTACATATATTCAGGCCCAGACCAGTGCCCTGTACAAAGTCATTCAGTTTTACAAACTTGTCGAACACCTTGCCCTGATGCTCCTTTGGTATGCCGTCGCCAGTGTCTTCGCAGTAGATGTACAGACCTTCCTGGTTGTGGCGTGTTTCCTTGCGATATCCTATCTTGATGTGCCCCTTGTGGGTGTACTTTACAGCATTGGTCACAAAGTTTGTTATCACCTGCTGTATGCGTCCGCCGTCGAGCGTGGTGTACAGCTTGGGGTAGGGGTTGTCTACTATGTACTCTACCAGTGGGTTCTGCACTCTTCTGGCCAGCGATGCTGTCACATCGGCAAAGCACTTGGTGAAGTTCAGTCGTGCCGGCTTGATGTAGATGTCGCCATTCTCGAGCGACGAAAGTGCCAGCATGTCGTTAACCAGTCGCAGCAGCATGTCGCAGTTGGTCGTTATCACGTCGAGTATGTGTTTGCGCTCCTCATGTGTGTCTTGTGTGGCCAGCACATCGCTGAATCCTACGATGGCATTCAGTGGTGTACGTATCTCATGACTCATGCTGGCCAGGAACGTACTCTTGCGCATACCGCTCTGACTGGCTCGTTCAGTCTCCTTCTTCAGTAGTTCCTGCTTTTCCATCAGCTTGGTCACATTGCGCACCACGCCGTATGTGCCAGTCTGGCGGCCTGTCTCGTCATAGTATGGCACGCTGTCGATGAAGTTCCACTCCAGTTCGCTGTTGTCGTGGAATAGTGAGTGCATATGGCAGAGTTTCGACTTTGGCTCCTTCAGCAGCTCGAATGGGTTCTGTAGTGCCTCTGCAAATCCGCCTTTCATGAAGCGCTCTATCACGTCGTCGAATGTAAATGTTTTCTCAGGCTGACTCATCTCCTTGTACAGATATACCTCGCGCTTCTCGAACGATGTGCGGAAGAATCGCATGTCGACGTTCTCCATCAGGTACTTAAGTTCAGTCTCATACTCCTTGATGTGTCTGTTGGTGCGATTTATCTGCTGCAGGTTGCGCTTGTGCTGCAGATGCAGTTCGCGCTCCTGGGTTATGTCGCGTATGTATAGCGTAAACATCTGTAGCTGGTTGTCGTGGTAGATGGGGTGCACACGTATCTCTGATACCAGATTCACGTCGCGCTCGTATATCACCGTCTGAGTGCAGAAGTACAGATCGTCTACAGCGTCCATGTGCAGCAGATAGCGGAATGTGGGCAGCTCAAACAGTGTGTAGGTATGATAGAATGGGTCGTTTTCGCCCTTAAACTTCAGTATCTCGCGTAGTTTCTGGTTGGCCGTCAGCAGGTGCCCCTCCTTGTCGTAGAATGCCTGGCCCACGATACTCTGCTCAAACAGCTGGCGATAGCGGTCTGTCAGGTCCATCTCCTCCTTCTGCTGCAGTCGCTGTTCTGTCTCGTCGTATAGCGTGCAGTACAGGTGCAGTGGTACTTTGCTGTCGCTCTCGTCATACTCGCCCACACCTACTACTCTCATGTAGTGCCAGTCGCCCAGATGCAGACTCAGGCTCTTGTCCCAGCGATAGCAGGTCTCAGTAGACTTCTCGCCACGCACCAGACGGTTCATAAAGTTCTGATATGTGTGCTTATCCTCAGGGTGAACGTATAGCAGACTCTCTTCGTAAGTCATGCCCTCAGGTGGCAGGAAGTCGCCATACATATTATCTGCACGTCGCTCCATCAGGCTCAGCTTGGTCACATAGTTGTTATTGTTAAGCGTGTGCTGCATGATGGTGGCAATATCCCTGGCTCTCTCAGTCTTCTCTCGAATGCTGTAGAGCGTTATGCGGTTCAGTATCACTCCTATGATAATGACCATCAGGGTTAGTATTGCTATCAGTATCTGCATGCTTACGCTGCTTTATTTCTTTACATAACTTATCATCTCGCAGGGTATGCTCATAAAGTATGTGCTACCCTTGGCTGGCTCTGACAGCACGTCGATAGTGCCGCCCATCTGTTCTGCCATCTCCTTCACTATAGGCAGGTCGAGGCCTGTGCCTATGCGCTTACGCTTGCCCTCGCGCGCAAAGCGGTCGAAGGCTCTTGGCACCTCGTCAAACTCCATGCCCTCGCCGGTGTCCTTCACGATTATTATAAGTTCGTCGTGCAGGTATTCGTATTTGGACTTTAGGCCGCCTTGGTTGGCGCACATACCTGAGTAGGCGCACAGCTTCTTGATGGCCAGTCCCAGATTCTGTGGGTCTATGTTTACCACCAGCGATTGGTATGGGTTCTTTATCGTGCGTGGTATCGACTGCTTCACGTTGCTCCAGCCCAGCTGGCACCATCCCTCAAACAGCGATGCAAAGTCGCATGTCTCGTAGTGGTACTCTATCATGTGGGCGTCAAGTCGCGATATAAACAGTATGTCGTTTATCAGACTCAGCAGCACGTCAGTGTTCTTCTTTATCTCCTCAGCAAATATGCGCTCATCGTTCATGTCGTGCTCTGTGTTGAACAGTTCTGCAAATCCTATCACAGCCTGCAGTGGCACTCGCAGCTCATAGCTCATGTTGAGCAGGAATGCGTTCTTAAGCTGCTCTTCCTCCTGTGCCTTGGCTGTTTCCTCCTTCAGTCGCAGCTCTGTGTGGGCCATCTCTGTATCGTTGCGCAGTATGCCAAAGTAGTGGGTCACGTGGCCAGCCTTGTCAGTGATAGGCATCATATTCAGGTTCAGGTATATATCGCGCCCTTGCTTGTCCTGCAGTTTTGTGTGCAGTGTCTCTGATATGGTGCCCATGTGTCGACGGTCCATACGCTTTATGATGTTCTTGGCGGCGCGTTGGTCGTCCTTGTGCATCAGTGCCACAGCGTGCAGCTGTGGTATGCGTTTGCCTGGTCCGCTCAGGTCGCTCAGTATCTCCAGTTCGTGGCAGTCAGGATAGTAGTTTGTCAGTCGGCTCTCGCTCACCTCGAGCGAGTAGTTTATGTCTCTTACGTACTGCTGCAGAGCCTTGGTGCGCTCCTCGATGAGTCGGTTCGACTCCTTCATTCTGTGGTTCGACTCTACCATCTCTGTTATGTCGCGTCCTGCAGCTATCACTCCCATCAGATTGTTCAGCTGGTCGCGTATAGGGCCTAGCATCACTTCGTAGTACATCTTGCTGGTCACCGTCACCTCAGGTATACGCTCGTCAGTGGCCTTCACCTGGGCTATGTCAGTGATCGATGACAGGGTGGTGTGCTCCAGCTTCTGCACGTCGATGTCTCTGTAGGATGGTATGTCGTTCATCTTCATACCACGCTTGATGAGCGCCTGGGCATCCTTCACGCCAAACGTGTGGCAGGCTGTCTCGTTCAGGTCGGCCAGATAGCCCTTGGCATCGTAGTATATCATATCCACCAGCGACGAGTTGAACACAGTGTGCGACCTCAGCATCAGGTTCTTTATCTCCTCTGCACGCTTTGTCTCCTGTGTTATGTCGCGCTGTGTGCCCAGTATCTCTATTGGCATGTCTTTGCGATTGCGGCGCAGCACTGATAGTGTTATCTCATAGTACTTCAGTTCCTCGCCATCGGCAGGGGCGTTGCGTGCGGTCAGCGTCTCAGTCAGTATCTCTCTGTTCATCAGGGCGTCGATGGCCTTCTCTATATTCAAGAAGTCATCGCGATTGCAGTGTTTTGAGAATTCGAACGGAGTGTAGAGTGTTTCTGTAAGATCGTGTTTAGATATTACCTTAAATTGGTTTTTCTTGATATCGTATGTCCAGGCACCTGTCTTGTTGGCATCCATAATGAGCGATAGCTGTGTGTTCAGCCGTTGCAGGCGTCGCGTCACCCTTCGCTGTTTGTAGTATGTCAACCTGTTGTATACCACCATACAAGCAGCAGAAAATAAGAATGCTGCTATCAGGTAACCATAATTATGTATTATATCTGTATACATCTATTGTGTCCTAAGTATGGTAGTAATCAAGCGCAAAGGTAGCCATTTTTGTATAAATAAAAAAATTTTTGAACGAAAAAAACGCAATTATTTGGTACTTTCGCAGAAAAACCTTACTTTTGTCATCAGAAAACGACTAAAAGTACATAAGTTATGGTTGACGTAAAAGAAATTTTAAGCAAGAGTGAAGAGCGCATGGAGATGGCAGCTATGTACCTCGAAGAGGAGCTGAACCGCATTCGTGCCGGCCGCGCCAACGTGGCTATTCTCGATGCTGTACGCGTAGAAGTGTATGGCAGCAAGGTGCCCCTGAATCAGGTGGCCAACGTGAGCGTGCCCGATCCTCGCACCATCGCCATTAAGCCATGGGATCGCAAGGAGATTCGTAACATCGAGAAGGCTATCATGGATAGCGATGTAGGTATCACGCCTGAGAACAACGGTGAGATTATCCGCCTGAACATTCCTCAGCCCACTGAGGAGCGTCGTCGCGACCTGACCAAGCAGTGCAACAAGATTGCTGAGAAGGCTAAGGTTGAGGTGCGCAACGTGCGTGGTGATATCAAGGACAAACTTAAGAAGGCTATCAAGGACGGACTCTCAGAGGACCTGGAGAAGGATGCTGAGAACGATCTGCAGAAGTTGCACGATAAGTATATCAAGAAGATCGACGACCTGATTGCGGCCAAGAATAAGGAAATCATGACTGTTTAATTGACAGTTGACAATTGATAATTGACAATTGATAATTGACAATTGAAAGGACTTGTTATTAAAAATACAGGCAGCTGGTACACCGTCTTGACAGACGATGGCCAGCTGATTGATTGTAAGATAAAGGGTAACTTCCGTCTTAAGGGCATACGCAGCACCAATCCTGTGGCTGTGGGCGACCGTGTGACGGTGGGCGAGGGCGACTGGATAACTGAGATCGAGGATCGTCGCAACTATATCATTCGCAAGAGTATCAACCTGAGTAAGCAGAGCCATATCCTGGCGGCCAATGTAGACCAGGCCATGCTGGTGGTTACTGTGGCCAATCCGCAGACCAGCACCACGTTTATCGATCGCTTCCTGGCGTCGGCCGAGGCTTATCGTGTGCCAGTGATACTGGTGTTTAACAAGACCGACCTGCTGGATGAGGACATGCTGCGCTATCAGGGGGCGATGGTCAATCTGTATCAGACCGTCGGCTACGAGTGCTATCAGATATCTGCAAGCACAGGCGATGGGGTAGACGCCCTGCAGCCGCTGCTGGCCGACAAGATTACACTGCTCAGTGGCAATAGTGGAGTGGGCAAGAGCACACTCATCAACCGCCTGGTGCCAGGTGCCAGTCAGCGCACGGCCGAGATTAGCGATGCGCACAACACTGGTCAGCACACCACCACTTTCAGCGAGATGATACCACTATCACCCATCACCCCTGGGCAAACACCCGCCTTCCTCATCGACACTCCAGGCATCAAGGGCTTTGGCACGTTCGATATGGAGCCAGAGGAACTCACCAGCTACTTCAAGGAGATATTCCATTTCTCGCAGGACTGCCGTTTCTCTAACTGCACCCACACCCACGAACCTGGATGCGCTGTGCTGAAGGCGCTCGAAGACCATTATATAGCTGAAAGCCGATACCAGTCGTACCTGTCGATGCTGAATGATAAGGACGAGGGCAAGTATCGTGAGGCGTACTAGGCTTTTTACATTAAACATTAAACATTAAAGATTAAACATTGATCTTTTTATGAAGAAAGTATTATTTGTACTGTTCGCGGCTGGCTGTGCGCTGTCATCGATGGCGCAGGTCAAGACCGCTGTCACTGAGTTTAATATTGCTGGCCCATATGCCGTGGCTGCACCTTTTGGTGTGGATACAGTTGATGTGCAGGGCAAGAAGTTCGACCCCAACTCGCTGATGGGTGCCATCGCACTCACATCGCAGCCCACTGGCAAATTCTCTGGCCAGGTGCTGCCGTCGCTGGCCGACAGCAAGAGCGTGGGTCTGCTTAGTTTCTATCTGAACAATAGCAGCTACCTTAAGGGTAAGATCGAGGTTAAGGGCCCCAAGCACTCTAAGCTGTTTATCGATGGTGTCGAGGCTGGTGGCGAACTAAAACTCGCCCCTGAACACCACACCTTTACTATCCAGTATCTGGCAGAGCCTAAGGACACTGACTCTATCAAAGTGGTGTTCGACACTCCTGAGGCTATTGCTTACACCCTCGATGCCCGCCACCCCTACATGGTGCACGACCTTACTGATGGTCGACGTGTGCGTGGCATCAACGTGTCGGCCGACGGACAGTTGGCTTGCGTGGCCTATCAGACCACAGCACGTGGTGGCAACAGTGTGTGGAGCTATGAGTTGCGCGATGTCAAGACAGGTAAGCTGATCTCGCAGCCCAAGAGCAATGCCACATGGATGCCCAAGAGCATTGCATGGATAGAGGAAGAGAAGGATGGCGACAAGCGAGTGCTGTATAAGGTCGACCCTCGCACAGGCGTCCGTACTCGTTTTGCATACAATGTGCCTGAGGGCAGCTACAATATCTCACCTAATGAGGACTATCTCATCTTCACGATGGAGGAGGAAGGTCCTAAGGAGGATAAGGATGTGTTCGAGGTGCTGGAGATGGACGACCGTCAGCCAGGCTGGCGCAAGCGCGGCTATCTGGCTAAGTATGATATTGCCACTGGCATCACCCAGCGCATCACCTTTGGCAACAAGGGCGAGTATCTGTTTGACATCTCGCAGGACGGCTCAAAGCTGCTCATCATCAGCAACCGCTCGCGCCTGAGCAAGCGCCCAACGTCTGTGAGCGATGTGTATGTGATGGATGCTAAGACCTTTGCTGTCGACACACTGATTATAGGTGGCGAGTTCCTTGGCACTGCTGCGTTCTCGCCCGATGGCAAGCAGATACTGTTTACTGGCAATCCTGAGGCGTTCGATCGTATCGGCTGTCAGCTGCATGCAAGCATCACACCTAGCATGACAGAGAATGAACTGTTCCTCTTTGATATCGCCACCAAGCAGGTTACACCGCTCACCAAGGACTTCAATCCTAGCGTGGAGCGTGTAGACTGGTCGTGGGCCGACGGACAGATTTACTTCTCGGCCGAGGATCGCGATTATGTAAATATGTTTAGTCTTGATCCTAAGACTGGCAAGATAACCAAGCTGCCCATCCAGGGCGACTATGCATACCGCTTCAATCTGGCTGCCCATGCACCTGTATTGACCTATCTGTCGTACAAGACCATGGAGCCTGCATCGGCCTATGTGGCTACTATTAAGGGCGGAAAGTTCAATGTTCAATCTTCGATCTTCAATGGTGCTGAGGCTCTGGGCGATGCTGAGATTGGTACCTGCGAGGACTGGAACTTCATCAACTCTAAGGGCGACAAGGTTTATGGCCGCATGTATCTGCCTAAGGATTTCGATGCTAGCAAAAAGTATCCTATGATCGTGTACTACTATGGTGGCTGCTCGCCTGTATCACGATATTTCGAGTCGCCTTATGCTCCACAGTATTGGAACTCGCTGGGCTATGTGGCCTATATCCTGCAGCCAAGTGGCGCTACAGGTTTTGGTCAGGAGTGGGCATCGCGCCATGTAAACACTGCTGGTCAGGGCCCTGCTGAGGACATTATCGAGGGTACTAAGAAGATTTGCGAGGCTCACCCCTTTATCAATAAGGATAAGATAGGCTGCATGGGCGCATCGTATGGCGGATTTATGACTCAGTATCTGCAGACACAGACTGATATCTTTGCAGCTGCCGTATCGCATGCTGGTATATCCAACCACACCAGCTACTGGGGCGAGGGCTATTGGGGCTACAACTACAGCGAGGTATCGATGGCCAACAGCTATCCATGGAGCCATCGCCAGTTGTATGTAAACCAGAGCCCGCTGTTCAATGCCGACAAGATTCACACCCCACTGCTGTTGCTGCATGGCAATGCCGACACCAACGTGCCACTCATCGAGAGTCTGCAGATGTTTACTGCACTCAAGTTGCTTGGCCGCGAGGTATCGCTGGTTGAGGTTGAGGGCGAGAATCACCACATACTCGATTATAATAAGAAGGAGAAGTGGCTAGCCACCCAGATGGCCTGGTTCCAGAAGTGGCTTAAGGACGACCCATCATGGTGGGATGCACTCTATCCTAAGAAGAATTTATAAATGAAACCAGCAAGGCTATACCAGCATTATGTTTGGACTATCAATACCCTGCGTCAGTACAAGAAACTGACGTTGGCCGAACTGAGTGAACTGTGGGAAAGAGATCAGGTGATAGGAGGTGATAAATTGGAGCGCACAACGTTCTTCCGCCATCGCGATGCTATCCTCAGTATGTTTGGTGTCATTATCGAGTGTGAGGAAAAGACCCACAAGTACTACATCGCCAACCCTGATGTGCTTGGCGATGGCACGATGGAGGGTTGGCTACTCTCTACAATCACAGTGAACACCGTGCTTACTGATAGCATAAGTCTTCGCGACTATATATTATTAGAAAATGTACCTTCAGGTCAGGAGTTTCTGCAAACCATCATTTTGGCCATCAAGACCCGTCATCGCATCAAGATACGCTATCAGAAGTTCGGCTTCGAGCCCAGCGAGAAACTGATTGCGCCCTACGCTCTTAAGCTGTTTCACCAGCGCTGGTATCTGCTGTCGCATACAGGCAATCATTTCGCCACCTATTCGCTCGATCGTATGCAGATGGTGGAGATAACCAACGAGCAGTTTGAGATGCCTGAAGGATTTAAGCCAGAATCTTACTTCACAGAGTATTTTGGTGTGCTAACCGACGAGACGCCCATGGCCCACGTGGTGGTGCGCGCCTATGGTAAGACGGCCAACTATCTGCGTACGTTGCCTCTGCACCACTCGCAGCGCGAACTGCAGCAGGCAGATGAGTACACAGAATTCTCGTTTGATATCCGTCCTACATACGATTTTCTAGGTCAATTGCTATCCCATGGTGATGGTATCGAGGTAGTATCGCCCGATGATGTACGAGAAAAGATGCGGCAAAAAATAGCCGAAAATCTTAAAAGATATTAAAAGCTAAAGGGGTGTTGCAAGTTTTGCAACACCCCCTTTCTTATATTTGCTGCCGATAACTGATTGTCGAACTAAAAATTATAAAGTTATGGTAGCAATATTTTTTCTTATCGTGATGACAATTGCCCTGGGCAGCCTGTTTAATGACTATATGGGAGGAGCTAGCTATGGCAAGTAATGAGACTATCTATGGCGAGATGACCGCCGACGAGGCCCGCTGTTTCGAGGCCGAATGCAAGCGATTCCCCTGGCTGTCGCAGGTCACCATGAGCGATGCCGACCTATGCAACAGCATTGATCGCGACATCCGTCCAGGCGTATCTTTCAATCTCTTCTCTGGTTGGCGTCTGCACTACGGCTGGGTGTTCATCAACATCCTTAAGTACTTCTACGAGCACGGCGAGTTCAAGCGTTTCGATTGCGGATATATCGATGCCCAGGCACAGTATATTATTGCGCTTATCATGAGGACCCACGGTGCCGATATTGATCAAGTTGCCGCTGTCTTCGATCATGAAACAAAATTCCAATTCGCTCACTAATCCCTTGTGTCGTTATGAATACTCTAATCGATAAATCTCTAAGCGCTCTCTTCCGTCTAGCATGTCGTATTACTAGTCCCGGCTCATCCCGAAAGAATGAGCCGGCTAATGACTCCAAGCCAAGAGTGATAAGGTTCTCCCCTAATGATGTAATATGATGTAAGAGCAACCTGGTAGATTCTGCCGTACTATCTGGTAGATTCTGCCGTACTATCTGGTAGATTCTGCCGTACTAAGATTAATACATTAATTCATTAATTCATTAATTCATTTTCTGATTACACAGAATGGTACTTTAGTACATTGGTACATTAGTACATTTTCGTAAATGAGAATGGACAGTCGGCAGTGAGGTGGTACGTTAATACATAACCTTTAGACTTTATTTTTATATAATATTATATTATAAAATTATATATAATTAAATTTATATATATTATAATATTTATAAATTATATAATAGTATTGAATTATTTACTTATTCATAAAATATGGAATACTATCATCGATGTTAGGAAGATTGTCAACCACTTCAGTATGCAAGCAGTAAAAGTCAACTAAAATATGGGAAAGGCAATTAGAAGTACAAAATGTACTAATGTACCAATGTACTAAAGTACTATTCTGTGTAATCAGAAAATGAATTAATGAATTAATGAATTAGCGTGGGCGGTAAGACATGTTTGTCATGTCGAGCGTAGTCGAGCACTGGCCTTTTGTCATGTCGAGCGTAGTCGAGCACTGGCCTTTTGTCATCTCGAGCGTAGTCGAGAGATCTCTCCATGCGCTGCGCTTAGTCGAGATGACATTGGGGGTGTCATGGCTCAAATGGTAATCTCACCAGAGCCTAGGCAGCGGTGATGGTCGGCGTCGTAGACCACGCAGAACTGGCCAGGGGCCACGCCATGAATCTTGTCCTTAGAGTGAACAGTGAACTTCGTTGGGCTGGTCCACTCTAGTGTGGCTGGGTGATATTCTGGTGTGTGGCGAATCTTGAATGTGACGTCTGTGGGCTGCAGCTCGCGTGTGAGATAGTGGAAATCGCGAACAGGGAAGTCCTGCTTGTAGGCTGTCTCAGGGTCGTAGCCGTGCGACACATATAATATATTATTAGCCACGTCCTTCTTAACCACAAACCAAGGACCGCCACCAAATCCCATGCCCTTACGCTGGCCGATGGTGTGGAACCACAGTCCCTTATGTTCGCCAATGCGCTTGCCTGTCTCCAGTTCGATTACATCGCCTGGCTGCTCGCCCAGATAGCGGCGGATATAGTCGTTGTAGTTAATCTTGCCAAGGAAACAGATGCCCTGCGAGTCCTTGCGCTTGGCGTTTACCAAGTGTTCGCGCTCGGCTATCACACGCACCTCGTCCTTCACGTAGTGGCCTATTGGGAACAGCGCCTTCTTAAGCTGCCAGTCGGCTATCTGTGCCAAGAAATCGGTCTGATCCTTCACTGGGTCAGGACTGGTGCATAGCCACTTGTTGCCCTCAGCATCGATTTCTGTCATGGCGTAGTGACCAGTGGCTATGAGGTCGTAGTCGTGGCCACGCTTCTCGTCGAACGCGCCAAACTTTATCAGTCGGTTGCACATCACGTCAGGGTTGGGTGTAAGTCCTGCGCGCACT
>Ga0247608_10003245_pt1 | contig 19209 bp, 14 predicted proteins | sample 176DNAGHGlowgp2_FD_193490 | JGI IMG/M metagenome (GOLD analysis project Ga0247608, IMG submission 193490) | Sheep rumen microbial communities from Palmerston North, Manawatu-Wanganui, New Zealand - 1766 DNA GHGlow gp2 | ecosystem: Host-associated > Mammals > Digestive system > Stomach > Rumen ...
CAGGTGAGCTGTACGCCGGCTTGGGGCTCCCATTCGGCGGGCAGACGGAAGCGCTTTTCCTTTAACATGCCTTTTCTGTTCAACTGATAACCGAGGTTGTAATCACTGTTTTTGCCTGGGAACGCAGGCTACCTCGCCCGCATCATTGGCGGGCAAGGATGCCTGCACTTTATTTCACGCTGCAAAGGTACGATTTAGCGAGAACAAAACAAAGAAAAACTTTCTTTTTTTTGTCGAGCGCAAGTACCTTCGCCTTCTTTTTTGAAGGCAAAGGTACGATTTAGCGAGAACAAAACAAAGAAAAACTTTCTTTTTTTTCTCTCACGGATCTCTTTTCGGCAAAGACAGGGGCACCCAAAAAGCCACTTTGCTTTGCCAGCGACGCTGGTCAACTGGGCGGTCGGCCTGCAGTACAGACCAACACGAAAAAAGGAGGGAAACGACATCCGTTTCTCTCCTTGAATGGTTTAGTTGTTCTGTTAAGCGAGAATAAAGGGGGCAGGTTGTCGGGAGTTGATTCCACTCACTCAAACAGAATCTGTCCCCTTGATTTTCATGAATTAGAGTTTACACGCTGATGCCCGTGCGCATGACGTCGTCGTAGAGGGGCGACCAACGGTCTTCGGCCATAAGGACAGGCTCGATGAGGAAACTGACATCACGGACATTGCGCCACAAACCTTTCGACATTTCGAACTTTCGGTCGCCGTAGGTAGGCACAATGACGGCAACGTCAATATCGCTGTCGGGATTGGCATAGCCCTTGCAGTAGGAACCGAACATCATGACGCGTGGCTCCACGTCGAAGCGCGGACTTATCACTTCCTTGTAACGGCGCACAAGAGCCAGGGCCTCATCGCGGGTTAGAGCTTGTCTTTTATCCATTGCTGCAGTTGTTTGGTGTCCGGGTGCAAAGGTACGAAAAGTTTGCGGAATACAATCGGTTTGAGCATAAAAAGTGACGAAAGGCGGACGCTTTTGCTTACTTTTGTATTCTGCTCCGGCTCTCCGTGGCTCCTCAGAATCAGTTGTTACTAATTAAAGAGGGGCGGGGAAAGGCGCGACATAGGCTGCAAGGGTGAGGAAAGCTGCTCGAGTATTATGACAAATCTCACGCGAGTTGCTTGTGTCATGAGAAAAGCACTGACTTTTGCGAAATAGTCAGTGCTTTTCGAAAAATAGTCAGTGCTTTTCGCGCAATAGTCAGTGCTTTTTGAAAGGCAGCCTTTTTTGGCCTGTTTGTCGCATGTCTCAGCAGGCGTTATCGTGGCTGTTTGGCTTAGAAGAACTTCACGATGTCGTCCAGGGGTCTGTGCTCTGGCCAGATAGTGTAAGCAGTGAAAAGGCCACTGCAAGTGTAATTCTTTTGTCCATGTTCTCTTTCTCTTGTTTGAATGAAAGAAGGCAAGCCGAACAGCTTGCCTTCTTTTGGTACACCCTCAGGGGCTCGAACCCTGGACACCCTGATTAAGAGTCAGGTGCTCTACCAACTGAGCTAAGGGTGCATTTTTGTTTTGCGGGTGCAAAGGTACTGCTTTTTTCTGAACCAGCAAAACTTTTTGCTGTTTTTTTGGAAAAAGTTTTGCTTTTCCCCTTTTTTTTCTTACCTTCGCGCTATGGTTTATGTCGACGACCACCTTTTTGACTTCGACTTGGATGCTGCCTTGGCCTCTGTGAGCGAGCAGCGCCGTGAGCAGGCATTGCGCTTCCGCCATGAGGCAGGGCGGCGTCAGTGTGTGCTTGCCTACCAGTTGCTTTGCCGCGGGCTGCGCCAGGAGTATGGCCTTGAGGAGAGTCCGCTCTTTGAGTACGGGCCTCATGGCAAGCCTTTTATCGTGGGCCATCCTGAGATATGGTTCAGCCTGAGCCATTGCCGCCAGGCAGTGGTCTGCGTGGTTGGCGACCGCCCTGTAGGCATCGACGTAGAGTCGGTTCGGGAGTACAAGGAGGGGTTGGCTCGCTACACTATGAACGACGAGGAGCTGAGCCAGATACTCTCCAGCGAGCGTCCTGACGTGGCTTTCATTCGTCTGTGGACCATGAAGGAGTCGCTGCTGAAGCTAACAGGCGAGGGCATCGGCAACGACCTTAAGCAGGTGCTCGTTGCTGATGCCCATCGATTCTCCACGGTGGAGTGCCTGGAGCGCGGATACGTCTATACGGTGTGTAGGGAGGGGCTTTGAGCGGACTTCCCGGCGGCAAAACCGCCGGGCACAGTGGCAAAACTGCTGGGCACGGTGGATGCTGTTGCGGTGGGGCTGCTATTTCTTTGAGAGGTTGCCCAGTATGTCGCGTGTCAGCTCCTTGGTGATGGTGCGTGTGGCTGCGCTGGTGGCGTTTTTCACCACGCGCCCTGTTGTCGACGTGGAGGTCTTGGTCTGCTTGCCCTGTATTTTGTTGCTTACCCAGGTGCCGAGCAGTGTGGCCAGGGTTGAGGTGACGGCGGTGAGCACGGCTTTCCACACCTTGCTCACGATGCCTGCTTTCTGCTTGCCTTTCTTCGACTCCTTCTCGGCCTTGGCTGCGGCTTTGGCCTCCTCGATGGCGGCTTTCTCCTCGGCCACTGCCATCTGTCGCTGCTCGGCCTCGGCCATGAGCACCTCGAAGGCGCTCTGGCGCTCCACGGCCTTGTCGTACTTGCCGTAGATGGTGCTCTGTCGTAAGATGTCGCTGCGCTGTGCTTCGGTGATGGCGCCTATCTGGCTCAGTGGGAACAGCACCTTTGAGCGCTCCACCATGGTGGGTGCGCCCTTTTCGTCGAGGAAGCTTACCAGTGCCTCGCCGGTCTCGAGGTTCATGATGGCCTCGTCGGTCTTGAAGTCGGGGTTGGCGCGGAAGGTGTCGGCCGCAGTCCTGACTGCCTTCTGGTCTTTGGGCGTGTATGCCCTCAGTGCGTGCTGCACGCGGTTGCCCAGCTGTCCGAGTATGTTTTCGGGAATGTCGGTTGGGCTTTGTGTGATGAAGTATATGCCTACTCCCTTTGAGCGTATGAGCCTGATGACCTGCTCAATCTTGTCGAGCAGGGCTTTCGACGTGCCGTCGAAGAGCATGTGTGCCTCGTCGAAGAAGAAGACGAGCTTGGGCAGTGGCAGGTCGCCCACTTCGGGCAGTGTGGAGTATAGTTCTGAGAGGAGCCAGAGCAGGAAGGTGGAGTAGAGCTTGGGCTGCATCATGAGCTTGTCGGCCGCGAGCACGCTCATCACTCCCTTTCCGCCTTCAACCTCCAGTAGGTCTTGTATGTCGAACGACGGCAGCCCGAAGAACTTGTCGGCGCCCTGGTTCTCCAGTTGCAGTATGGCTCGCTGTATGGCTCCTATGCTCATGGTGGTCACTGTGCCGTACCTGGCCGTGATTTCCTTGGTTCGCTCGGCCATGTAGGTGAGTAGTGCCCTGAGGTCCTTGAGGTCGTCGAGCAGTATGGCTCTCTCGTCGGCTATGCGGAAGGCAATGTTGAGCACTCCGTCCTGCGTCTCGTTGAGCTGCATGATGCGCGAGAGCAGCAGCGGCCCCATTTGCGAGATGGCGGCGCGCATGGGGTGTCCCTGTTCTCCGAAGACGTCGTAGAAGCGCACCGGGCAGCTTTGGAACTGCGGGTTGTCGATGCCGAACTCGGGCAGGCGCTTTTCTATGAAGCTGCTCATCTTGCCCGTTTGCGATATGCCGCTCAGGTCGCCTTTCATGTCGGCCATGAAGCAGGGCACGCCGGCCTGGCAGAAGGTTTCGGCCATGACCTGCAGTGTGACGGTCTTGCCTGTTCCGGTGGCGCCGGCGATGAGTCCGTGGCGGTTGGCCATCTTGCCTGTGATGCTCAGTGCTCCCTTCGAGCAGTGGGCAATGTAGAGTCCTCTTTCTTTGTCGTACATGGTCTTAGGTGTTTATGTGATAGGTTATACTAATCGCTTGTATCTGAATATCCACCAGCACACCCCCGACACAGCCACGCTGAGCATGAGTGCCAGGCCGAATCCCCAGGGCTTGTCTTCCATGAAGTTGATGAGGTTCATGCCGAAGAGCGATGCGATGAGCGTTGGGAACATCATGATGATGGTGACCGAGGTGAGCGTTCGCATGACGGTGTTCATGTTGTTGTTGATGATGCTGGAGTAAGTGTCCATGGTTGACTCCAGGATGTTGGAGTAGATGTTGGTGATTTCCCGTGCCTGGGTCATCTCGATGTTCACGTCCTCTATGAGGTCTGCGTCGAGTTCGTCGATTTGCAGCTTGAACTTCAGCTTGGAGAGCAGTGTCTCGTTGCCTCTGATGGATGTGTTGAAGTAGGTGAGCGAGTCTTGCAGTCGGCTCAGCCCGATGAGGCTCTCGTTGTTGACCTCTCGGTCGAGGTTTCGCTTGGCTTTCTCTATGAGCATGTTGATTTGCTTAAGCCTCTTGAGGTACCACACGGCGCTGGAGAGGAAGAGTCGGAATATCATGTCGACATAGTCGGTGAATCCCACGTTTCTCCTCTGCTGGAACGACACGAAGTCGATCATCATGTTTGTCTCGTAGTAGCACACGGTGATGGTGATGTCGCGCTTGTGTATGATGCCCAAGGGCACGGTGGTGTAGGGTGTTCGCGAGCGTATCTCCTTGACGTAGGGTATGCGCAGGATGATGAGCATCCATCCGTCGTCGTACTCGTAGCGGGCACGCTCGTCGGTGTCGCTGATGTCGCTCAAGAAATAGTCGGGAATGTTGAATTGCTCTTCAAGCTGGTGCTGGTCGTCTTCCGTAGGGCACGTCACCTGTATCCAGCAATTGGGCTGCCACTCTGAGAGCTGGGTCAGTCCGCCTGTAGTGTTCCAGTAGGTTTTCATTGTCGCTAATCCTCCGAGAAAAAAAAGGTAAAAACTGCATGGCAGGAGGATTGGCGGCTGGCGCTTATGTCCTCTTGCCGGGTTGACTGTTAGTTTCCGCCGGGTAATCGTCCATAATTGTGTTAATAATTGGTTTGACGCTGCAAAGATACGAATTATTTTTTGGATAACATCTTTTTTTTTCGTAATTTTGCCACCATCATCCTAAAAAAACAAGCCATGCAGAAATATGCCGACTACATTCGCCGCATAGAGATAGACTCGCTCTGGAGCGGCATGAAGCACATTGTTTGGGACCTGTCACCCCGTGTCAACATACTCAGCGGCATCAACGGCGTGGGCAAGTCGACCATTCTGAACAAGGTGGTCAAGGGGCTTGCTGCCGGCGGGGAGTTCACCAGCCACATGCTCAAGGGCGTGCGCATAGAGGTGGAGCCGTCGGACGCCCGCTGTATACGCTACGACATGATACGCTCGCTCGACAGCAACCTGCAGCAGACGCTCGGCGAGGGCGACGGCTTCATACGCCAGGCGCTCACCGCGCTTGCCGGGGTAGGGGGCGGCTCGCTGCTCGACATCCAGCTCTACAACCTGCAGCGCAAGTACCTGGACTACCAGGTAAACATAGGCAACCGCATCATAGCCCAGCTGCAGGCGGGCGATGCCGACGCCGCCCAGCAGCTGTCGCTCAAGAAGAAGCGCTTCCAGGACTTGGTCGACGAGCTGTTCCAGGACACGGGCAAGGCCATGGTGCGCACAGAGAACGAGATACGCTTCACCCAGCGCGGCGAGACACTGCTGCCCTACCAGCTGTCGTCGGGTGAAAAGCAGATGCTCGCCATACTGCTCACCGTGCTCGTGGAAGACGACCAGCCCTACGTGCTCTTCATGGACGAGCCAGAGGTGTCGCTCCACATAGAGTGGCAGAAGCGGCTCATAGACCTCTGCTTAGAGTTGAACCCCAACGTACAGATCATCCTCACCACCCACTCGCCGGCCGTCATCATGAACGGCTGGACCGACGCCGTGACCGAGGTGAGCGACATCACCGTGTAGACACCACTGCCCATGAAACGGCTCAAGGACAACATTACCAGCCGCTATTTCGAGGCGGCCAACGCCATGAGGTCGAAGCAGGCAAGGCGCAGGATAGTGGCCTACGTCGAGAGCTACGACGACATCTACTTCTGGCGCACCGTGCTCACGCCCTTCGAGGACGACAAGCGCTACTTTGAGGTGATGCTGCCTTCGAAGGTCAACCTCTCGCGCGGTAAGAAGTCGGTGCTGATGAACTTCATCGCGGGGCGGGGCAGCAAGCAGGAGGATGGTGTCGGCACTGTGCTCGGGCGCGACATGATAGCCTGCGTGGATGCCGACTACGACTACCTCATGCAGGGGTGTACTGACACATCGAAGAAGGTGATAGAAAGTCCCTACGTGTTCCATACCTACGTCTACGCCATAGAGAACTACCAGTGCTACGCCCCGTCGCTGCACAACGTCTGCGTGTCGGTGGCGCTCAACGACCATTCCATCTTCGACTTCCCACGCTATTTTGCCGACTTCAGCGAAGCCATCTTCCCCCTCTTCGTGTGGAGCATCATGCTCTACCGCAACGGCAACTACCCCAAGTTCTCCATCTCCCACCTCTGCCGCATTGCAGACCCTGGCGGATTCTCCGTGCTGTCGCCGGAGCAGTCGCTGGCCAACGTTCGGCGCAAGGCTGGTGTCAAGATACGTGAGCTGCAGCGCATGTTTCCCAATGCCAAAGACGAGTATCTCGCCACCAAGGACGACTTGAGGCGGCTCGGCGTGACTCCGCAGACCACCTATCTCTATATACAGGGGCACCACCTGTTCGACACCATCGTGTCGCCCATGCTGTCGAAGGTGTGCAACCTCCTGAGGCAGGAGCGACAGCAGGAAATATCGCGCTCGGTGGCCCACAAGACCCAGAAGCGCAACGAGATGTCGTGCTACGAGAACTCGCTGCAAGATGTGAAGACCATGCTCAAGAAAAACAATGGCTACATCTTCTCACCGCAGTTTCAGCAGCTGCAGGCCGACATACGCAGCTATCTTGCCGACTTGGATCAGGCCGCTGCCCAGCCTCCTGTCACCAAGGAACCTGTAGGCTTGGGACGGCGTGGTGAACCAGAAAGCAGACAGGCCATGCCAGAAAAGTGATGAACGACAAGCGATACCTGGAGAGTCTCATTGCCGAGGGCGAGCACCAGCAGCAGGACTTCAAGTACAAGGTGCAGGATGCCGAGAAGCTGGCGCGGTCGGTGTCGGCCTTTGCCAACACCGATGGAGGGCGGCTGTTGATTGGCGTGCGCGACGACGGACACATGTCGGGCGTGCGCTCTGAGGAGGAAATCTACATGATGCACCAGGCGGCCTATCGCTATTGCCGCCCAGCACCGAGCATCAAGTTCGACACCTACCATGTCGACGGGCGCACCATCGTCGTGGCTACCATACCGCCCACGGAAAAGCGGCCCGTCTTTGCCCTTAGCAGCGACCCAGGCTCCCCTGAGGCCGCGGGGGGCATGAAGGCGCGCGCCTACATACGCATAGCCGACGAGAACATCGTTGCCTCGCCAGTGCACCTGGCCCTGTGGCGCGAGGCGCAGCGACCAGGAGGCGCCATGGTGGCCTACGACGACACCGTGAGCCAGCTACTGGCGGCACTCTCTGGGGAAAGGCTCACGCTCAACCAGATAGTCAGGCGCTCCACCATGCCCCGGCGCAAGGTCGTTGCCTTGCTTGCCCGGCTCGTCCGCTTTCGCGTGGTGAGGTGGGACCACGTAGGCCAGCAATTCCTTTTCAGCCTAAGTGCGGGGTAGGCTTTCAGTAGATATTAATAGGTATAGTCAACACCACAGATGCCTTCGTTTGTTGTGCGGCTTTACAAGCCGCCACCGCCAGTAAAAGGGACGAAAATTGGGCGAGCTGTGCGGTTGGCGGACGCTCGGTCGGATAGCAAATCCGGCTGAGCGGCGGTGGAGCTGCGGCCAGCCTTACAGCACGAAATGGTTTTGTTTACTATAGCTTCTGTAAGCCAGTCGTCCAGTAAGCAGCACAAGGTCCAAGGGCTTACTGGAAGAACACTATGCCCTTGATGAGAAACCAGATTACAGGCACGAGCAGTGCCGGTAGCAGGTTGAGCGTGTGGCAGTCCTTGAGCCGCAGCAGCGACAGCCCGCTGCCGGTAATCATCAGCCCACCCACGATGAGCAGCTCGGCCATGAGGGCTTCGCTCACGGCGCTGGCCGATACCAGGGCTACCACGTAGAACATGCCCTGCCACAGAAAGAGCACGGGTGCCGCCAGCGCCATGCCCAGCCCGTAGGTGGAGGCGAAGACGGTGCTCGACACGAAGTCGAGTGTGGCGTTGGTGAAGAGAAAGGTGTTGTCGTCCTTGAGGGCCGCGATGACTGGACCGAGCATCGACAGCGGCCCTATGCAGTAGAGCAGTATGGCCGTGGACAGCCCTTCCGAGAGCCGCGCCGTTGGCTTGGCCGCCTCTTTCTCGGCGGGTGGGGGAGTGGTGGCGGCACTGTCTGGCTTGGCCTTAAGCCCGTCGACGAGTCGCTTGAAGCGCCCGTCGATGTCGAGCCATGTGCCTAAGAGTCCGCCCAAGGCTATGGCCACGATGAACAGCACGGGATATTGCGACTTGGGCAGGTTGGTGATGGTGGCGTTGAGGCCTATGGCCAGCGAGGCCAGCCCCAGGCCGGTGTAGAGCACCTCCTTGTACTTCTCCTTGATGCCGCGGTGCATGAGCGCACCGAGTATGGCACCCGCCACAATGGTGGCAGTGTTGACGATGGTTCCTGTCAAAGTCGTGTCGGTAGTTAGGTCGTGGGTTGGCAGTGGTAGGCTTGGGCGCTACTTGTAGAATTGTGCATACCACTCGGCAAAGTGTCTCAGGCCAGTGCGTAGTGGCGTGGAGGGGCGGAAGCCATAGTCGCGCTCCAAGGCCGACGTGTCGGCGTAGGTCACGGGCACGTCGCCTGGCTGCATGGGCACGAGCTGCTTGTGGGCTTCGAAGTCATAGTCCTCAGGCAGTATGCCGGCGCGCACGAGTTCCTGCTGGAGCGTGTCGACGAAGGTGAGCAGGTTCTCGGGCGAGTTGTTGCCTATGTTGTATACGGCGTAGGGCGGCAGGGGTAGGCCGTCGTCGCCCTTGCGGCGCTCAGGGGCTCCCTGCATGATGCGCACCACGCCCTCCACAATGTCGTCGACGTAGGTGAAGTCGCGGCGGCAGTTGCCGTAGTTGAATATCTGGATGGTTTCGCCCTTGACCAGCTTGTTGGTGAATCCGAAGTAGGCCATGTCGGGTCGTCCGGCTGGGCCGTAGACGGTGAAGAAGCGTAGTCCTGTGGAGGGGATGTCGTAGAGTTTGGAATAGGCGTGGGCCAGCAGCTCGTTCGACTTCTTCGTTGCGGCGTAGAGCGACACGGGGTTGTCTACCTTGTCGTCGGTGGAGTAGGGCACCTTCTTGTTTGCTCCGTAGACGCTCGACGAGCTGGCGTAGACCAGGTGGTCTACCGGGTGGTGGCGGCAGGCTTCGAGAATGTTGTAGAAGCCTATGAGGTTAGACTGTATGTAGGCGTCGGGATTGGTGATGGAATAGCGCACGCCGGCTTGTGCCGCCAGGTTGACGACCACCGACGGCTGGTACTGGCTGAACAGCTGCTCAATGGTTTCGCGCGAAGCAATGTCGCCGCGCACGAAGTGGTAGGTCGTTCCCGCGGGCACTTGCTCCGAGAGCTGCTGCAGACGGTATTGCTTGAGCGTTACGTCGTAGTAGTCGTTCATGTTGTCGATGCCTACTATGGTGGCATCCTTGGCGTCGGTGAACAGGCGCTTGACGAGGTTGGCGCCTATGAAGCCGGCTGAGCCGGTGACGAGTATGGTCTTTCTTTTGAGGTCGATGTGTTGCATGGGGTTGTTGGGGTTTGGTTTATGACTTGCCGAAGCGCTCCACCGCTTCGTAGTAGGTGTCGAGGCTGCCTATGTCGAAGCGGTCGCCGCTCATAGGCCAGGCGTGCATGGTTGTGTGCTCCACCATGTAGTGGGCCAGGTTGCCCGGGGCGTCGCGGCCGCAGCCGTCGGCCACGCTGCCGCGCACCAGAGGCAGGTCCTCGCGCGCGTATATATAAAAAGGTGGAACAGCCCAGTGGCTCTTGGGCTGCTTGGGCTTCTCCTCCATGCCTACGACGCGCCAGTTGGCATCCACCTCCACCACGCCCGTGCGCCTTAGGCGCTCCACGTCGTCCTGCTTGTGGCACATGATGCAGGAGGTGTTTTTCTGGTGGGCGAAGTCAACAAACTCCTGGAACGAGAAGAAGAGCAGGTTGTCGGCAGCCACCACCAGCAGGTCGTCGTTGGCGATTTGGCAGCGTTCGATGGCCAGTAGCAGGTCGCAGACGGCCCCCAGGCGGGTGTCGTTGGTCTGTGTTCCGTCGTCGACAATGGTGATGGGCTTGGTGTAGTGTTGCTGGCTGGCCCACTGCTCGAAGTGGTGGGCAAACTTGTGGTTGGTCACGATGATATGCTCGTCGATGTCGGCTATGCGGTCAATGTCGTCGAGCATGCGTCCCAGTATGGTGCTCTGCCCTATCTGGAGCAGTGGCTTGGGGAAGTTGCGGGTGAGGTCGCCCAGGCGTGTGGCGTAGCCTGCGGCAATGACGATGTTTTTCATACGAAGCGGGCGCCGTTGTCTGGTTTTACGAAGTAGCACTTGAAGGTTTTCTCATACTCAGGGAACTGGTCCAGGTAGCGCTTGGTGAGCTCGCGCTCTATCTGCTCCTGGTAGTCAGGGTCTACGATGGCGATGCAGGCTCCTTTGAAGCCAGCGCCAGAGAAGCGTCCGCCCCAAATGCCCGGTAGCGTGCGCATAATCTCGTAGATGGCGATGAGTTCGGGGCTTCCACATTCGTAGTTGTGTATGCTCGACTCGCAGGAGTCGAACGACAGCTTGCCGAAGAGCTTCAGGTTGCCCGTTTCCCAGGCGGTGACACCTTGGCGCACGCGCCGGTACTCTGAATAGAAGTGCTCTGCTCTGCGTGCGAAGCGTGCGGGCATGGCTATGCGTGTCTTCTCGAAGGTGGCCTTGGGGATGTCTCGCAGGTAGGTCTTGTCGAGCGCGTGTAGGGGCTGGTCCATGTAGGCCAGCATGTTCCATGCTGCTGTGCGACACTCCGACACGCGCAGGTTGTAGTCGCTGTTCACCAGCGAGCGTGTGAGTCCGGAGAAGAATATGCCGAGCACAAACTCGGGCGTGTCGGGGTGCTTCTTGATGATGCGGTAGTCGTTGGTGTCGCAGTCGAGAAACAGCAGTCCGTCCTTGCGCCCGAGGGCTATGCAGGCCTGGTCGAGCAGGCCGTTGTTCAGGCCAATGTATTCGCGCTCGGCCTCGGAGGCTATCTGCACCACCTCCATGGGCTGTAGCTGTATGCCGTTGGCCTTGGCCAGCGCCATGACGTAGGCTATGAGCACTGCGGCCGAGGAGCTTAGCCCGCCTACGGGCAGCGATCCCTTGATGACACCCTCGATGCCGCGCTCGAGCTGGAAGCGCTTGCGCAGCGCGTACTTGGCACCGCGGGCGTAGTCGCCCCAGTGGTGCTCGCGCACTTGTGAGGGCTTGGTCACGTCGAAGGCCACGTCGCCTTCGAAGGTGAGCGAGGTGAGCCTGACCATGCCGTCGTCGCTGGTGTTGAACCATAGGTCTACGCCCTTGTCGATGGCGAAGCCCGTCACCAGACCGTGCTGGTGGTCTACGTGTGCGCCAAGGGGGCACACGCGGTAGGGTGAGAATATATGAAACTGGTAGTTGTCCATGACTTAACGAGTCGTTGGTGTTATGTGGGACGTGTTGTGTATGTGGCTGAGGCGTTTCGTGCAGGCCTTGGCCTACTGCTTGTCGAGCTGGCTGTAGACCGAGTTGTTCGACTTGTACTCTGGCACTATGGCCTTCATCTTGGCCACGGTAGCCATGTTGTCGAAGCGGGTGGCGATGGCCACGAGGTCGGCTATCTGGTGGCTCACGCTGTCGAAGTCGTACTGTCTGACGTTGGCTATGCGTATCTTCTCGTGGAACGAGGGCTTGGTGTTCTCCTGTTCCGAGAGCACCTCCTCGTAGAGCTTCTCTCCGGCGCGCAGCCCTGTGTAGACTATTTTCACGTTCTTTGCTCCGCTAAGGTTAATCATGCGCTGGGCCAGGTCGGCAATGCGCACAGGCTTGCCCATGTCGAACACGAAGATTTCGCCTCCGTTGCCCTTTACGCCAGCTTCGAGCACGAGCTGGCAGGCTTCGGGTATGAGCATGAAGAAGCGTATGATGTCGGGGTGGGTAACGGTGACGGGGCCACCGCTGAGTATCTGCTTGCGGAACAAGGGTATGACCGAGCCATTGCTGCCCAGTACGTTGCCGAAGCGTGTGGTGACAAACTGCGTGGCGACCTTCCTGCCCTCGGCCTTGAGTTTCTCGTTGAGTGCCTGCACGTAGATTTCGCAGATGCGTTTCGAGCATCCCATGACGTTGGTGGGGTTGACGGCCTTGTCGGTCGACACCATTACAAACTTCTTAACTCCGTACTTCACGCTCAGGTCGGCCAGAATCTTGGTGCCCACGATGTTGTTGGCCACGGCCTCGCTGGGGTTGTCTTCCATCATGGGCACGTGCTTGTAGGCTGCGGCGTGGAACACGTAGTCGGGGCGGAAGCTGCTGAAGATGTTCTCCATGCGCTCCTCGTGGCAGATGCTGGTCACCACTGTCTCGGCCTTCACCTGGGGCCAGTCGTGGCTCATGAGCAGGCGTATGTCGTGCTGGGGGGTCTCAGCCTGGTCGATAAGCATCATGGCAGCGGGGTGCAGGGCGGCTATCTGTCTCACCATCTCCGAGCCTATGGAGCCTGCCGAGCCGGTGACGAGTATTCTCTGGCCTGAGAGTGCCTTGCCCACAGCGGTCATGTCGACGTGGATCTCGTCGCGCGGCAGCAGGTCTTCCACCGACACCTCGCGCATGGTCATCGGGCGGTTGTCGTCAATGTCTTTGCCGTTCCACTCCTTGGCCGTGTTCACCATGTATATGCGCACGCCGTTGGAGATGAGCAAATCCTGCAGGTGCTCGTTGTTGCGGAACTCGCGGTTGCGCAGCGGCGATACCAGCACGGCCTCGATGCCGCGCTCGCGGATGATGGTGGCCAGATTGTCGTCGTCGCTGTACACGCGCTGGCCCATGAGCATGTGGTGGTCGTAGCCCGGCTCATGGGAGATGAAGCCGCGCAGCAGGAAGCGTGCGGGGTGTTGGGTGCCGATGATCTTGGCCAGGCCTACGCCGCCGTCGCGCACACCGTAGATGAGCACCTTCATGGCACGCTTGCTCGACAGCCCCACGTCGTAGACCGTCTTGGCCAGCACGCGTATGCCCCACATGATGACCGTGGCGATGAGGTAGATGGCCAATAGCTCGCGTGTGGCTAAGTGTACGAAGTATTTCGTAGGCAGGGCGAACATAGGGTAGTGTATGGCCACTGCCAGCGCCAGTGCCGTGAGGTTGGCGTAGCCTACGCGCTTCAGGTCGACGAACGACGAGTAGCGTATGATGCCAGCGTAGGTGCGGAAGATGCGGAAGGCCGCTATGCTCACCACCAGATAGATGCCCATGGTGCGCATGAGGCGTGTGAAGTGAATTAGTGTCTGATAGCCGTGGTGGAACATCCAGTAGACCAGCGTTGCTGAGAAGAGCAGCACTATGCAGTCCAGGGCGAGGATAATCCAATAGGGTACAGAACTCCTGCCCAAGTACCACTTCGCTATCTTGTTCATTGTTTCCATAGAAAATGTACCGTTTCCCGGTAGGTCTTTTTGTTTTCGGAGGCTACTCTTGACTGTTGGTTGGCCAGGAATATTCGCTCCAGCATGTATCACTCTTTGTTTCAAGCTGCAAAAGTATGAAAAAAACGCGAAATGAGGAAAAATTTTGGCGAAAAAATGCAGATTTTGCAAAAATGGGATAAAATGGATTGGTTGCTGTTGTCTTATTGAAAATAATTGCTTACCTTTGCAGCCATCTGAATAGTTTACATTATTTATTACGAGACGAAAACATGGAAGCACTTCCAGCCAACCAGGTACTCCAGCGGGCCGTGAGCCAGCTGTCGCAGCTTTCCCATGCCGAGGTGGCCATGATGCCCTCTGCCTCGGCGCCACTACCCTCAGTGGAGTGTGTAGGGCGTATTGTCACCCTGGTTAAGAGCATCATCTTTACCGACTATTTCCACAAGCGCCAGGCCGACGAGCAGATGCGCGCCTACTTCATAGGGGTGTGCATGGAAGAGCTTTATGGGCTGCTCAGCGAGCAGATAGCCCGCGGCGTGCAGTTCTGCCCCGACTGCCATTCGGTGTGTAGCGCCAACGAGGCTCTGGACCGTGGCCGTGAGCTGGCCCTGCAATTCATCGACCAGCTGCCCGAGATCAAGCGCCTGCTCTACACCGATGTCGAGGCCATGTTCAACAACGACCCTGCGGCCACCAACTACGGCGAGGTAATCTTCTGCTATCCCGTGGTCAATACCATGACCCACTACCGCATAGCCCATGCTCTGCACTCGATGCAGGTGCCCGTCATTCCGCGTATCATTACCGAGCAGGCCCACTCCAAGACGGGCATCGACATACATCCCGGCGCCACCATCGGCGAGCACTTCGCCATAGACCACGGCACGGGCGTGGTCATCGGCGAGACCTGCATCATCGGCTCCCACGTGACGCTCTACCAGGGCGTAACCCTCGGTGCCAAGAGCTTCAAGTACGATGCCCAGGGTAACATGCTCAACGTGCCGCGCCATCCCATCATAGAAGACTATGTCACCGTCTACTCCAACGCCTCCATCCTGGGGCGCATCACCATTGGTCACCACTCAGTCATCGGAGGCAACATCTGGGTGACCAACGACGTGGCACCCTACTCGCGCATACAGCAGATGAAGGCTGTAGACAGCTCGTTCCAGGGTGGGCTGGGCATATAGCAGGGCATGGCGCATGTGTGAATTCCTAACTTCTGAAACTCGAATCCTTGAAAAACTCTTTTATCCATGATGAGAGAAATGATTGACTGTTTCCTGCCCGACTTCGACCGCGCCGCGCTTGCCCCTGTCGTCGAGGCGATGCAGCAGAGCCTTGTCGTAAACGAGATATTCTGGGCTGGCGGCATGGCCAGCAGCAACGACATGATGTGGATAGCCGAGCGGGCACGTGCACCCTACAGCCTGCTCTACACCAAGCCCACCGTCGTGGAGCTGGGGCCTGGCGCCCTGGAGCGCATGCTGCGCGCTGCCGTCGACACGGGGGCCGCCATGGTCTATGCCGACCGCGAAGGCCATCCCTCCATTGACTACCAGAGTGGTAGTCTGCGCGACGATTTCGACTTTGGTGCCTTGGTGCTGGTTAAGACGGGCTTGCTCCACACCTTCGCCATGCAGGCCGGCGAGCACGACTACCAGTACGCCGGACTCTACGCCCTGCGCCTGCTGCTGAGCCGCGAGGGCGAGCTGCTCCACCTCTGTGAGGTGCTCTACCGTGAGGTGGAGACCGACCACCGCGCCTCTGGCGTTAAACAGTTCGACTACGTCAACCCGCGCAACCGCGACGTACAGATAGAGATGGAGCACGCCGTCACAGCCCATCTGGCAGCCATCGGCGCCAAGATAGATCCTTCCTACTACGTGGAGCCTGACTTCGCCGAACAGGAGTTTGCGATGGAGGCATCGGTGGTGATACCCGTGTTCAACCGTGCCGCCACTATTGCCGATGCCGTGGGCAGTGCCCTGTCGCAGAAGACGAGCTTTGCCTACAATGTCATCGTGGTAGACAACCACTCCACCGACGGCACTTCCGACATCCTGCACGCCATAGGCGACGAGCGCCTGGTGGTTATCACTCCCCGTCGTACCGACCTGGGCATTGGCGGCTGCTGGAACGAGGCCATCAACGATGCGCGCTGCGGGCGCTTTGCTGTGCAGCTCGACAGCGACGACCTCTACTCCTCCGACGCTACGCTCCAGCGCATCGTCGATGCCTTCTATCAGCAGAAGGCCGCCATGGTGGTGGGCAGCTACCGCATGTGCGACTTTGAGCTTCAGACGCTGCCGCCTGGACTGATTGACCACCGCGAGTGGACCGATGAAAACGGCCCCAATAACGCCCTGCGCATCAATGGCCTGGGCGCGCCGCGAGCCTTCTTTACCCCGCTGGCCCGACAGCTGCAGTTTCCCAACACCAGCTATGGCGAGGACTACGCCATGGGGCTGGCCTTCTCGCGACGCTACCGCATAGGGCGCATCTACGACGAGCTGTACCTCTGTCGTCGCTGGGGCGGCAACAGCGATGCCAACCTCAGCATAGAGCGCCAGAACCAGAACAACCGCTACAAGGATCAGCTGCGCACCATGGAGCTTAAAGCCCGCCAGCAGCTGGTGGAGCAGGGGCGCGGCGCAGCTGCCTCTACCTGGCCTGCCGCCACGTCGCTCGAGCGCTTCTTCTGTAGGCAGCTGGAGTGCTGGCCCGACGTGCGCCGGCGCTACCGCCTGCTGGCCTCGGCCCAGAGGCGCGAGCTGGTGGGCGACACGCTCTCGCTCGAGGTGCAGTGTAACCCGGCGCGCATGGTGTCGACGGGAGCCAAGGTCGATGCACGCTCCATAGCCAGCCGACCTTGTTTCCTGTGTGCCGACAATCGCCCCAAGGAGCAGATGAAACGCCTCGTCGACGGGCAGTATGAGCTGCTCGTCAACCCCTTCCCTATCATGCCCATGCACTTCACGCTGCCCACATGCCGCCATCAGCCGCAGCGCGTGCTGACGCTCTACGGCGAGATGCACCGCCTGCTGGAGCGCGAGCCGCTGATGACCGTGCTCTACAATGGCCCCCAGTGTGGCGCCTCGGCTCCCGACCACGCCCACCTGCAAGTCGTGGTGAGCGGGCTGCTGCCCCTGCAGAAATCGTGGCAGCGGCTGGCCCGCAACCTAAAGGAGCTGGTGAGACAGGGCGACGACGAGGGCATCTTCCTCGTGAGCGACTATCCGGCTGCCGCCTTCCTCGTGCGCAGCCACAGCCAGGCCGTCGACGAGCAACTCTTCCGCCGCCTCTACGAGGCCCTGTTGCCACTGGCCACCAGTGGCGACGAGCCGATGATGAACATAGTGAGCTGGCGACAGGCCGACATGTGGCTCAGCGTGGTCATGCCACGCCGCAAGCACCGCCCCGACTGCTACAGCCTTACAGGCAGCGAGCAGATGCTCATCAGCCCTGGGGCCATCGACATGGGCGGACTTATCATCACTCCGCGCGAGGAAGACTTCCGGCGGCTGACGCCGGAGAAGGCGTTTGCCATCTTCAGCGAAATTACCCTCACTGCCGGGCAGGTGGAGGACGTGGCCGCGCGCCTGCGCCAGGCCAAGGCTCCGGACGCCCAGCCACAGATCGCGGGCAAGGCACCCACGGTGAGCGTGGGCATTGTCGGCGCGCAGCAGATAAGCTTCCGACTCAACACACCCTACGTGGCCAAGGGCGAGAGCATCAGCGGCGAGCAGGTGGTGGCCTTCAGCGAGGGTGGCTTGCTGTGGCGTGGCCAGCAGTACCGCGAGCTGGTGTTCACACCGCAGCCAGCTGCCAAGGGCACCGACGCTCAGCCGTCGTTCTCGCTGTGCAACGTTGTCATAGGCAAGAACTTCCACTGGGAGCGCAGCGAGACCCAGACTTTTGCTGGCGTGCTGCGCCTCGTGGTCGACTCCGACCAGGTGGTGGCTATCAACGAGCTGCCCGTGGAGCAGTACCTGGAGAGCGTCATCTCGAGCGAGATGAGTGCCAAGGCTTCGCTGGAGTTTCTCAAGGCCCACGCTGTCATTTCCCGCTCCTGGCTCCTGGCGCAGATGGAGAAGCGTCGCCAGCTGAAGGATGGTGCTCAGAACAGCTTCTTCTCGATGGTCAAGAAAGACGATGAACTCATACGCTGGTACGACCGCGAGGACCACACCATCTTCGACGTGTGTGCCGACGACCACTGCCAGCGCTATCAGGGAATCACGCGCATGGGAGACCTGGGTGCCGACGAACCCTCGAGGGCCGTCGCCGCCGTAAGGGCCACGCGCGGCCAGGTGCTCATGTACGACGGCGAGCTGTGCGATGCCCGTTTCTCGAAGTGCTGCGGCGGCAGGACGGAGGAGTTTCAGTACTGCTGGGAGGACACGAGGAAGCCATACCTTGTGTCGTTCGACGACCCCTACTGCAACACCCACGACCCGAAGGTGCTGGCCCAGGTGCTCAACGACTATGACCAGGAGACGCCCGACTTCTACCGCTGGACCGTGGAGTACACGCAGGCCGAGCTTAGCGAGCTGGTCAGCCGCAAGCTCAAGGTCGACCTGGGCGACATCACCGACCTGGTGCCATTGGAGCGAGGCAAGAGCGGGCGCATCTGGAAGCTGCGCATCGAGGGCACCAAGGGCACATTCACCATAGGCAAGGAGCTGGAGATAAGGCGCACGCTTAGCGAGACCCACCTCTACAGCTCGGCCTTCGACGTGGTGCACCGCCCGGGACGCTTCATACTCAACGGGCGTGGCTGGGGCCACGGCGTGGGACTGTGCCAGATAGGCGCTGCCGTCATGGGCGAGCAGGGCCACAGCTACCGCGACATATTGCTCTTCTACTACCGGGGCGCAAGCATAGAAAAGATTTACTGATTGGCATTTGCAAACCAAATCCACCTTACAACAACAGTTATGACTCGAAAAAACGCGTGGGCCTGGGTGCCCACCCTCTACTTCGCCGAGGGATTGCCCTATGTGGCCGTGATGACCATTTCGCTCATCATGTACAAGCGCCTCGGCATGTCAAACACCGACATCACCCTCTACACCTCGTGGCTCTACCTGCCGTGGGTCATCAAGCCGCTGTGGAGCCCCTTCATCGACATTGTGAAGACCAAGCGATGGTGGATAGTAACCATGCAGCTGCTCGTAGGCGCGGCCCTTGGAGGCGTGGCCTTCACCATTCCCGGACCCTACTGGCTACAGGGGTCGCTCTGCTTCTTCTGGCTCATGGCCTTTGCCAGCGCCACCCACGACATTGCTGCCGACGGCTTCTACATGCTTGGACTCGACACCCACGACCAGGCCTACTTCGTCGGAATACGCTCCACCTTCTACCGCATAGCCACCATAGTGGGCCAGGGGCTGCTCGTCATGCTTGCCGGAAACCTCGAGGTCATCACGCGCAACATACGCTACTCCTGGAGCCTCATGTTCTATCTCATGGCCGGGCTGTTCATTGCCTTCTGGCTGTGGCACCACTACATATTGCCACGCCCGGAGGGCAACGCCGC
>Ga0247608_10003248_pt1 | contig 19192 bp, 16 predicted proteins | sample 176DNAGHGlowgp2_FD_193490 | JGI IMG/M metagenome (GOLD analysis project Ga0247608, IMG submission 193490) | Sheep rumen microbial communities from Palmerston North, Manawatu-Wanganui, New Zealand - 1766 DNA GHGlow gp2 | ecosystem: Host-associated > Mammals > Digestive system > Stomach > Rumen ...
CGTTGCAGAATTCAAGACAGTCATCAGACAGGTGAAGAGTGATCGTTGTACCAATCTCCTTCTTCTCTCCGTCCTTCATCTCGAAATCAGAACCGCCATCGCAGGTCCAGTGAACAGACTCTGCATCGGATTTGTAAGAAAGTGTATCAATCTCTACATAGTCAGATACCATGAATGTTGAATAAAAGCCAAGACCAAAGTGACCTATGATCTGGTCTGCGTTTGCTTTATCTTTATATTTGTTAAGGAAGTCGGTAGCTCCTGAAAATGCCACCTGGTTGATATATTCCTCAACTTCTTCTGCAGTCATACCAATACCGTTATCTACGATCTTGATAGTCTTGTCCTTATCGTTAAGAATGATGTCTACTCGAGGTTTATAACCATCGGGAAGAGTGTACTCTCCCATCATATCCATCTTCTTTATCTTTGTGATAGCATCACATGCGTTTGAAATTACCTCACGGTAAAATATGTCATGGTCTGAATATAACCACTTCTTTATAATCGGGAACATGTTCTCGGAATTGATTGAAAGATTACCTTTTTTGTCCATTTGTGTTGCCTCCGTATATAGTGAATATTGTTCTGTTCTATTTTAAATAGAATACCCACAAATATGAGTTTAAAACCACGGGACCTAAAAGTCAATAAAAAATTAGCACTCATTAAAAATGAGTGCTAACAAATGTATTTCTTGCCAGATCATGCTCTAGAAGTAATTGTGATATACATCAAAAAATGAGGTGGTTGTTACATTTTCGGATTCTTCTGATTTTATGTTGTTCCACAGATCCGTATTAAGTGTTTTGGAGAGTGATGCCGTGAACGCATCATATTGCTCGCCAAAAACTTCTCTTTTTCTCTCCTCTACTATCCTTACCTTGTTGGCCTCAGTCTCCTCTCTGTTAAAGGTACTGATGCACTTAAGGATCACATAGGAATCATTTGTCTCAATTATTCCGCTGACTTCTCCCGAATCCAGGTCAAATGCGGCGTCTTCTATGATCTTATCAACTTCACCCTTGCCGAATGATACAGTGCCCTCATCAGCCTCATTATACTGCTCCATAAGTACGTCAAAATCAGCACCTTCATTTATCTGATCAAGAATGCTCCTTGCATTATTTAAAATAATTGATTTTTCCGAGTCGCTGACAGATACTTTCTCACCCTGCGAATCAAGTGTATAAGTCTTAAAAACTATCTGTTCTACCGTAATGGTTCTTGCTTCATCATCGCTTATTTCAGGATTAATGTCCTTGATAATATATTCATAGAGCTTATCGGCAAGTGCATATTCTTTGTACAGATTCTCTATCTGGTCCTTTGTGACATTCTTCATTGCACTTATCTCTTCACTTGTAAGAGAACCATAATACTCCTCTGCCGCACTCTTTGCCTGGGAAATCTCCTGGTCGGAAAGCTCTATTTCATTTTCCCTTGCGAGCAGATTCATTGCCTTTACCTGGGCAAGTGTGGAAAGACAGTTCTTCTTTACTTTTTCATCGAAGCTTTCGCCATCAGTTGTTATATCCCATATACCCTCTCCAAAGCTGTTCTGATATGCATCTTTAGAATTCACATAATAAACCATAAACTCTGAGAGGGTACATGACAGATCCTCTATCCTGAATAGCTCATCTCCGGTAAAACCTGTTGTCAGTACTATCTTTGTATTGTCCAGTTCTCCGCAGCCTGCGGATGTAAAAGCAAAAACACCAGCCATCATGATAAGCGCTGTGTTTTTTATGAAATAGCGAAAGATCTTAATCCCCATTATGTTTTATGCGTTACTCCTCTTTTCCAAAATGCTGCGTGCAACCTTAAGGCCGTTTGCACTTGCCTGCTGAAGTCCTCTTGTTATTCCGGCTCCATCACCAATTGCTCTAAGATGAGCTATACTGGTCTCAAAATCCTTATTTACAATGACCTTGTTGGAATAGAATTTTACTTCCACACCGTAAAGAAGTGTCTCCTCAGAAGCAATTCCGGGAGTTACTTTATCAAGGGCCTGGATCATCTCATCAAGATCAACCATTATTCTGTGAGGAAATACAAGCGATAAGTCACCGGGTACAGCATCCTTAAGTGTAGGAATGAGATTGTTTCTTGCAAGTCTCTCATCCGTAGTTCTTCTGCCCCTCTTAAAATCGCCGTATGTCTGAACAAGGATTTTGCCATCGCAGAGCATATTTGCAAGCTCAGCTATTTTTTTACCATATTCTATAGGCGTTTTAAAGGGCTTGGTGAAATTCTTGGATACAAGCAGCGCAAAATTGGTGTTATTGGTCTTGTATTCCTTGCTCTTATATGCATGGCCGTTAACAACGGCAAGTCCGCCCTCATAGTATTCGGTAGCTACTTCACCTGAAGGATTTGTGCAGAAAGTACGCACCTTGTCGTCAAATGTTGGAGTATGATATATAAGCTTGGCCTCATAGAGATTTTCATTAAGGCTCTGCATGATCTCATCTCTTACTTCAACTCTTACTCCGACATCAACGGTTCCCGGTTTTGTTTCAATTCCGATCTCCTCGCACTGTGCTCTGAACCAGTCAGCACCTTCACGGCCCACAGCAGAAACTATCTCATCAGCTTTTATTACATCTCCGTTATCAATTATAGCTCCGACAGCCGTGCCGTCCTCTACAATGATCTTCTCAACCATTGTATTAAATATCAGCTCGACTCCGCTTTCCTTGAGATGTTCCTGGAGCTTACTGTATATCTTGTAGCCTTCCTCTGTACCAAGATGTCTTATCGGACACTCGACAAGCTTGAGGTTTGCATTTATTGCCTTGCGCCTTATTTCCCTTATCTGTTCTGCTTTGTCAATGCCGTATACATTGGTATCTGCGCCGAATTTAAGGTAAATATCATCGGATTCTTTTATCAGTTTGGTAGCTTCGTCATAGCCTAAGATGTCCGGAAGAGTTCCTCCAACATCCGGAGAAAGCGACAGCTTACCATCCGAAAAAGCACCGGCTCCCGCAAAACCTGTTGTTATAGAACAGGGCTTGCATCCCATGCACTTTCCGGTTGTACGTTTTGGACACTGTCTCTTCTCAATTGAACGTCCCTTTTCAATTATCATTATCTTAAGATTGGGCTCTTTTCTTGCAAGTTCATATGCACAAAAAATGCCTCCCGGTCCTGCACCGATAATAAGTACATCAACCTTTCTTTCTGCCATTTTATCCCACCTTTCTTTTTAACAGGGCAAAAAGGGCTGCCACAATAAATTGTAGCAGCCGCCCCGCAAATTACTTCTTTTTTAAGTCCTTGATCATTTTTTTGCTGCCGGTTTCTTTGCCGGTGCTTTCTTGGCTGTAGTCTTTTTAGCTGCAGGCTTCTTTGCAGAAGCTGCCTTTTTAGCCGGAGCCTTCTTCTGTGCGGGTTCATTTGCCTTTGCGCCAAGTCCCTTTAAGAGGTCAGCTTTTCTAAGATCACCTTCAGCACTTATCTTTCCTGTAAGATATGCATTTACAAAATCTGTCTTGCCCTCAAGGATCTCCACAAGATCAGCTGCAGATGTATATACAAGAATATCTCTGTCGAAGTACTCATAAGGCTCAACATTAATCTTACCATCATCAATCTCAACATAAAAAGCGCCTTCGCCCTCTCCTGTGATATTGAACTGGAAAGCAGCATGCTCCTTTACTCCGCTAACATCAACATCCTTTGCTGCTTCTTTGACTTTTGCAACGATTTCTTCGTAGGTCATTTTGTCCTCCCCTAATAAAAAATTAAAAATTTTCCCATTCCGGGAATCTATCAGTTATCAGCGGCTACTGCTGCGATACTGCACCGGTGTCATGCCGTATTTTTTCTTAAAGAGTCTGTTAAAATGCTCAACATTCTGGTATCCTGCTGCTTCCGCAACGCGTTCTACCTTCATGTTTCCGTTCTTAAGAAGGATGCTGGCTTTCTTAAGTCTGATCTTCTTGACGTTCTCGCCAAAAGTCATGCCCGATTTCTCTTTAATGTATTTTGACAAATACGGCTTAGAGAGATAAAACTCTCTCGAAAGATCATCAAGAGTAACTGTAAGATAGTTCTCCTGAATATAATTAAGTATAGCACTAATTCGTTCATCTTTGGCATCTGTACTTGATTTTACCTGATCAAGCTGATTCACAGCAACTGTAAGCGCATTTATTGAGGATCTGATGATATCCTCGTCTATGCCAACTCCCCAGAACTTACTGCCGCCACAGGTTATACCAACGTAGGTACATGCCTTGGAGGATGAACCTCTGCTAAGCGCATGTTCCTCATAAACAGAGAGCTCATAGCTGATATTGAAGTAAAGCTTAAAAGCATTACTTACCGCATCGAGACGACCGTTTCCGTTAGCCTCAATAACATGCTCTTTTCCTGCATGAGAGATCGTAACCTGGGCAAGTATTCCGTTTACCTGCTTAAAATGAACATCCAGTACCTTGAATACTGATTCGTTGTGAACATATTTATCTTCGAATATCTGATAAATACGTCCGGGTGCAAGCTCGGCGTGTTCTCTGTCGGATACGTCCTTGATAGTGTAGCTGACATCCGCCTGCATTTCCCTAGGCACCATCATACCATAATTTGTCTTAAGAATATAGCTTACGCCACCTTTTCCAGACTGAGAATTAATTCTGATAACGTCGCCGTCATATTCTCTTCCAAGATCCTTGGGATCGATCGGCAGATACGGAACTGTCCATATACCATTATCTTTTCCTGCTTCATGCCATGAAAAGCCCTTACTGATAGCATCCTGATGAGATCCGGAAAATGCTGTAAACACAAGCTGTCCTGCGTAGGGCTGGCGCTCAAATATGCGCATTCTTGTAAGTCTCTCATAGGTTTCGCCTATCTTATTAATATTGCTAAAATCAAGTCCCGGATCTACGCCGTGAGAATACATGTTGATTGCAAGTGTCACTATATCAACATTACCGGTTCTTTCTCCATTTCCAAAAAGAGTACCCTCTATTCTGTCAGCTCCCGCAAGGCATCCAAGCTCCGCATCACTGATGCCTGTTCCTCTGTCATTGTGAGGATGAAGTGAAAGAGTTACAGCATCTCTGTATTTTAGATTTTTATGTATATATTCAACCTGAGTTGCAAAAACGTGAGGCATCGCAATCTCAACCGTTGTGGGAATATTGATTATAACCTTGTTCTCTTTTGTAGGCTTCCATACATCAAGAACCGCATTGCAGACTTCTACTGCATAATCAACCTCTGTTCCCGGGAAACTCTCAGGTGAGTATTCAAACGAAAAGTTTCCGCTTGTCTCGCTTGCAAGCTTGGCAAGAAGCTTTGCTCCATCAACAGCGATCTGTTTGATATCCTCTTTATTCTTTTTAAATACCTGCTCTCTTTGAGCAACCGAAGTGGAATTGTACAAATGAATGATTGCCTTAGGCGCACCTTTAACGGCTTCAAAGGTTCTCTTTATGATATGCTCTCTTGCCTGTGTAAGAACCTGAACGGTTACATCATCGGGAATCATGTTCTTCTCGATAAGAGTACGCGCAAATTCAAACTCTGTCTCAGATGCAGCAGGAAATCCAATCTCAATTTCCTTAAATCCGAGTTCAACGAGCATGGTGAAAAACTCAAGCTTTTCATCAAGACTCATAGGCTCGATAAGTGCCTGGTTACCATCTCTTAAATCCACACTACACCAGATAGGCGGATGATCTAAATAATCTTTTTTTACCCAGTCATAGGAAATCCGGGGTGGCATGAAATACTGTCTCTGATACTTTTCGAAATTTTTCATAACGTCCTCCTCAAATATTGTGGCAAGATAAAAATCATATGTACTTTTTGATATTTTTTATTTTAACACCACAAAAAATAAATAATAGTGGTAAATTTAATCATTTTTATTGATTTATTTTAACGTAACGAACCTGGGGGACGGGGTTAGGGGACCATTTTCTGAAAACGCAATACAATACAATTTACCAGAAAATGGTCCACTAACCCCGTCCCCCAGGTACCAAAAAGTCATTCTATATTAGCTTTTCTTTTCCGTCTTTCTTTATCTGTCCTTTCTCCTTTTGGAGCTTGTTATCATGATGGTCAGCTTTCTCGTTGCCTTTATTCTCCCGCTTTTTCAGATCATCTATAGAGATAACCTTGGTACCTTCCTTATGCGCATCCGGATTATTATTCTCTTCTTCAAAAGAATCCGCCTCCACAAACTCCTCACCATTCACATTGATCACTTCTTTTTCATTCTTGTTTATGTTTACTTTCTTACTTTGTGAGTTGTCATTTTGCGGCTCATCTTCCGGCATAAGAGCACTGTTTTCTTCGATGATATTATTTTGCTGAGGTTCTTCATTTTCGGAAGCATTATCCGCGCCTCCTTTAAAATAATTGTAGACCTTATTGGTGACTCTTTTGATCATTCCTCCTGCGATTTTTGCACCTGTTATCGCAATATTAGTAACAGGAGCAACTGCATCATCAACAATTTTTCTTATAACCTTAAAAGTGTAAGAACCAACTACATCTCCGACATGTTGACTCCACATATCTCTTGGACTTGCATCAGCAAGATTATACAGATTCTTAGCGTTATAGCTTTCATTTGAAACATATTCCTGATCCCGCAATACTCTGTCTACAGCATCCTTCGAATACCTTTCATTAAGCACTCCTCTCATTCTGTTTAATGCATCGCGCTCTTTTTTTGCATCAAAAGGATGAAAGAGATACTTGTTAAAAAATCCTCTCTTGTTATAACGCTTTCTTAATTCTCTAACCTCTAAAACCGCCTTTACGACTTCTTTATCATCAAGTCCCTTTCCGGCAGTCAGACCGCTGTTCATCTTTTCATTAAAGTCATGCTCTATTTCAGCGGGTTTCTTATTTTTGAAAACCGCAAGTGCTCTTTCTCTATAAAGTCTTAGTTCCGACTCATGCAAAATGAAAGAAGATCCGTTTTTATCAAAGCTCTTTTTGGCACGATCATAGCGCTTCTCTTCTTTTGGATTCATGCCTTCAGGTTTTAGCGCACTGCTCATAGGATCCGGCTCATGCGACGATAATCGCATCGGAACAGCCAGAACATCCGCATCATTAGCAAGCTTTGTCGTATATTCGGAAATAATATCTTTCATCATCCCCGTAGCTTTTGTAAGAGTATTATCCAAAAGTTCAGTGGATAGCACTCCGTTTTCATTAGCATTTGTGGAGATGAACATGTACATTTGTTCAATTTCTTCCTTGAATGCAGTCTTTAATATATACGGCATGATCATCTCGCGCCATTCAAAGTCGTTAAACCTATCACCCGCACTGCGAATAGCCCTTTTTACTTTTTCCATAAAGTATTGGCTGTTAAAATCGTACCCTGTCTGTGATTTGAGTTCTGCAATTTTCTCTTCATTAAGATAAACGCCGCTAGTGACAATGTCATGCTCTACATCATATGCAGTCATGTTGAATTTAGTATCTACAAGCTCTGCATTTTGTATCACCTCGGCGCCTTTGTTAAACGCAGCCGCAGTTGCCTTTTTAGCACCTGCAGCCGCATAAACTTTCATTTTGTCTCTTATAAAGCCTGTCTTGATTCCCGGATAGAAATTCTTGCCCATAACTTTGACAGGAGCCGCAAAAAAATTCGAATCAGAAGTTGCATTTTCCACTATTTCCGGTATCACTTCCCCTGCTGATGAAATAGCTGCTTCTCCAACTCCCATATATGAGTTGTAAAAAAGTTCATACAATTTTGTCCATCTATGCTCTCTCCCAATAAGCTTTTGTTTCCACCTCGGTACTTCATTAATAGGCATATCTTAACTCCTTATTAAATCTCTTTAACCCACAATCCATGCAGATTACAGAATTCATACGCAGCTTTAGCTTTTTCGCCGTCAGCTAAAACAAATTCTGCCACCGGCTTATCACCAGGTTTCAGATCCTTCTGCATGAAGCCTTTATCTGTTTCAAGCCAGATATATTGGATATAATGAGCATCCATCATGGGATGTTCAACTTCTCCTACCTGCACTGTTATCTTATTTCCATCAACAGTTACAACAGGCACATGCTTCTCATGCGCGCCGTCTGTAGCACCGGGAACAAGCTCAGTCATTGGATCCCCGCAGCAGACAGGATTGCAAGCTGCATCATTTATCTTAATAACAAAACTACCGCATTTTTCGCACTTATAGAATTTCATTGTTTTCCTCCTTTTTTATGAAAACCAAATCAGTAATTCTCTGCCTTGATCTGGAAGTATGACTGAGGGTGATTGCAAACCGGGCAAACCTCAGGAGCATCAGGTCCTATAACAATATGACCGCAATTTCCGCACTGCCAGATACAGTCGCCGTCTCTTGAAAATACAATCTTGTCCTCGATGTTTTTAAGGAGCTTTTTATATCTCTCCTCATGCTCCTTTTCAATTGCAGCTACACCTTCAAAAAGTTCTGCTATTTCATCAAATCCCTCTTCTCTGGCTGTCTTTGCAAATGAAGGATACATCTCCTTCCACTCATAGCTTTCTCCTTCGGCAGCTGTTTTCAGGTTCTCAATAGTTGACCCGATCCCGGTAAGTATCTTGTACCATATTTCGGCATGCTCTTTTTCATTTGCAGCCGTCTCAGCAAAGATATTGGATATCTGGACAAATCCATCCTTCTTTGCCTTCGAAGCAAAGAAAGTATACTTATTTCTCGCTTCTGATTCTCCCGCAAAAGCAGCCTGAAGGTTCTTTTCTGTCTGAGTCCCCTTCAGATCCTCTGCCCTGCATCTCCATTTGTTGTTGTCTGCCATTAAAAATCTCCTCCTTTCGCACTATAAGTAATTTTTTAAAGCCCTTAACTTTGTCTTGCTCTCGCTACTCTGTGTACAATGTTCTGCCACAGGTGCGATACTATTCCAAAATCTCTCTGAAGAGATTGCGGAAGCGATGGTATTCTGTCAAACAATATCTGTAAGTACTCTTCTTTGTAATTTCCAAGATCAAGTATCTCGATGCTGTAATTTGCCTTACTTCCATCCTTTGACAAATGAACATGTGTAACCGTTCCGTCAAATACAACTCTGTACTCTCCGTTGTCTATCGTAACCTCCACAGATGCGCCTCTGTATACGCCTTCCCCTTCATCGAGAAAAACTCGTATGCTGTGCTCTGTAAGCCTTGTTGTAACTCCGTATGATATCTCTCCCTTTCCTTTTCCGTGAAGGATCTTAACCTCAACCGGTTCTGCATCTATAACCTCAACCGGCTCTGCATCGGACTCCCTGCCGTCTATAAGGAACATTGCCATGATCAGGAAGTACAGATTTCTTATCATCCAGAATAAAAGAATGAGAAGGCTCACGATCTGCAAGGACTCAAATATAGTGATAACCCTGATTATTCCCGCTACAGACAAAACAGTCAGAATAATGAACGGAAGCATTTCCTTAATATCCAATGACTGTTTTACCGGTTTTGCTGATTTATCCGTAACCTTGAAGGTTGACATTGTTATTCCAAGGCTTTCCTTCAATATCGGCATAAAAAGCCCCGGCATGGTGCTTGTTTCATAGATTCCCGACCACTTGGTGGATATTGTATTTTTACTTATTACTCTAAGTGTAATATCCTGAATCATATACATTTGGAACCAGAACACCAGCAGTTCCAGCCAGTTGCACTTAAGAACAGGTATCCCAAAGGTTGCAAAAACAATCGGCGAGAGCATATATATCATATTTTTCATCGGTGAATACCAATATATGACTGAGCTAAGATAGCTGAGCTTCTGCGCCAGATTGATATCCTTTCTGCGGATAAGTTTAAGCTTTCTGGCTGTAACTATAACTCCTCTGCCCCATCTGCTTCTTTGTTTGATATGCTCCTTAAACGTATGGGGTGTCTGTCCGCTGGCAAGCGGTTCAGCTATAGCCATGCTCACGTAGCCTTTTGCCTCAATAAGCATTCCCGTAGCAAAATCTTCCGTTATGGACTCTGTATAAAATCCGCCTATGTCCTCAAGCGCCTGCCTTGAAATCACAGTATTGGAGCCGCCGTAGATGACACTGTTGGTTGTTGTCTTTGCAACCTCAATTGTCCTGTAAAAGAAATCCTGCTCATTGGGTGCTCTTCTTTCAGAGTAAAGAGCATGCTGGAAAACATCACGATCATAGAAGCACTGTGGTGACTGCAAAAGGCCCAAATGTATCTTGTCTTCCTCTTTCTTACCCTGATTTCTCTTCTCCACATCAATAAAATACGGAATGGTCTTAAGCAAAAAGTCACTCTTAACTATCATATCGCTGTCGAGTGTAACAACGTATGGCGAAGATGTTTTTGCAAGAGCATTGTTAAGATTACCTGCCTTTGCACCCTTGTTGTCCGGCCTGTCAAAATATCCGACTCCCATACTCCGAGCAAGTTCTCTCATGCTGCTTCTTCTGTTATCATCGCAAACCCAGATATGGACTTTATTTTTATCAGGATATTTCAGGTGTTTACAACCATTTATGGTCTTCATCAGAATATCCTCACCTTCGTTGTAGGTCGCGATAAAAATATCCACATCAGGGTACTCATCATCAGCAATTTCGGGAAGCGGATGATTCTTAAGTCCCAGGAGATTTACATATAAAGCTACCGATTCAATAAATCCGATGATTTCTACGATGAGCAGGAGTACGCTTGCAGTTACCGCCAGCGGTCCACTTTCAAAAGGAATCGAACCTGTAATTCTCCATATCAGATATATCAACGTATAAAATACACTTACAAGCAACAGCATTTTCGCATAAATTATGTCGTTCTTATTGTTCTTACTCCATCCTGCAAGTTCTTCTTTTGTATAAGCATCATAAAATGTCGTCCACTTGCTTCTGAAAAATGTACGATATACATTCTTAGTCAACAGCGCAGCTGCCATAATAAGCAGAGAAATCAGTGCATAAATGCCCCATCTGTCGATCTGGATAAATCCATCTTCAGTAACAGACCTGCTTATGAAAGTATTTATGGCATTGGGCTTATCTCTTTCAAACTCCTCATCAAATGCAGGAATCTCAGATGGCTTTGTTCCTCTTATCAGTTCCCTGATCCACTTGCCTGTACCTGTCAGGATCTCATCCTTTATAGGGATCGTTATTTTGGAGCGGGCTCTGAAAAATGAACTGGTCTCCTGTTTATCTGACAGATTCCAAACAGTAAATCCAATATTATTTTCAGTAAGATACTCAAACCACCTTATTGCATTTTCCTTATCAACTGTTCCATCACCGCTTTCCGAGGATATTCCACACTCCGTTACAAAAACAGGCAGTCCACTCTCTCTGGCATTTACCAGTTCATCAAACAGATCGTCATAGTGGCTTGCAGCATAGAAATGCAGTGAATACATCACATTGTCATATTTAAGTGGTCTTTGTATTGCAGGCACAAGGTTTCTGTCATAGTTTGGAGTTCCGATTATGATGACCGAATCCTCCATGTTTTTTCTGATAACAGGTATTAACTCATTACTGTACCTGGTAATATCATCCCAGGTTGTATCGCCATTTGGCTCATTACAGATTTCAAATATTAAGTTAGGATATTGTGAATATTTTGAAGAAATATGATCAAAGAACTCTAATGCCTCATCTTTATTGATGTTAGGATCATTGTCATTTAGAATATGCCAGTCTACAAGCACATACATATCAGCAGTGATTGCCGCTTCTATGCCTTTTTCCACCAGCCTTAGGCTTTCTTTTTTTTCACCGTTACAATAAACTTCAGAGTACATGGCAAGTCTTATGAGATTGCAGTTCCAATCATCTGCAAGCTCACAAAATACATCCTTGTCGATATACTCCGGATACCATGTAAGACCATGTGTGCTGATACCGCGAAGCTGCACAGCTTCTCCATTCTCACCACACAGATTCACACCATCAACATGAAGTTTTCCCGAATTTGAAGGGCGCGCTACACTAACCTCTTCCCCGGCAGCACTACTTTTAAGCACATAGCTGCCTTGATAAAGGAAGACGCAAGCAAAAGCAAGAACTACAACTAAAATCAGCGTAATCCTATAAAATAAGCTTACCCTCGCACGCATAATTTATCATTCTCAATCTTTCCCGAAAACCTTATCAATAGCATGATATACATCAGTTGAGAGGAAGGGTTTGATAACAAAATCCTTCGCTCCACGTTTAAGCGCAATAACAATCATCGGTTCCTGTTTCTGGTCGGAACACATGATAACATTGGCATCAGGATGTGCAGTCATGATTTCAGTCAGCGCATCTATTCCATTCATAACAGGCATATTGATGTCGAGAATAACAAGGTCAGGTTTTTTCTCTTCATACATCTTAACAGCCTGTTCTCCGGTAGTTGCTTCACCAACAATCTCGTAATCACTTTGTTTTAAAATATTCCTGAGCATCTCTCTAAAAAAAGCTGTATCATCGGCTATAAGAATTCTTTTTCTCATATTTGCCCCCTGTAAAAAGAGTAATAAAGTTGCGAGATAGGTCATTAAATATTATACAACCTTGAATACTTATCTAAAAGTGATTACGAAGATTATTTATCAATTGTTTATTAAATTTTCATTCGCTTTTTCGTTGCATTTTGCTAAAGCTTTTCACAAAGAATAGATCTCATTTATTGCATCTTTTAAATTCTCGGACACATCTGCTTCGGAAAGCCATTTAATAAATTCATCATCAGATAACTGTCTAAGAGCATTGTAAACCGCATCCTTGGTCATGATGTCTGTCCACGCATATTCAAGAATATCAAATACTCTCTTCTTTTTATCATTTTCAGCAAGACTTAGTCCGGATACTGTAATGCTTGCTCCGCTTTCTGTTCTGGCTTTAGCTGTTTTAATTACAAGGACCTTCTTATCCTCAATATACTTTGCCTCTGCATCAAGCCCATTGGATGATGAATCAGATGCAATTACCCTGCCATTTACCTCATCAAAATCCACACCGTAAATATGAAGTTCATATCCTCTTTCCTTAGGGATAAGGTCTGTATTGCCTTCAGCTTTATTTATTGTAAATTCAAGGCAATCTAAACCGTTTGCTCCCTTCTTATAAGTCTGAGAATAGGTTGTTGTCACAAAGTCACCCTCTGCATAATTCATGGTGATTCCGTCGTCTTCATATAAAGTGTATTCGCCTTCTTTTCCGGCACCAATGCATAGCTTAAGGTCTTTGGGATTAGGCGCACCGTTTTCTCTATCATTTAAATTCATGGGCACAATCCCGCCCTCTCTTAAAAGAACCGGAGTCTCCTCAAGTTTTCTGTATAATCTTCCTGCACTTCTGCCTTCATAGATAAGACCGTTTAAAAGGTCATACCATCTGCCCTTGGGAATTATCATATTTACAGGGGCCATTTTTAGTTCAGCATCAAGTTTTCCTGTGATCGCGCCTACTATAAGCTGCTCACCAAAGCCGTATTCACAATGAACATTGTATGCAGTATCATCATCCGGAAGTTCATAATACATAGGCCTTATAAGCGGCTTGTCATCTTTGTAAGCCCTGTAGGTCTCAGTATAAAGATAAGGAATAAGCGATGCCCTGAGCCTCATGAAATCTGCAATTATCTTGTGATAGGGTTCTCCGAGCACCCATGGCTCCTTATTCAGGAAAGGACTGTTACTGCTGTGAAGTCTCATGATCGGAGAAAATACACCCTGCTCAACCCATCGAACAAGCCTCTCCAGATCCTTTGAGCCCATCATATGTCCGCCTATGTCATGGCTCCACCATCCATAGCCTATGTTACTTGCCGTGGATGTGAAATAAGGCTGGAAGCTAAGGCTCTTCCATGTCATCTTGGTATCTCCCGAAAAACCTATAGGATATCTGTGGCTTCCGGGACCCGCATACCTTGAAAAGATCATAGGACGTACGTTTCTGCCCTCCTGATCCTTGTAGTGATAGTGGTTAAGCAAAAATAGCGGATCTACATCATCTGCATGTTTTCCCGTTCCCTGCTGCCAGTCTATCCACCAGAAATCAACACCCATCTTCTCATAGGGGTGCATCAGTTCCTCAAAATATGTATCTCTGAAATCCGAATTTCCAAAGTCAAATTCTACAGGTTCTTCTTTCGAAGCATCAACTCCCATTCGATCTGCAACCTGCTTATACATATCCTCAAAAGCTCTGACTCCGTCTGCAGGATGAAGATTAAGCGTTGTATGAAGACCTCTCTTGTGAAGGTTTTTAAGGAACCTCTCAGGATCAGGGAAAAACTCCCTGTTCCATGAAAAGCCCGTCCAGCCGCTTCCGTATTTCGGATCGACCTTGGTAATATGCCAGTCCATATCTATGACCGCAACACTCAGAGGAATCTCTTCTTTTTCAAAATTATCCATTACCTCGTTGTAGGACTCTTCTGTGTATTCGTAATATCTGCTCCACCAGTTTCCAAGAGCATATCTTGGGATCATGGGAGTTTTTCCGCACAGTCTGTAGAAATCCTTAAGTCCGCCAAAAAAGTCTGTGCCATAACCAAAGAAGTATATATCAACACATTCTCTTTCTCTGTTGATAAAAGATTCTGCTCCATCTGCCAAAGCTTCGCATACAGGACTATAACTGTCGTCAATTACCGCAAAGCCTTTTCGTCCGAAAATACCGCCTTCAAGGTCGATCTCACCATCTGCTCCGTCAAGAGTTCTGGCCGTACCCATCAGGTTGCCGTCCGCATTTCCAACGCCCATTCCGTAGTTCCATAAACTGTTACTATCCTTAAGCGTGATAGAAAGACCAAGCGGTGAGAATTCTCTTTTGTCATACTTTAAAACAAGTGATTTTGTCTCAATAACAAGACTGTCCTCACAATCATTTATGTCAGCCCATGCTTCCGGAAAATCCCTGGATACTACCATCTTGGTAGCCCTATCCTCGAAAAAGCCCTCTTTTTGATACTCAAGTCTTATAAGTCTGTCTGTGAGAACTGTGATCCTGTAGTTCTCTCCTTTAGCAATGTTTTTGGTCATAGATTATTGTCCTTTACTTTACCTTTACTTTACCTTGATTTTACATGTTGCCTTGTAAGCTCCATCCTTAGTCTTAACAGTTATTACTGCTGTTCCCTTGGATATTGCTGTTACATTTCCTTCGCTGTCAACTGTTGCAACTTTTTTGTTATTGCTTGACCACTTAACGTCCTTTATTGTTGCATTCTTCGGCTTTAGTGTTGCCTTTAACTTGTATGTCTTTCCGACCTTAAGTGTCTTATTCTTTTTATTTAATTTAACGCCTGTGACCTTAACCGCTTTCTTTACAGTAACCTTGCATTTTGCAGCAAAGTTTCCATCCTTAGTTGTTACGGTGATCACACATTTACCCTTTTTATTTGCCTTGATAAGTCCTGCCGCAGAAACTGTTGCGATCTTGGTGTTGCTGCTTGTCCATACAAGTTCTTTATCAGTTGCATTTTCGGGAGTTACAGTTGCTATCATCTTCATTTAATTCCGATTCTGCACTTGCATGCAAAGTAAGCTGCGGTACATTACTGCCAAGTGATCCTGCAATCATTGATGCACTGATTCCTGCAGTGATAAACCGTTTAACTAAATGTTTACCTTTTTTCATCTCTTCCTCCCTAATACATACACTTTCTACGAATTAATCGATTAACCCCAATAAACCAAATTATAGACGTCAAATCCAGTGTGCGTCAATTGTTGAAGTTATTCGTATTTGGAAAACGTTTTTGTTGAAATTGTACAAGAGTCCCATAAAAAAAGACCTTCGAACCAGATCTCATTAACCTGGTCCAAAGGCCTATCATTCTTTTTCCCAATCTTTATTACATTTGCAAACTTCCTGCATCCCGAGAGGTCATGCAGGAAGTTTCATTATTTTATTTTTTCAAAAAATTTGTAGTCCTTTATGTCTATTTCGGGCATGAGCTCTTTGTTTATAATATCAAGCATCTCACAGAGCTTATCAAAATCCTCCGGAGAAAAGCGCTCTTTACACCTTTCCATGATAATATTTAAGTAATCCTCGTTGATCTTTCTGTAGAGCAGATACTTTCTTGTGGGCTTTAAGTGATATTCCCTCGCATCTTCCTCTGACCTTATTTTTTCAACATATCCCTTCTGGATAAGGCATTTTATTCTGTGAGCCGCATTTGGAGATGATATATTTACGGCATTTGCAAACATTGCTACCGTCGGCTCATCCAGAGCCATGATAACCTCCATGCTGAAGGATTCAACTGTAGTCAGTGTCGCCTCCCTGTTTTCAAATCTGGAGTAAACCTTCATGTAAAAATGAAGCTTTAATTTGTCATAAATCTGGCTGATAGCAGTACTTAACATTATCAAAAATTCCTTTATATCCTATGATGTGTAGGAAACTTAGACCATAATTGCAACCATGATCACTGTCCCTATCAACATATTATAATATATCTTTTGACTTCGTAGTCATAAAAAATATTATGTAAAACGTAAAAGTAATTTTTGCCTGTTTATGATCAGATAATAGAAAAAGTAATCTCCGCTCTTGCTGCTACTTTCCCGTCAACAAGTGCCTCAGCCTCCGCAACTCCTACAGGTCCTTTGCTCCTTACCATCATGCAACGCAGCTCGAGTACATCTCCGGGAACAACCGGCTTTTTAAATCTGCAGTTTTTTATTCCTCCAAAGAGAGCTATTTTCCCCTTATGCTCGGGAAGGCTAAGTGCAGCTACTGCGCCAGTCTGCGCAAGTGCTTCAACTATAAGAACACCCGGCATTATAGGTTTCCCCGGAAAATGCCCTTGAAAAAAGGGCTCATCCATACTTACACATTTTCTTCCAACTGCCCAGGCTCCCGGCTCGTAATCAAGTATCCTGTCTACAAGAGCAAACGGATATCTGTGAGGAAGTATCTGCGCTATCTCTTCTGCTGAGAGAATATTTTTTTCTTCTCTGTTTTCCAATATTTCTTCAAGCATTTACAACTCCCTCATCTTTTTAAATATAAGACATGCATTGTGTCCGCCAAATCCAAGACTGTTGCTAAGAGCATAGGTAATATCTTTGTCTATTCCTTTTCCCGGAACATAGTTGAGGTCCATTTCAGGATCTGTCTCCTTGAGAGTAGCTGTCGGCGGAATGAATGAATCCTCCAGCGCTTTTACTGAAAATACTGCTTCCACGCCGCCTGCGCCGCCAAGAAGGTGACCAGTCATGGATTTGGTACTTGATACAAACAGTTTTTTGGCATGATCTCCGAAGACCTTCTTAATAGCCGCTGTTTCAAACTTATCATTTAGATTCGTACTTGTTCCGTGAGCATTAATATAATCAATGTCCTCTTTTTTAATTCCTGCATCCTTTATCGCAAGTTCCATGCAAGCTGCTCCGCCTTCGCCATCAGGAGAAGGAGAAGTGATATGAAATGCATCACAGTTTGCACCGTATCCAACTATCTCCGCATAGATATGCGCGCCTCTTTTTACTGCATGTTCATACTCTTCAAGAACGATTATTCCGCTGCCCTCTCCCATAACAAAGCCGTTTCTGTCCTTGTCAAAAGGAATGCTGGCTCTCATTGGATCAGCTGTTTCGGACAGTGCCTTCATGTTCTGGAATCCTGCAATTCCAAGAGGAGTTATGCTGCTCTCACAGCCTCCGCATACATAGGCATCCTCATAGCCATCGCGTATTCTTAAAAAGGCATCGCCTATAGCGTTACTTCCACCTGCACAGGCTGTTACAGGGCAGGTACACATACCCTTAAGTCCGTGATAAATAGCAACTCTTGCAGCTGCCATATTGGAAATAGCCATTGGTACAAAAAATGGATTTACCTTGTCATTTCCCATATCTGTCATGCGCTGATGCTGCTCTTCTATATTGCCAAGTCCACCTATTCCACTGGAAATAATTACGCCTATCCTGTCCGCTGCAATCTTTGTAACCTTGGAATTAAAGGTATAATCTTCATCAGCCTCACAAAGCCCTGAGTCCTTTATGGCCTCTTCAGCGGCATATAGAGCAAGCTGGGTAAATCTTGCCATATGACGCAGTTCTCTTTTTTCAAGGCGGGATGCGGGATCAAAATCCTTAACCTGCGCTGCCACCGTTACCTTATAACCTGTGGTGTCAAAAGCAGTGATCTTTTCTACACCGCAAACTCCTTTTTTAATATTATCCCAGCTCTCCAAAACCGAATTACCCGTGGGATTGATTGTGCCAAGTCCCGTTACCACAACCCTTCTCTTATTACTCATAGTTTATCTCCTCTATAAATGCCGTATCATATCTGCCTTAACGTGAGCGGATATTGTTACATTCCCATTCCTCCGTCAACAGCAAGAACCTGACCTGTTATGTAACCGCTGTTTTCATCCGCAAGGAAAAGAACTGCATTTGCAACATCCTTTGGACTTCCCATTCTCTTTGCGGGAATCTGTGCATTTATTTTTTCTTTTACATCATCAGACAAAACTCCGGTCATATCCGTTTCAATCATCCCCGGTGCTATTGCATTGGCTGTTATATTTCTTGCAGCAAGCTCCTTGGCGATACTCTTGGTCATTCCGATAAGTCCGGCTTTACTCGCAGAATAGTTGACCTGTCCTGCATTTCCGTGAACACCGACAACGCTTGAAATACTTATGATTCTTCCAAACCTCTGCTTCATCATTGGCCTGGTCGCCATCTGAGACAGTAGAAATGCACCTCTTAAATTGGTATCAATTACGCTGTCAAAATCGGAAGGCGTCATTCTAGCCAGAAGATTATCCCTTGTTATACCTGCATTATTGACAAGAACTTCCAGTTTACCTGTAAAAGAAAGTGCTGTTTCAATCAGCTTTTTTGCAGTTTCTTCTTTGGAGACATCGCCTTTTACCAAAGAAATCCCTCCAAGTACTCCTTCGCTTTCGCATAGCTTCTTTGTTTCATTTGCAGCTTCATCATTTCCCGCATAGCCGATAACAACGTTGTATCCTTTTTTGTAAAAAGCAATTGCAATCTCTCTGCCGATGCCTCTTCCCGCACCTGTCACAAGAGCTGTTTTTCTGTTATTTTCCATAATTTTCCACATCCTCAAAAGTCTCAAGGCTTACGCACTTAATATCGTCTATACCTTTTTCCTTTGCACACCTTTTTACAAATCCTGAAAGAGCCTTGCCCGGACCAATCTCTACAAATTCCTTAACGCCCTTATCAAGCATGTAATTTATAGACTGAGT
>Ga0247608_10003249_pt1 | contig 19189 bp, 19 predicted proteins | sample 176DNAGHGlowgp2_FD_193490 | JGI IMG/M metagenome (GOLD analysis project Ga0247608, IMG submission 193490) | Sheep rumen microbial communities from Palmerston North, Manawatu-Wanganui, New Zealand - 1766 DNA GHGlow gp2 | ecosystem: Host-associated > Mammals > Digestive system > Stomach > Rumen ...
CTTGTTCACGTTGCCGGAACCGCAGTTGTAGGACGAGATAGCCAGGGACCAGTCTCCGAAGATACGGTAGGCATCCTTGAAATAGCGGGCGGCCGCATCCATGGACGCTATGGGGTCCATGCGCTCGTCGGCATAGGAATCTATCCGGAGGCCGTAGCTGAGGGCCGTGCGGTACATGAACTGCCACATGCCCTTGGCGCCCACGCGGGATTCGGCCCGGGGGTTGAAGGCGCTTTCTATGATGGCTACATACTTGAGTTCCAGGGGAATGTCGTAGCGGCGGAAGGTTTCCTCAATGAGCGGGAAATAGTACTGCGAGAGGCCCATCATCTCTGACATCTTGGTGGGCATCTTCTCCGAATACAGCACCATGTAGTTTTTCACCGTCTCGTTGAAGGGAAGGGTGATGAAGGAGTTCATCTGCTCCAGGCGGCGCATCAGGACGCTGTCGGGAACATCGGTGGAGAACACCACCGAATCCATATTGTACTGCTCCCGGCCCGGGATGCGCGACTGTCTGTGCATGTACCACTGGCTCAGGAGGGTGTCCGTGCTTTCAGACGTATAGTCCTCCAGACCGGCCGACACTTTGTTCTCGTTCTCTCCGGACAGTTCTTCCTCTATGTATTCCCGGTCTACGGCGTCCGCCTTGTAAGCGGCCACTTCGGCCTCCAAGGCGGCAATGCGTTTGTTTAGCTGCTCATTCTCCGCTTCAAGCTGCTTGCGGCTCTTGCGCTGGGCATCGGCCGGAAGAAAGAAAAGAAGGAAGGAAAGGCTTATGAGGATGATTTTTTTCATAATTTAAAACTTAAGGCCGACGGAGAGTCCCACCGCCGGGGGTGCCATGGCATAACTGTCAAGAGGCTGGACGGAGGGCTGCACCTTCATGCTGATGTCGTCCGTGAGCTCGAAGTCCTGCATGTAGGCAAATACGTTGGCGTCAATGACTTGAAGCAGATAGGAAATGGCCAGCGCCAGGACGGAATAATCCCTGTAACGCCGGAAGGAATCCCGGTAGTACTTGGCATTCTCTGCGCTCTGGGGAGGGGAGGACATGCCTTCCAAGGTATTGGTGGCCTGGTCGTACGTCCATTTCCAGCGCATATACTGGGTCTGGTTGTCTATGATGAAGTGGACGCTGGCGGCCATCAGGCCCCAGTAGATGGGCACTTTCCAGAACTCGCCGTTATAAATCTGGCCCAGGCCGGGCAGCAGAAGGGAGTAAACCGTGGCCTTGCCCGGATCCGGTTTCCGGTTTCCCTTGTAGCAGGCCACGCCATCCATGATGGAACCCCACCAGAACAAACCGGCCCCTATATAAGAAAGGGTACTGTAGGTCTTGTATTTGGTGTCCTGGGTGTTCTTGTACAGCTGGTTGAAGCGGATGCCGCCATAGATGCCGGCCCCGATTCCGCCATAGATGATGGGCAGCTTCCAGTACTGTTTGTGGTAAATCTGGTTGCCGCCGATGAAAACGGCCGAGCCGATGGACAAGTTTTTGAGCGAAGCCGTGTTCTTATGGGCCAGCCCGCCGAAAAACTCCCGGAAACTGAAAAGGGAACTGGTGTCCGTCTTGGCTTTATCCGTGGTGTCGGCATAGGTTTGGGTAAAGGCGTCCCGTTTAAATTGGTCGTCTCTGTATTGCGCCTGAAGGGGCAGCATAAAAAACATGCACCCCGCCGCCAGCGCTATGAGTTTTCTCAGACTCATCTCTGCTCCAGGGCGCGGAGGAACTGCTCCATCTGGGCATCGGATTCAAACTTGATGGTAAGGGTGCCCTTTCCTTCCCGGCTGCGGCGGAGAGAGAGATTGTCCCCGAAGTACTTGCCCACGTTTTCCAGAAGCTTGTAGTACATTTCCGGAAGGGCGCCGGGGTCTTCCTTGGGAGCAGCCGGCTTCTTGTCCAAGGACTTGATTTTCTCTTCCAGCTGGCGCACGGACAGGCCGCCCTTGACAATGAGGTCACAGAGCATTTCCTGGGCCACAGGGTCTTCCACGCCCAGCAGCACCTTGGCATGTCCCACGCTCAAAAGGCCCACCTTGAGGTCGTGCTGGACCTTGGCGGGCAGTTTCAGCAGACGAAGCTGATTGGCTACGGAAGCCCTTTTCTTGCCCACGCGGTCGGCCATCTGCTCCTGGGTGAGATTGCACTCCTCCATAAGGCGCTGATAACTCATGGCCACCTCGATAGGGTCCAGGTTTTCCCGCTGGATATTCTCCACGATGGCCATCTCCAGCATGCCCTGCTCGGAAGCGTCACGGATATAGGCGGGAACCATTTCCATGCCGGCCATGATGGAGGCGCGGTACCGGCGCTCACCGCTGATAATCTGGTATTTCTCTCCCTTTCGGCGCACCGTGATGGGCTGGATGAGGCCGAAGGTGCGGATGGACTCCGAGAGCTCCTGCATGGCATCGGCATCAAAGCTCATTCTGGGCTGGTAGGGGTTGGGCTCTATGAGGCCCACGGGGATGCGGAGCACATCAGAGGTATCCTGGGGTTGGACGGTCTCGGTGACCACCTGTTTGTTGATATATCCTACGGGTTTGCGGAGCTCGGAGAGGTCTTCTCCTCCCAGGAGGGCACCCAGGCCCTTTCCCAGGCGGGACGCATTATTCGCCATCTTTATTCTTGTCTAAAACTTCTTTTGCCAGATTGAGGTAATTGGAGGTGCCGTTGTTCATCACGTCGTACAGGATGATGGGCTTTCCGTAGCTGGGCGCCTCGCTCAGGCGGATGCTGCGCTGGATGACGGTATTGAACACCATGTCCTTGAAGTGGTCCCGGAGCTGGGCCACCACCTGGTTGTGTACCTTGGTGCGGCCGTCGTACATGGTAACCACAAAGCCCTCGATGGTAAGGGAGGGGTTGATTCCGTTCTGCACCAGACGGATGGTCTGAATCAGTTTGGCCAGACCTTCCAGGGCAAAGAACTCCGGCTGCACGGGAATCATGACGGAATCCGCTGCGGTAAGGCAGTTCACGGTTATGAGCCCCAGGGAAGGGGAGCAGTCTATGATAATATAGTCATACTGGTCTTTGAGGGGGGCCAGGGCCTTCTTGAGGATGGATTCGCGGTCCGGAGTTTCCAGCAGCTCGATTTCTGCACCCACCAGGTTGATGTGGGAGGGAATCATGTGCAATTTGGGAAGCTCTGTCTGGATGAGGGCGTCCGAAGCGGCAATTTTGCCGATGAGAATCTCATAGAGCGTGCGGTGCTGCTCGTTCTCCGGGTCGAAATTGAGGCCGGAAGTGGTATTGGCCTGAGGGTCTGCGTCTATTACCAGGACATTCTTCTCCAGGGCAGCCAGCGAGGCGGCCAGGTTGATGGCCGTGGTGGTTTTTCCCACACCACCCTTCTGATTGGCTATTGCAATGATTTTTCCCATAAAACTCCTTTTGCTTCTCTTCTTTAAAGTTTACAAAAATAGGTAAAAAAAACGGCATCCCCAACAATTGTTCCACAAAGTTCCACATTTGATTTGCAGGAATAATTTCGTACCTTTGAAAGATTTTATGGCAGAGCCGTGTTTCATACAGGTCATTTTACCGCTCAAACTGGAGTGGGAACCTTATTACCGTATTCCGGAGGGGATGCAAGTAAAGGTGGGTGACCGTGTCCGGGTTCTGTTTGCCGGGGCATTTTATGTGGCCTGTGTCAGCGGAACGGGCGTACGGCCCGGCCTGTCCCCGGAAAAAATCCAGCCTGTGGAAGGGGTGGAAGACAAGCTGCCGGCTATTTCGGAGCAGGAGATTCTTTTTTGGAAAACCCTTTCCCAATACTATCTGTGCACCATTGGCGAAGTCTATAAAGCCGCCTATCCTTCCATGAAAAACCACGGCTCCCGGCTTAGTGCGGCAGAACGCATGGAACTGCCTTCTCCCATGCCTGACAAGATAGGGGAAAGCCTCCTTCCTTCCATCCGTGAGGGCCTTCAAGGCGGCAAGCCCGTTCTTCTGACGGGAATATCGGCCTTACAGAAGAGAGAGATTTATCTGAAACTGGCGGAGGAAAGCCTCGCAGCAGGGAAAAGCGTCCTTGTCCTGGTGCCGGAAATTGCCCTCGCGGAGAACTATCCCTGTACGCTCAAGTACCACAGCGGGCTCTCGCCGGCCCGGCGCAAGCTGGTGGAGCAGCAGCTCCGCGCAGGGGAACCCCAGCTGATTCTGGGAACCCGCAGCGCCCTGTTTCTCCCGTTCAGCAGTTTGGGACTGGTGATAGTGGACGAGGAGCAGGACCCTTCCTACAAACAGGATTCCCCGGCTCCGCGCTATCATGCCCGGGAGAGTGCCATCATGCTGGCTTCCATTCACAAGGCGGGCGTGCTTCTTTCCAGTTCCACCCCTTCTTTGGAATCTGTCTACAATGCACAGAATGGCCGGTTTATCCGGGTTGGCCTGAAGGAAGGCCCGGTTTCCCGGGGCAAGGAAGACTGGGAAATCATCGATACGGTCGCAGAGTATAGGAAAAAAGGAATGGTGGGCAGCCTGTCCCTGAAATTGCTTGCCCATATCAAAGAGACGATGGACGCCGGGCAGCAGGTGCTGCTGGTGGGGCCAAAACGTACTTTTGAAGAAGGCCGGAAGCTGGAAGCGGAAGTGCAGGAGTTGTACCCTCAGGCCCGCATAGGCCTGCTGGACGGGACGCCCGAAGACCAAGCCCAGACCATCCACGCCTTTAGTGAAGGAGAATTTGATATTATGGTGGGGAATACCTTCACCACCAGAGGATTCGAAAGCGACAACATCGGCCTGGTGGCCCTGCTTGCCGCCGACGGCATTCTCTCGCGTCAGGATTTCCGGGCCGATGAAAGGGCCTTCCAGCTGCTGGGGCGCTTCCGCCATCCGGGCCGCCGCTTCGTGATTCAGACCCGGGAACCCGCTCATCCGGTGTTCTCGGCCTTGGTGGAAGGCGGAGATTTCCTCTCCCGCCTGCTGGAGGAGCGCCGCTTCTGCCATTATCCGCCCTATACGCGCCTGGTCAAGCTGCTGCTTAAAGACAGCAACGAAAAGAGAAGGGAATACCTTTCGCGGGAGCTGCTGGAGCAGCTCAAGCCCCTGGGCATTCCCATGGAAGCCTACAAGGATGAAATCCGGCTCCTTTTCCCCCGGGACAGGGCCTTGACGGATAGAAAACAAAAGATGGCCGCCACGGTAGCTTCCTTTGAGAAAGCCCGCAAGTATACCGGCCATATAATCATAGATGTAGACCCTGCATAAAATGAAACGAATTGTCCTTATAAGCGCCCTTGTGGCCGTTTCCTGCGCTCCTTCCCTTGAGCGTGAGATGGACCGGCTGCTCAAGCCGGTTTTCCCTGCCGATGAACCCGGTGCCGCCGTGCTGGTACTGAAAGGGAAGCAGGTGGTTTTTGACAAGGGATATGGTCTGGCCAACCTGGAAACCGGCGCCCCCATCGACGGGAACACCGCTTTCAACATTGCCTCCGTTTCCAAACAGTTCACCGCGGTGGCCGTGCTCCAACTGGTAGAGGAGGGAAAAATATCCTTGGAAGACCCTGTGAGCAAATATTTCCCGGTATTTGAGAGTGACATCTGGAAGGAAATCCAGCTGAAGCATCTGCTTTCCCATTCCTCCGGCATCCCGGACGAGCGCGGCTATCTAAGCCGGGAAGAGAAAATAGAGGGAGACGAGGCCCTGGCCACGGAATACCTCAAGGCGCTGGATCACCGGAACTTCGCTCCCGGAAGCAGTTATGAATACATGAATCCCACCTTCGTCCTGCTGGGGCAACTGGTAGAAAAAGTGAGCGGGCAATCTTTCCCCGAGTATGTCCGGGAGCATATTTTTGCTCCCTCCGGGATGGAGCGAACCGTCTATTTTGACCGTGATGCGCAGGACCCTCAGGCCGCGCACGGCTATGAATATGCCGATGTTTCCGACATGCCGGAAGAAAGGACGGCGGGGGAAAGGCCCAAAGGCCCGCATGCATGGTACGAATATGACTATGGTGAAGAGACCTTCTTCGCAACCCGGCCCGACGGCGGCATCTATACCTCCACCCATGAATTCGTCCAGTGGGAGAATGCCTTGAGGGAGGGGAGTGTCCTTTCAAATGAACTCCTTCAAGAGGCCATGACTCCGCATATACAGGTTTCAGACAGCCCCTGGAGCTTGTATCAGAACCGGCCTCACACCTGGTACGGATACGGCTGGTTCATCGAATCGGCCCATGACGGAGGGCCCAGGCGCATTTACCATACCGGAGACAACGGCGGCTTCAAGATTCTGGCCGCCCGCTACCCGGAGCAGGACGTGCTGCTCCTGGTTTTCGCCAACCGGGCCGACTGGGACCGCTACCGGCTCATGTTACAGATAGAAAAAATTATCCTTAAATAAACTTAAACCTTAATTTATGATTACAAGCAAAGAGTACTTCGAGTCCCTGCTCACTCCCGAGGAGCTGAGCCGCCTAAAGTATTTACCCACCATGTCCCAGTTTGTGGACTGGTTCACCGCCGAGTATGCCTCCAACCCGGCCGTTTCGCACCGGGGAAAGGTCTATACGTACCGGGAACTGGGCGAAAGGGTGGCCCGCCGTCGCGCCTTCATCGAAGGACTGGGCCTTCCCAAGGGTGCCCATATCGGCATTTTCGACCGCAACAGCCTGGATGCCATCGAGCTGTTCCTGGCCATTACATCGGCCGGATATGTGGCCATGAACATCCCCGCCGGCTTGCCGGAGATGGCCCTGGTGGGCTCCTGCATGAAATTTGACATGGCCGCCCTCTTTGTACGCGAGGAATTTATGCCGCTCACCGGCAAACTGCAGGGCGTAAAGGTGTGCCCCGCCGCCTCCATTGCCGATACGGGCGTACCTTCCACCCCGGTGGACCCCGAGAGCACGGCCGCCCTCTTCTTCACGGGCGGTACCACCGGCGCCCCCAAGGGTGCCGTCCTGAGCCACCGTGCCCTCATGCGCGGCAACTTCAATGCCACCTATCGGCCGGGTCCGGTGATTGGCCAGGACCGCTACCTGGCCCTGCTGCCCTTCAGCCACGTTTTCGGCCTCATTGCCGGCACCATGGGCTGCTTCTATACCGGTAACCTCATCTTTACCTGTGAAGACATGAAAGCCGCCGTGGGCCAGCTTTCCGCCATCAAGCCCACTGTCCTGGTCATTGTGCCCGGCATCTGCGACATCCTCGCCGGCCTGGTGAAAATGTACGGTCCCCAGTTCCTGGGCGGAAGCCTGCGCCTGATTATCGCCGGCGCCGCCAACGTGCCGCCGCGCCTGGTGGACATCTTCACCAAGCTGGGCGTCAGGTTCTGCTTCGGCTACGGCCTCACGGAAGGCGCCAACTTGACATCGGCCAACAAGGACCCGCTGCCCAATCCCCATTCCATCGGCCGCGTATATCCCGGTCAGGAAACCAAACTGGTGGACGGCGAGCTGTGGATAAAGGGAGACAACGTCTTCTCCGGTTACTACAAAGACCCCGAGCGCACCGCCGAGGCCCTTACGGAGGACGGCTGGCTGCGTACCGGAGACCTCTGCCGCTTTGACGAAGACGGTTTCCTCTATATTACCGGCCGCATCAAGAACGTCATTGTGCTTTCCAACGGTGAAAACGTGAGCCCGGAAAGCCTGGAAGAGCCCTTCTATGCCGATCCTTGCGTCCGCGACGCCATGGTGAAGGAAGACCAGCTGGAAGGCAACAACGTGATTGCCATCGAGATTCTGCCCTTCATGCCCGCCTTCGACGGCAAGCCTTGGGAAGAAGTGGTGTCCTATATGAACGCCCTGGTGGACAAAGTGAACGCCACCCTTCCCACCACCCATCATATCCGCAAAGTGACCGTGCGCACGGAGGATTTCAAGCGCACCGGCAGCATGAAAGTGTCCCGTATATGATGAGCCGGGAAGACGTGCTGAACGGCCTCAAGGAGGTTCTTTCGGTGATTCGTCCCGCCACGGACCTGGCGGGCGTAGGCTATGAAACGGAACTTTCGCGCGGACTGGGTATCGACTCCCTGTCCATGCTCCTGCTGGCCCTGGCCACGGAAGAAAAGTTCGGAATGAAATTCCCCGACGGTGTGGAAATGCCCAAAACCGTCGGGGAGGTATGCGATGCGGTGCTGAAGGCTCTTTCTTAGAGCTCTTCGGCCCTGAGTTCCCTTACATAACTGCGGCGGCGTTGATACGGCTGCGGGTTGTAGTCTCCGAAGAGAGTCTGCACCTTATGGTTGTCTTCCAGCTGCGGGTTCATTAACATCCGCTTGATTCCCAGGCGGATGTAATTTTCGTGCAGGTACTTGAGCATCAGAAGGACCGCGCCTTTGGCCTGGTACTCTGGCAGAACGCCAATCAGAAGGCCTTCCGTGACGTGGTTCTTCCTGGCATTGAGCTGGGGAAGGATGTGCATCCAGCCGAAGGGGAAGATGCGTCCCTTGGCCTTCCGTACGCCGGAGCTGATATGCGGCATGGTTACCAGGAAGGCAACCAGCTGGTCCTTCTCGTTCACCACAAAGGCCACCAGGTCTTTGTTCATGACGGGAGCATACTGCTTCACATAGTTCTCTATCTGCTCCTCGGAGAGTTTGGTATATTCGTACAAGGGATCGAAAGCCGCATTCAGCACATAGAACATTTCCCGGCCCCGGCGAATCATCTGTTTGATGTTCTTTGCGCGGTAAATATGCACGCCGAAGCGTTTTTCCACCAGGTCCGTATATTGGTACATGGACGGCAGGGTGCCGTCAAAGTCCATGTAGCGCTGGGTCCAGTCGGCATCTTTGGTGAAGCCCATCCGCTCCAGGTACTCCGGATAGTAGGCATAGTTATAGATGACCGTAAAGGGGCTTTCGCGCTCGAAGCCCTCTACCAGCAAGCCCTCGCGGTCCATGTCCGTAAAGCCCAGGGGGCCCTTGATATGCGTAGCACCCCGTTTGGCGCCCCAAACCATGACGGCCTTGATGAGAGCCTGGGCCACCTCGAAGTCTTCGATGAAGTCTATCCATCCGAAACGGACGGTAACCTCGCCGAATTTTTTGTCGGCCTTGTGGTTGATGATGGCGGCAACGCGCCCCACAATCTGATTGTCCTGATAAGCCAGATAGAGTTCCCTTTCACAGAAATCCAAGGAGGGATTCTGCTCTCCCAGGGACTTGAATTCGTCGTCCTCGAAGGGAGGAACCCAGTTTTCACAATCTTTGTAAAGGTCCAGGGGAAAGCGGATAAAAGCCTTGAGCATCTTCTTGTCCTGGACGGGAACAATGGTGGTAATAGGTTTCATTTTCACGTTATTATCCTGCAAATATACGCATTTATTCCTAATTACTCGAATCTTTCTTTATTTTCCTTGCGCAGTGTCTTGGCTCAAGCTCGGCCTATCTTTGTGGGCATAAATCTTTCCGTCAGCCTGTATATCGGCATCGTAGTCCTTCTGGTAAAAACCGTATTCGCTTATTGTGAGAATTGCCCGGAATGAGATCGGCCGATTTTTTTGTATTTTTGTATCTGAAAAAAACTGTAAGATTCTGCAAAAAATTCAGATAAGAAGATACATTTGTACACACAAACGGAATGGATCATGTTATAAAGTCACATAGTGCTGATTGTTTGCTTCTGACAGAGATGCTTTCCCGTGCCGATGCGTCGCAGGTGGCCGGGCTATCGCGTTTTTTCAAAACCGGGGCGGGGGAATACGGCGAAGGGGACCGGTTTCTGGGAATCAAGGTGCCGGTGACGCGCTCGGTGGTACGGGATTGCTGGAAGCAGACCAGTTTCTCCGAGCTGGAGCTGTGTATCGACAACGAATATCATGAGGTGCGGCTGGCGGCGCTCCTGACGCTGGTCGAAATTTTTTCCCATGCCAAACGGAATCCTGTGCTGCAAGAGCGTTGCGTGGATTTTTACCTGGGCCACACGGAGCGTATCAACAACTGGGATTTGGTGGACCTCTCTTGTTATCACTTGCTGGGAACGTGGCTGCTGGACAAGGACAGGGGACTGCTATACGAGCTGGCCCAAAACGGAAAAACCATCTGGGAGCAGCGTATCGGCATAGTTTCCACGATGACATTCGTCCGGCACGGGCAAGTGGATGACACTTTTGCCATTGCCGACATTCTTTTGCACCATCGGCATGACCTTATCCAGAAAGCGACCGGATGGCTGCTGCGGGAAGCCGGCAAGCGTGATTTTGACAGGCTTTGCGCTTTTCTGGACCATCGGCACCGCGTCATGCCCCGCACCATGCTGCGCTATGCGATAGAAAGGTTTCCCGAAGAGCTTCGGCGGCATTACCTCTGAGCTTTTGAGTATTACGACTTTTCGTCGGTGACGGGTTCCAGCCATTCGTTGGAGGCGCCGGGCTGGACATCTTTGTGGAGGGTGAGGTGCTGCATCCAGCTGTCGGAGGCGGCGCCGTGCCAGTGTTTGACGCCCTCCGGAATCTCTATAATGGTTCCTGGAAGAAGCTGTACGGCCGGTTTGCCCCATTCCTGGTACCAGCCGCGGCCGGCAACGCAGATGAGAACCTGGACCTGTTTGTGATGGATGTGCCAGTTGTTGCGGCAGCCGGGCTCGAAGGTGACGTTGGTTATGCCGCCGTCCATCGGCGCCACGTAACTGTTGCCTGCAAAGTACTGGGCATAAGCCGTATTGGGCTGACCTTTGGGCCAGACGGAGAAATCCACCGTCTGCACGGGGATGTGGGCATCTCCCAAAACAGCCTTCAGGGCACCGCGGAGGCGTTCTGCCTCGGCCAGGCCGACCTTTTCTTCCAAAAGGGAGGGGAGGGCGCGGAGTTCGGCATCCGACACCCCCATGTTGCGGGCGCCTGAGACATGGGCAATCAGCTGCGGCTCGCAGCCCGGTAGGGCAGAAATGGCGCTGACCGTGACAATCTCGCGGTCGGCAAAACTGAGGTTGTTGCGGGCGAAAATATCGCCGAAGAGATGGGCTTTGAGGTAATAGTCTGTCGCAGGAACAAAGCCATAGTCGAAAGGCTTTCCTGTCAGTTGAGTCTGCACGGCCGTGCCTTGTTTCAGGGCGTCATATTCGGCCGGTAACGGGTCTGCATCCTTCCCGGGATTGTCCTGGATTCCAGCTGCTTGCCGTGCAGTAAGGACACGTTGAAGAGTCCCCAGAGCATTGAGGGAACGCGGGAAGCCGGTATAGGCATAAAGCTGCGAAAGCGCTTCCTTGGCTTCGCTTATGGTCAAACCATTATCCAGCGCTTCGGCAGCGGCTTTCTCCAGACCGGCCTGGTCGCCTTTGGCTTCCAGCGCCGCCATGACGGCAAGTCCCTGCCGACGGGGGGTAAGTGCATTATTCATATTCTGTGCGTTCATGGTCAAACAAGTCAACAAAAAAGATGCAATGAGAAGTCGTTTCATCGGATGGCGGTTTTATTCAATGGTGCGGTAACCATGGGGCTTGTGTCTATGAGCTGGAGGGACCGGACCATCTGCGCCGTTCCTTCCTTGTACTTTTTGAAATGGGCGGTCTGCAGGTGCGCCTGGTAGGCCGCATGGTCGGCATAAACTTCCAGGATATAGACCTTGCAGGGGTTGGCCTTGTCCTGCATGGAGAAAAGGCCGATGACGCCGGGCTCCGTTGACATGGACACGGTCCCGACTTCTTTGGCAAAGCTCAGGTACTGAGTCAGTTTCTCCGGATATACTTCAATTTGGGCCAGGCGGACGATGCGCTCTCCGTATTCGCGGACCGGAATATCGGCCCCGAAAAGGCGGGCGGCATTATTTGTAAAGATATCCTGCGGTTCCAAACCGTGGCCGGCCAGGCGGGTTTCCAGCGCCTTTTTTGCGCCGAAAAGTGCCGATGCGGCAACATAGGGATAGTCCGAACCGTAGAGGATGTGAGAGGGCTCGGTGATGGTGAGGAGCATATCGATGGCGTCGTCCGTAGCGGCGCCCGCGAGATCGAAGTACAGGCGTGCAATGTTGGCGTCAACATCAACCGGCTGCATATAGCCCTGCTTGACCATGACGGGCAGCAAGCCCTTGAAACGGGGCAGGGCGTTGGGCAGGAAAGAGCCGCAGTGGGGGACAACCACTTTAAGGTCCGAATACCGCACCAACACATCGTGCGCCACCATGTTCAGGATGGCGCGGGTGGTTTCGGCCAGGTACTCATAAGAAGCCAGCGGTACGGCGGCAATGAGTTTGTCGTTGACGGTCGATGGCTTGTGCGGATGGGTGATAATGACAGCCTTCCGGCTGTTGAGATAGGCCATCAGGGGCTCCAACTCCGGGTCTCCCAGGTACTGACCGTAGCTGTTGGTGGCAAGTTTCACACCATCGGCCCCAAGCACTTCCAAGGCATATCGGGCCTCTTCCAGGGCTTTTTCAACATCCGGCAGCGGGAGGGCGGCGCAGAAGAGGAACCTTCCGGGATGGAGGGCTTTCAGCGCGGCGGCTTCTTCGTTGAACCGACGGCAGATGGCGGCCGATTCCACCCCGTCGCCAAAGTACGGCTGCGGTGCGGGCATGGTAAGGACGGATGTGTGGATACCGGCCTCGTCCATGAACTGAAGATGGGCATCGGCACTCCAGGCGGGAATGGGGAAGCCCTCGTCCATTTCCATCCCGTGGGCTTTCACGGCTTCCAGGTAGGAGGAGGGAATCATGTGGCAGTGCACATCTACCTGCGCAAAGCCTAAAATACTGATACTCATTAGAGTGAAAATTGCAAGAAGCCTTTTCATCGCTTATTCCATCGAGTGTTCCCAGTTGCCGCGGGTGTCGATGCCGGCAGCATCGGCCAGGGCTTCCAGGCGGGTGATTTCTTCGGGGGTAAGGACGGTATCCATCACCTCGGCGGCTTCCAGGACGTGGCGTTCCTTGGTGGCGCCGATGATGGGCATCGTACCCTTTGACAGGGCCCATGCAATGCCCACCTGGGAGCAGGAGAGGCCATATTTTGCGCCGATTTCCTTCATGGCGTCCGTGAGGGCGGTCAGCTGCCCGAGGACGGGGTTGTACTTTTGGCCGCGGTCGCTGTCGGCTGGAAGAGGATTCTGGACATTGTATTTGCCGGAGAGGGCTCCCTGCTCCAGCACCATGTAGGCCCAGAACTGAATGCCGCTGCGCTTGCAGTAATCCAGCACGCCGCCTTTTTCGGAGGAGCGGTACAGCAGGCTGAAGTGGTTCTGCACGGCCGATACTTTGAACCCGGCCTGGCCCAGAATCTCATTGGCCCGGCGGATTTCCTTGATATTGTGGTTGGAAACGCCCACTTTGCGCACCTTGCCGGCTTTCAGGAGCGGAATGAGCCCCGGCGTCCAGCGCTCCACGTCCATGGGGTTGTGAATCCAGTACATGTCAATGTAATCCAGTCCCATGCGCTCCAGGGATGCATCGGCCATCTTGACTAAGTCATTGTCGTACATTTCGGCCAACTGTGGCGTGAACTTGGTGGAAATCAGGACATTTTCCCTTTTGTAGGCCGATGCCAGATGCCCAAGGATGCGCTCCGATTCACCCATGCCGTAGACGGTTGCCGTGTCCCAGAGGTTGAGCCCGGCGCCCATGGCGGCGTCAAAGACGGGCTTGAGGTTGTTTTCATCGGTGCTGCTGCCAAAGACGGTGTCTCCGCCGAACATCCCTGTTCCCCAGGCCCAGGTTCCGAGTGCTATTTTTGTCTCTTTCATAAAGTGGTTGTTTTCTTTGATGCAAAGATGGTAATTCTGGCTCTGAAAGCGGATATCTTCTTTACGGATTTTCTTACCAATTTTACGGAAAGTTTAGTATCTTAGCAGTATGGAAAAGGTCCTTCATGTAGAATCTGTCAATGACTACGCCCGCCATGTGGGGGCACCTGAGCTGCATCCGCTGGTGAGTGTAATTCACTACGACGAGCTGGAACAATGCCGTCATTGCCTCTGTGAATATGGCGTTTACGGTCTTTTCCTTATGGAAGAAAGCCCATATACAATACAGTACGGGCAGGGAGCCCACAAGGTGCAGGCAGGGTCTCTCATGTGCGTTGCGCCCGGGCAGAAGGGGGGAGTAACCGATAATGGTGAAATCATCCACATAAAGGGGTGGGTCCTGCTTTTCCATCCGGATTTTCTACCCGGAACCACTTTGGAGCGTCTCATTAAGGATTACCACTTCTTCTCGTATTACAGCAACGAGGCCCTCCTGCCCACGCAGGAAGAATGGCTGCGGCTGGAGCGCTGCATCTCCGCCATCCGCAAAGAACTCGTCGAATATCCCCAGGACCCTCATCTTCGGCGCATCGTCCTGTCGTATATCTCTTTGCTGCTGGAGCTTGCCGCACGCTATTACGAGCGCCAGTTCCAGGTGGTTCAGAAGGATGATTTCGGCCGAAAGATAGATACGGCCCTTGATCGCTATTATGCCGAAGGACGCCAGGTCCGTAAAGGTGTGCCGGGGGTGCGTTACTGCGCCGGCGAACTCTGCCTTTCCCCCAACTATTTCGGAGACCTTGTCCGCGCCCGCACCGGCGAATCCGCCTCGCGCTACATCCGCCGCTACCTGATGGAAAAAGCCCGCCGCATGCTGCTGGAAGGCCAGTCTGTCTCTGCCGTCTCCTACGCGCTGGGCTTCGAATACCCCCAGCACTTCACTCGCATGTTCAAGAAAGAGTTCGGCGTAGCTCCGAGCAAGGTTGGTGTGGGGGTCTAATGCTCGTGCCCGTTTTGCCGAAAATGCTTAGTGTCGCAGGTCCCAAGTTGTACCGTCGCAGGTCTATTGCCAGAACGTTGCAGGTCTGCGTTTTTGGGCCGAACTGCGACGTAAATCGGCCACAGGGTCAAAATACCGTCGCAGGTCAGAGCTTTTTTGCAGACCTGCGACATCTTGTGTCACCACCTGCGACGCATCATGATTCCGCCTGATACTGTCGCTAGTCCATGGCCGAAACCTTTGCCGTACATGCATCAACTTCGGCTACGGAAGGAACTCTAACCGAAAACCCGGCAAATCCTTGACGGACAGGTGAGTTTGCAACCGGGTTGCGGGAAAGAATCGTTATCTTTGTATAAGTTATGAAGAAAGAATACAAACCGCTAAATATGGTGATGAACGGCAGATATGCCGTTTTGTTCAGGAAATTGGACGCTGGAGTGCAGGCCAATGTACTTGCCCGTATGGCCGAACTTATTGAGGAAGAGAAGGAGTACGAGGATAAAGGCAACTACGGGCACCTTTGCAACATTCTCCCTACCATCGCCATTGACGAGGTGCTTCAGAAGAACGGGAAGACTCCGGAGGAGGCCTTTGAACTCATTTCAACCCACATGTGGGCGGCGCTTACCCCGGAAAAGTTCAGGAAAATGTCGCGGCTGCCGGGCTTTCTTCCCATCATGAAAAAGATCATTCCGCTGGGCTTCAAGATGGGCTCGGGGAAGGGTTGGAGATATACCTGGTTCAACGACGATCCCAAAGACCGTTATCACTTCGAGTGCAATGAGTGCCTCTACAAGCATGAATTCGGCAAACGCAATCTTCTGGGCCGATTCGGAAAGATGTTCTGCCACAGCGACATCATCAATTACGGCAACCTCCACAATATCGACTTCATCCGCACCCAGACACTTTGCCAGGGCGGAGAGAAATGCGACTTCTGCTTTGTCAGGCACCGCAAAGGCGAGACCTGGGAGCGGAGTAAATCCGTTTGATATTGGTCAAGTGACGGAAAATGCTTACCTTTAGGCCGATAAACTAGGTAAGCATGGAACAAAAAGGTCTCACGAAGAAACAGTTCAGGATCCAGATGGCGATGGTGGCTTTCTGGGAACTCTATTCCGTGTGGTGGGTGGTCAACGGCATAATTCAAAAAAGAACCGCCTACTGGATCATGGAAGCGGTTTTGGGTCTTCTGTACCTTGTGTTTGCCGTCTATCTTATTTATCAGCGTCGTCGCTACCCCCTGAACGATGAGGAACTGGATAAGCAGGTTGGTGAGAATTTCAAGTCCGGCATGACCGGCATGGGCATTACCTTTGGCATTATCGCAGTTGGGTTTTTAATCGCATTCGGCCTTGTGGCATTATTGAAATAGAGTATGAAACTTGACAAAGAACAAAAAAGAGTGCTGAAGGCCGTATTACCTGCATGTGGCGGCTATTAGATTGGATATCCGCTAGTAATGTGGCTCTTGGGAAAACTCGACTCTTGGAAAGATTTACTTATTTATTTGGGAGTCGGTCTCATTATTACGCTGCTGATGACGCTGTTCTATGTCCTTGGCGCAAGGATTCCCCGCAAAGACAAGTTTAACGGTGAATAGTGTTACCCGTTGTTTCGCCGCTATTATCATTGGTTTGCACGGTAGGCGTCGCAGGTCCTAGGGTGTGGCGTTGCGGGTCTGTGTTTTTGGGCCGAACTGCGACGTAAATCGGCCATAGGAAGCAAAAACCGTCGCAGGTCAGAGCTTTTTTGCAGACCTGCGACATTTCGAGTCACCACCTGCGACACATCGCAGGTCTTTAGGCGTAACGTCGCAGGTCTCGAGTTATAGCGTCGCAGGTTCTGGGGCGTAACGTCGCAGGTCTGTGTTTTTGGGCCGAACTGCGACGCAAATTGGCCATAGGAAGCAAAAACCGTTGCAGGTCAGGCATTTTTTGCAGACCTGCGACATTTCGAGTCACCACCTGCGACACATCGGTTTACCACCTGCGACGTAATGGTTTCGGACTTACGGCACAATACGCTTTGGAGAATTCGATAATTATCCGAGAAAAATCGATAATGGAATGTTCGGCAAAAACAACGACCTTTGCATCAGTTAATTGAGCACAACTATGGGAAAGACACTTATCGCATTCTATTCACGCCGCGGACAGAACTATGTTGACGGCAGCATCCGTAACCTTGCAAAAGGCAATAATGAAGTTATCGTAGAGAAGATTAAGGCACAGCTTCCTGATGCCGATGTTTTCCAGATAGATACCGTGAAGAAGTATTCTGAGGACTATATGGTCTGCATCGACGAGGCAAAGGAGGAACTCCGCGCAAAAGCCCGTCCGGAACTTACCGCAAAGGTGGAGAACATGGACCAGTACGACACCGTCATCCTTGGCTATCCCAATTGGTGGGGCCTTCCGCCGATGGCCGTATTCACGTTCCTGGAGAGCTACGACTTTGCAGGAAAGAAGATTGTCCCGTTCTGCTCCCATGAGGGCAGCGGCCTTGGCGGCAGTATCCGCCAGATCAAGATGACCGTTCCCGATGCCAACCTTACCGCCGGCGTAGCCATCCACGGCGCCGCCGCCTCCCATTGTGACCGTGAAGTAAAACTTATCCTTGAACAAGCCAAATAACTGTCATTCTGAGCGTCAGCGAAGAATCTCATAAAAAAACATTTCTATGAAAAAACTCATCTTCTCAGCAGTCCTTGCCCTTGCAGCCCTTTCTGCATCGGCCCAAACCCTGGTGGTTTATTATTCCCGCACCGGGCAGAATTACACCTCCGACGGCATCGTAGACCTGAAAGTGGGCAACACCGCCGTTGTCGCAAAGCAGATTCAGAAACTCACCGGGGCCGATATCTTCCAACTTGAAACAGTGAAGCAGTATGCTGCCGACTACTATGAGTGCACCCGCGAAGCCAAGGAAGAGCTGAATGCCCAGGCCCGCCCGGCCTTGAAGGCCGATATCGACATCTCCAAATACGACACCATCTACCTTGGCTGGCCCTGCTGGTGGGGCACTTACCCCATGTGCGTAGCCACCTTCCTGGAGGCCCACGACTGGACCGGCAAGACCGTGATTCCGTTTACCACCCACGAGGGGAGCGGCTTTGGCAGCGGTCTTCGTGACCTTAAGGCAGCCCTTCCGTCTGCAACCATCAAGAAGGGCCTCTCCATCCAAGGTTCCAAGGTGAAAACCGCCGGGAAGCAGATTGAAGAATTTGTAAAGGGACACAAGTGAATGACCGACAAAGAGCAAATTACGGCCCTTTATGAGGCTATGTACAAGGCGATGATTGCCAAAGACACCGTTGCCCTTGGCAACATCCTGTCGGAAGACAGCGTGCTGGTCCACATGACCGGCCACAGGCAGCCAAGGAAGGAATATCTCTCCGAAATCGCTTCCGGGACACTGAATTATTACAGCGTAAACACTGATTCTTTGGAGATTACAGTCAATGGAAATTCGGCCCGCATGATGGGCCGAAGCCGGGTGAGCGCAGCAGTCTATGGCGGCGGGCGTCACACCTGGCGGCTTCAGATGGATTCGGAACTGCGGAAGCTTGGGGGAGTGTGGAAAATTACCTGCAGCAAAGCATCAACTTATTGAATCTGATATGAAATACACTACCCTCGGAAAAACCGGGATTGAGGTTTCCCGTATCTGCGTAGGCTGCATGTCCTACGGAAAAGCCTCGGAAGATTTTCATCAGTGGACACTCGGCCCAGAAGACACGCAGGCTATGGTGGCACACGCCATCGACCTTGGGGTCAATTTCTTCGACACGGCCAACATCTATTCCTTCGGGACCAGCGAAGAGTACTTGGGGCGGGCGCTTCAGAATATCGGCGTTCCCCGTGACAAAGTTGTGATTGCCTCCAAGGTGTTTTTCAATGAGGGGCAGCTTTCCCGCAAGGCCATTCTGCGCGAGATTGACGGAACGCTCCGACGCCTGGGGACCGACTATCTGGACCTTTACCAGATTCACCGATTTGATTATGGTACGCCCATCGAGGAAACGATGGAAGCGCTTGACTCGCTAGTGAAAGCCGGAAAGGTGCGTGCCATAGGAGCATCGGCTATGTACGGCTACCAGTTCCATAACATGCAGATTTGTGCCGAGCGCAATGGCTGGACCCTGTTCTCCACCATGCAGAATCACTACAACCTGATGTACAGGGAAGATGAGCGCGAACTGATTCCCGTCTGCGAGCAGTATGGCGTGTCGCGTATCCCGTATTCTCCGCTGGCAGGCGGTCACCTGACGCACCGCGGTTGGGAGAGCGGAACGGCCCGTTCCAACACAGACAAGACCATCCGCAAGAAGTACGACGCATCCAAGGAAAATGATTTGGAGATTATCGAGAGAGTTGCAGTTCTGGCCGAACGCCTTGGCGTGACGATGACGGAAGTCGCCCTGGCCTGGACGCTGGCCAAGGGGGTTGCCGCCCCGATTGTCGGCGCCACCAAGGTGCCTCATTTCGATGCCGCTGTCCGCGCCGTGGATTTGACTTTGAGCCGTGAAGACATCGCCTTCCTGG
>Ga0247608_10003251_pt1 | contig 19177 bp, 19 predicted proteins | sample 176DNAGHGlowgp2_FD_193490 | JGI IMG/M metagenome (GOLD analysis project Ga0247608, IMG submission 193490) | Sheep rumen microbial communities from Palmerston North, Manawatu-Wanganui, New Zealand - 1766 DNA GHGlow gp2 | ecosystem: Host-associated > Mammals > Digestive system > Stomach > Rumen ...
CGATTTGACCCTGGCCATCGGCATCTTGGCCGCTTCCGAACAGATTGCGGGAGCGTCGGAGCTGGAAGACTACTACATTATGGGGGAGCTGTCGTTGGACGGTTCGCTGCAGCCCGTGCGCGGCGCGCTGCCCATCGCCTTGGAGGCGCGGCGGCACAAGAAAAAGGGGCTGATTCTGCCCATCCAGAACGCCAGGGAAGCCGCCATCGTGCAGGGCATCGATATTCTGGGGGCATCCAACATCAAGCAGGTCATTGACTTTTTCGACAAGGACACGCCCATCGAACCCACGCGTATCGACGTGGCCAGCGCCTTCAACGACAGTCTGAACCACTACGAGTACGACTTCTCGGACGTGAAAGGGCAGGAAAACATCAAACGGGCGATGGAGATTGCGGCGGCGGGTTCCCATAACGTGATTTTGATCGGTCCGCCGGGTTCCGGCAAAACCATGTTAGCCAAGCGGTTACCATCAATTTTGCCACCCTTGTGTCTGGAAGAGGCGTTAGAGACCACCAAAATCCATTCCGTGGCGGGCAAGATGAGCCGCTACGCTTCCATCATCGCCACACGGCCGTTCCGTTCACCGCACCATACCATCAGCGATGTAGCTTAGGTATGCATTAAGGTGGTTGCAAAAATACATTTTTTATCATTGGATTTTTCATATTGTTTTTGTATAATAGACAATATGAAAAATACTATTGATTATCAATTCACCCCAGTTCCGACACAACTGTTTATGTGTTGTGACAACAACTGTCGCAGTTTGTTGTTCTCTCTTATTCAACTTTCCACGTATTATGCCAGCAAGAATCCAGATGGATTTGATGGTTGGTTCTTTCGGTCGAATCACTCTCTGGAAGCGGAATCACAATTAAGCAAGAATGTTCTTTGTGGTGCTTTGGAAGCCCTATACATCAAAGGTGTCGTGGATGTCAAACCACAAGAGAGGGGAAAAGGCAAGAAGCAGGATACACGCCAATACCGAATAAAAGAAGAAGTCTTCAAACAATACGAACAGTTATCCCTTGACGATTGTATTGAGAATCCTCTATATGCAATCAACACTATGGATTACAAAAGAAAAGGTAGTCCAATGTTTCAAACATTGCCGAAACTCATACTTGACTTCGAGTTTGGAAAAAGTGACAACAATATAGACTATATAGACAAGACAGACATTGAAAATATCATAAACAACATAGATTGTATAGATATAATAAATAACAAACAAAAGTTTTGCAAGTATCTGGAAACGAGCTATTTGTAAAACTTGGATTTCATACCTCTCTCAAACAGAATCAATGAGGTGAACATCTGTTTCTAATTCCAATCATCATTTGTGTGGATTTCATCCACAACCTCAACTCAATCGTTGAGGTTTTTATGACATTCTTTCTTAGTAATAATAACTAATAATCTTTGATAGTACATTGTTTACTACTGTGGATGAAACATCCATATCACCTCAACCTATCGTTGAGGTGGTACAATAAATCAGATTGTGTTTGTTGGTTAAATCGCTGAGGTCTAAGAAGTGAAAATCCACACAGAACACCAACTTATCTTTTTTTCCGTAGCTACCGTGCTTTTTGTGTTTATCATACTATTTATGGTAAATACAAATGACATGACAAACAAGGATATAACAACAGACCCACTGAACGACTATGAGAGGGCTACACTACTTCCAATCATGGTTAAAAGTTTGCAAACAAAGCGAGGAAAGGACAAAGCAGTCACCAACTCTGCAATGCGACTTGGATTGATGGAACACGGTTACATGAAGGTCAGCGAAGCAAGGATTAGAAAAATCATCAATCATATACGAACCAATGGACTTGTAGAATGCCTTGTAGCCACCTCAGAAGGCTATTTCGTGAGCGATGACGTTCAAGAAGTAGAAAAGTATATCGAGACGCTCAAAAGCCGTGAAAATGCCATAAGAGCGATGCGGGAACATGTGGAAGAACAATGTGAAGACCTCCGCAAAAGAACCTCAACTAATTGAAATCCGACATGGGGCGCAATCACTTTGCTCCCTTTTCTATCTGGTCTTCTCCACCCTTCTTTGGTGTTGTTACCAGAATCCCTTCCCGAATGATGCACTTCTTGTTTCGATATGGTGTGTCTGGGCTGAGGTCGGTGTGTCTGAGAGAATCGTAGGTGATTCCGATAGAATCCTTCCCGAATGTATCACAGAGAGCCTTCAACGAACCGAAGTAAAAGTGCTTCCCATCAAGCTCCAGATGTATCACTTTTTGAATGTATTTAGCCATTTTCTTCCATCTTTAGACAGTCTGCAAAAGTATAATTTTATCACATATATCGAATATTTGTTAATAACTTTTCTAACTGCCTCATTATCAGTTGTTGTTAGTGTTGATAAAAAAATGAAATAAATTTCATCAAAGCATCACATATATCGAATATTTGTGTATCTTTGCCATGTCATTCGATGATGATGACAGCGGTAATAAAAAAGAGTATTAACAATCAAAATTTAGAGAAATGGAAAATATGACCTTAGCAGCAAGAACTCTCAGCCATGTGGCAGTAGTCAACAACAACACCGTGAACACGCTCAGACGTGCCACCGTTATCGCCAACCGTACCAACAGCGTGGAGCTGGGCATCGTGAAGAGCGCGATGATTGATGAACTGAAAAGCAAGCTCCGCAATGGCTATGCCAAATTCGAGTTCGTGAAGAAGGACGGCACAATCAGAGTTGCGGAAGGATGCCTCACCCCGAAGCTCATGGAGCAGAAAATCAACGGCAATGGTATCAACAGAGACAGCGTGAACACGGTCGTGTTCTGGGACTTGGAGAAGGGTGCTTTTCGCAGCCTCAGATTTGAAACCTTAATTCGCGTGTACTAATCTAATTAACACGGGGGCTGGGAACCTCAGCCCCCTTTCACCCTAAAACATCAAAACAATGGAACTTGCAAACTACATAATGAGCATCTTAAAAATGAACCTCAACACTGTATTGTCATGGGGTATTCACGACATTTTTGGTTATGAGAACGGACTGGAGTTCAAGGTACAGGGGTTCAAATTCACGGGTTGGGTTAGTATCACCTACAATGAGGGAACAGACCTATTCGACCTCAGCTTCCAAAACAAGAAGGGTGTGGAGAAGATAGAGGGTGTGTATGTGGATGGGCTGGTGGATGTCATTGACCGACACGTTGAGTACACTGGCGCAAACTACGCTAAGGACGTTGACAACTGGCTTAGGACACTTTGATTATTTCGCGAAATCAAACAAACGTTGATAGTCAACACGATAGGAATAATGCAGTTAAACTCAATGGAAATGACACTCACTTTGTTATAAAGATTGATATAAATCAAACAAATTTTAATAGTATTCAAAACTGATAAACAATGGCACTTAAAGGACAATATACGACAGCCGATTACATGGACTGGAACGAAGCGATGAACCTCATCCGTAAACTATATCGGGATGGTAGATACAGAGATAGTATGCTCATTGCCACGGGCTGTTTTACGCTTCTCAGAGTTAGCGACATTCGCAATCTGACCTACTCAGACATATTAGACCACGACATTCTAACTGTCATTGAACAGAAAACGGGAAAAAGGCGCGAAATAGCCCTTAATCCCGACTATAAAAAGCTGGTAGAGGATTGTTATTTGAAATTGGGTGTGCGAAGCAGGGATAGACATATCTTTGTGAACAAAATGGGTGGTGTGATATGTGTGCAACGTATCAATGACATTCTCAAAGAGGTGAAAGCCAAATACAACCTCCACATCCAACATTTCAGCAGCCACTCACTGAGAAAGACGGGGGCGAGAAGAATCTATGACATGAGCGATGACAGAGAGTATGCACTCATCAAGCTAAGCCAAGTGCTCAATCATTCAAATTGCTCAATCACAAGACGTTATCTTGGCATAAAAAGAGAAGAAATCCTGGATTGCTACAGCATGTTGTCATTCTGACACACAGCATGACAAATAAGGTTCTCTTATCGTTTGGCATGATATTTGTCTAATTGGGGGTACACTACGGTGTCCCCCCACATTTTTTTACGACCAAATGAGAATTTGGTTTTTTCATTTCAATATTGTATAATTGAAATGTTTAACGGATTTTTTAACATTAAAAACAGACAAAAAAATGAAACAAACAAACGATGTAAAAAAGAATTTGAAAAATGGAGTGGTGACACAAGAGATGTTCGGCTCAGCGATATTCAGTTATAACAAACGAGCAAAGAACATGCGCGACAAAGAACGAGAGTGGAGAGATTATTACCGAGGTCAGCGATACTTGTATGACAAATACGACAATGAAGGACAATGTAGGGCAAAGAAAGAGGAATACTACTCCAGAAAGGCTGATTGTTTGAAATTTGTCAAGCCAACAGCATTACATATCGTTGAGAGAGAACGTACATGTCGAGAATGGGATGAATATCTTAATGAGTGGGATTACGATACTTACACTTTTTATGAGTATTATTTGCTATATAAGATTGGTACATTCTCTTTTCATAGTCCAATCACAAAGGAAGAGTATGATGCATTGAAAGATACGCTTCCAACAGAAGAACTATACGATTTTGAAACACACGGAGAAGACATAGAAGAGCTTATGAGTGTTCAGACTGCAAACAAGATATTAAACGGGTTAAAAAGTGGTCAATACGCATTGATTGCTGCCTAATCACCAAGCCTCCGTGTTGTCACGGGGGCTTTTTTCTTCCATTACATAACCATAACCACAAAAGCACCATTTATTGAGTAGCATCGGAGATTGAACGGTGAATAGTGTTTAAGATTTTTATATCTTTGCGCTTCATTTAAAACCCCAAGATTGATATGAGTTCCAACCAGTTCCAGAGGATATTAGACAAATACCGCTCCATTTCGCATTCAGAGCGAGACAAGGGAAACCGATTTGAACGCCTCATGCAGGCTTTCTTGCAGACATATCCGATGTATCGGAACAAACTGGAACATGTCTGGCTATGGAATGAGTTCCCGTTCAGAAAGTCGCTGGGCGGTTCCGACTTGGGAATAGACATAGTGGCCAAGACCTACGAAGGCGAATACTGGGCTATCCAGTGCAAGTGCTATGATGCCAACACCACAATAGACAAACAGTCTGTCGATACCTTCTTGACCACCTCAGCACGCTCATTCCAAGACGAAAACGGCAACACGTTGAGGTTCTCATTCCGCTTATGGATTGACACGACCGAGAAAGGCTTTAACGCCAACGCTGCCGAAACTGTCCTTCATCAGGAGATTCCATTCAGCAGGTTCGGTCTGGTTGACCTCATCAATTCTGGTGTGGACTGGGAGGAACTGGAAAACGGGATTGTCGGCACCAAAGCACTTACAGAGAAGAAAACTGTTCGGGAGCACCAGCAGAAGGCAATAGACAACGCGCACGAATATTTCAAGACCAATGACCGAGGGAAGCTGATTATGGCGTGTGGTACTGGCAAAACGTTCACATCGTTGAAGATAGCGGAGAAGGAAACTGGCGGCAAGGGAACCATACTGTTTTTAGTGCCTTCCATAGCCTTGTTGGGTCAGACTTTACGGGAATGGAGCTATGATGCGGAAGAGAAGATAAACGCCATTTGTATCTGTTCGGATTCAGAAGTCTCACAGATAAAGCGTGAAAAGGATGATGACACGGATGGCTTTTCAATTACCGAGCTGGCCATGCCCGCGTCAACCAGTTCGGCTGAGATAAGAAAACAGTTCCGTAGCATCAAAACAGCCAAACAAGAAGGAATGATTGTGTTTTTCAGCACATATCAATCCGTGGACAAGGTGGCTGAGGCACAGATACGGATTGGCGATGAGGCGACATTTGATTTGATGGTATGCGATGAGGCACACAGAACAACTGGCGTCACACTCAAAGATGCCATTGAAAGCAAGTTTGTAAGTGTTCACGACAACGACTTCATCAAGGCGAGAAAACGCCTTTACATGACTGCAACACCGAGAATCTATGCCGAAAGCGCGCAGGCGAAAGCCCGCGAAAAAGAGGCGGTTCTCTGTTCCATGGATGATGCGGAAATCTACGGTAACGAAATCTATCGTATTGGCTTTGGAGAGGCTGTTGAAAAGCATCTTCTCTCCGATTATAAGGTTCTGGTTCTGACTTTGAGTGAAGAGGAAATTTCAGCCGATTTGCAGCTGGCTATCGCAGGAAAGAACAGTGAAATCAAGATGGACGATGCAGCCAGACTGATAGGCTGCATCAATGCTCTATCTAAGAAAACATTGTTGGATGCCAAGATGCTGAATGAGACCGACCCAGAGCCGATGCGCAGGGCTGTTGCGTTCTGTCAGACCGTCAAGATTTCCAAGCAGATTAGTTCAGCTTTCAACACATGCAAGGAGGCATATTTTGAGATGCTTACACCAGAGGAGCGTGAAACGACCGTAAATGTAGAGGCAAGGCACGTGGACGGGTCTATGGGTGCATCTATAAGAGATATGCGCCTCCAGTGGCTTAAGGACACGCCAAACACTGAAAACCAATGCAGGATATTGACCAATGTCAGATGCCTGAGCGAGGGCGTTGATGTTCCAAGCTTGGATGCAGTGTTATTTCTATCGGCACGGAACAGCCAAGTTGATGTGGTTCAGTCCGTGGGGCGTGTGATGAGACGTGCAGAGGGCAAGAAATATGGTTACATCATTATACCCGTCATTGTGCCAGCCGCAACCAAGCCAGAGGACGTGTTGGATGACAATGAGCGGTTCAAGGTAGTATGGACTGTGTTGAACGCTCTAAGGGCACATGATGACCGATTCAACGCCACCATCAACAAGATTGAGCTGAACAAAAAGAAACCGAGCAACATCATTGTTACGGATGGCTGTCTCTCCGACCACGGTTCCAACGGTGGTTCGGATGAAACCATATCCGAAATCGAAAGACAGCTCTCGTTGAGGTTTGAGGAACTGCAAAGCGTTATCTATGCCCGAATGGTTCAGAAGGTGGGCGACAAACGCTATTGGGAACAATGGGCGGCAGATGTCGCTAAAATCGCAGCCAGACACATTGAGAGAATCAAGAAACTCATATCCACCGAAGAGAAGGCAAGGAAAGCATTTGACACGTTCTTGAAAGGCTTGCATAGGAACATCAACCCCAGCGTGGATGAAGACACGGCTATTGAGATGCTTGCACAGCATCTTATCACGCAGCCAGTATTTGAAGCCTTGTTTGAGAACTATTCTTTTGCACAGAACAACCCGATGTCAAAGGCATTGGGAAAGATGATTGGGCTGTTAAACGAGACCATTGACGAGGAAGACACCAAGAGCCTTGACCGCTTCTATAAGAGCGTAAGACAACGCGCCGAGGGCATTGACAATGCGGATGCCAAACAGAAGATTATCATTGAACTGTACGACAAGTTCTTCAAGACCGCTTTCCCGAGAGTGGTTGAAATGCTTGGCATTGTCTATACGCCAGTGGAGTGTGTGGATTTCATCATCCACAGTGTTGAGAAGGTACTGAACAAGGAATTTGGGCGTTCCATATCAGATGAGAATGTGAATGTAATAGACCCGTTCACTGGGACAGCCACTTTCGTGACGCGCCTCCTGCAAAGCGGCATCATCAAGAAAGAGGACTTAGAGAGGAAATACAAGAGGGAAATCGCCGCCAACGAGATTGTTCTGTTGGCTTATTACATAGCAAGCATCAACATTGAAAATGTCTATCACGACCTTGTTCAGACAGAGGAATACACACCATTTAACGGCATCTGTCTGACCGATACGTTCCAGTTGGGAGAGCAGATGTATAATAAATCAAAAAAAGTCGGCTATCAAGGCAACACGGACAATGAGAGCGTTTTCCCAGAGAACAATGCACGTATCAACAAACAATTAAAAACCCCTATCACAGTTATTATTGGCAATCCACCCTATTCAGTAGGTCAGAAATCAGCCAACGATAACGCGCAGAACCAATCTTATCCATTGCTTGAAAGACAAATAGAACTGAAATATGTTCAGAACAGCGAAGCCAATTTGAATAAAGCCGCTTATGACAGCTATATCAAGGCTTTCAGATGGGCAACAGATAGGCTGAGTGAAAAGGATGGAGGGGTTATTGGATTCATCAGCAACGGAGCGTGGCTTGAAAGTAACGGTCTGGACGGCTTCAGAAAGAGCCTTGAGGCTGAGTTCTCAAGCATCTATGTTTTCAATCTGAGAGGAAATTGCCGCACCCAAGGCGAATTGAGACGAAAAGAGGCTGGTAATGTTTTTGGATTAGGTAGCCGCACCCCGATTTCAATTACAATTCTGGTCAAGAAGCCAGACTGGAACGGCAAGGCCGAAATCCACTATCACGACATTGGCGACTATCTGAGCAGAGAAGAGAAACTGGCCATCATTGCAAAGGCAGGAAACATATTCAACCTTCCATTGGTGGAGCTCCACCCAAACGAACATGGGGACTGGATAAACCTGCGTAACGATAAGTTTTCTACATATATCCCGATAGAACCCGAAAAGAAGTTTGACACTACTGCAAAGAGTTGGTTTATCACTTATGCTATCGGTGTGGCGACCAACAGAGACGCTTGGGTCTATGGGTATTCCAAGCAAAGTGTAGAAAACAATATGCTTAACATGATAGATTTCTACAATGAGCAAAGGGAACTATTAGCAAGTGGAGTAATAACGGAGCTGGTCGGCAATGCAGACAAAATTAGTTGGACGGTTAATTTAAAGAAGGATGCCGAAAAAAACAATCCTTTATCTTATGACGGTACTCAGTATGTGGAAAGTTGTTATAGACCGTTTAGCAAACAAAACTTATATTATCATAAGCCTTTTATTGAACGTGCTGGAATATGGAGGCAACTCTATCCCACTAATGAGCATGTCAACATCGTTATTTCTTTAAATGGCAATGGCGGAAGTAAGGATTTTTCTCCACTTGTTACCAATACCATTCCAAACTTACATTTGATAGAAAATGGACAGTATTTTCCTCTATACTATTACACAAAAGCTGAGCACAGTTTTCAACTTTCTGTTTTTGAAGACGAGGAAGACGAATACACCCGCCATGATGCTATCACTGACTTCATCCTAAAGCAGGCGCAACAGCTCTATGGATTGAAGGTGAACAAGGAGGACATATTCTACTATGTATATGGGTTCCTTCATTCTCCAGAGTACCGAGAGACGTTTGCAGCCGATTTGAAAAAGATGCTGCCACGGATTCCGTTGGTTGAAAGTGCATCCGACTTCTGGGCATTCAGCAGGGCGGGCAGGCAGCTTGCAGACCTCCACCTCAACTATGAGACCGTTGAGCCGTATGATGGTGTCAATGTCGAGTTCAGCAAGGATGAGCCGTCATACTACGTTGAGAAGATGAGGTTCCCGAACAAGACTGACAAGAGCGTTATACTGTTCAATCCCCACATCAAGATAACCAATATTCCCTCCGAGGCATACGAATATGTTGTGAACGGCAAATCGGCTATCGAGTGGATAATGGAACGCTATGCCATCACGACCGACAAAGCCAGTGGCATCGTGAATAATCCCAACGATTGGGCAACCGAGCATGACGACCCGCAATACATCTTCAACCTCTTGTTGCGCATTATTACTGTCAGCATAGAGACAATGAAGATTGTGAAAGCATTGCCAAAAGTAAAATTTGAATAATTAAGGGACAAGACTATTACTTGAAATATGGGACAACGAAAATTATATCATATAACTAATCCCGAAAACAAAGAATCTATTTTGAAATATGGTATCAAATGTAGTGATGATGGGTACATATACTTGGTGTCAGAAGAGAAACTGTCTGATTTATGCTCTTCTTTTGACTTTGTTGCAGCTTTTCAATTACATATTCTCGAATATCAAATTTTTGAAATCTCTGAGACAGGTATAGGTGGAAAACTCACAAAGGAAATAATTGATGGAGCAGAATCATCCTGTCAATTTCAACTTAAACAACAAAGAATCAAGAATAATCATATTACCGACTGTGGAACACGTAAAGTGAACGATACTGTTGCTGATAATTTGCAAGAAAAGGGAATGAAATTTGACGGGAATAAAAAAAGCCCAAAACAAGTACATAGCAACGGTTCACCTATAATCTAATTCTGACCTCGTAGTTGTAACATACTCACTTCTGATATTACTGAAACCCGTAAAACGCTGAAAATCTGAATTATAATCAAAATACGATGAGGTTTAGGTTCACTTAGGTACGTCAGAATCAAAAGTGAAACCAAAAACCTCATCTTCAATGTTCGGTTTTGTCATCGTTGAGGTCAAATTCTCCGAAATCCAACCCCAAAATCCAACCTCAACAGACAAATCACCCCATTTGCCCATGTCAAAAACATGTGCATTCCTGCAACTTTCTGTCAAGTTCCTGCAACTTTTGTCGGGAAACATGACAGTTTATCACTTTTATATTTTTTTCTATTGTTTTGTAAATGAAAAAGTTATATGTTTGCTGCCTAACTAAAAGCAATAAGAATATGGAAGCTATCAGACTGACCAACATGGAAAATGATGAGGTATGGATTAACCTCAGCAAAGTGTCGTTTTTCAAGCGGAGAGGACGGGGAACCACCGTGATTTATGACAATGGAACTAAAGTGGAGGTGCGAGAGAACTTGACCATCGTTCAGTATCTGCTCGACCATTATGTTTTTGATGTGAGTACTGACGAAATCTATCAGTAATCATAACTGAGAAAAAATGCTATCTTTGCCGCGTAATAAATTTGAAAGAGTATATGACGAATTATAGTGAATCATGGGATGGGAGAGATTATTCTAAAGGAGGTGGAGGATTAGGATGTATAGTATATATTGTAATCTTCTTGATTATAATAATTTATGAATGTTCGAGATAGAAATTTTACTGTAAACAGTATAAACATATAAGGCTGAGGTGATTCCCAGACTTCTAAAAATGAGTATCAATTATGAATTATGACTTACTTATTCGCTCACCGCAATATAGCGATTGGTGTGTGATGCACTTAGGTGCGTCACGGGAAGAGGACTTCCAAATTCAAAAGTTAGTACAAAGTTCAGCTTTTAAGAATTGGTTGCAACAAAATCCCAATGGTACAGTTGACCAATATCTTCAAGAATTACATGCCTACCGACAGACCCCCGAATACCAAATACGAGAACTACAATCAGAGGTTTATTATTTGACCGAAGAGGTTGATGAATTGAACAACCAAGTTGCAGATTTACAAGATGAGATTAGTGTAAAAAATGACGAAATACAATCTTTAACATCAACTAACACGGGGCTTATAATAACTTCCATATTCTTTTTTCTTGTCACTGTAGCCCTACTTGTTATGCGAAAAAAGAATATCTTTAAGAAATAGTTACAGATGGGGAGACTGGACTGTCACATTTTTCAGTATAAATAATTAACAAAGATTGACATGTCACGAAAAAGCTCAATACAATATAATCCGAAGCTAACTGTCAAGGAAAATGCCCTGCTCAACAACGTGTCAGAAAGTGGCATATACTACTATATCCGCAATCATTCTGTAAATCGCGAAGAGGATAGGGCAAACAACCTCATCGACAAAATCACTCATGCTATAAAGAACAATCCAGAAGCATCACAGTTCAAAATATCCAAAATCACGGGCTTACATCTGGCCACGGTGAAAAAGTATTGGAACTATGCAAAAAGCGGTCAAGAGCTGATATTTGAGGGCAAGAATCGCCCATATCGAAAACCATCATCAAAGGAGCTTGAAATCTTCTACACGACTGACAAAACCGTGCCATCTGATTTGTTACGAGTAGAGAACTTCGAGAAGGATATTCTCGACCCGTTCTGCAGTGCAGGTGTACTGGCTGAGGTTTTTCAATCAAACGGATATATAGTCCACGCAACCGACATCCAAGACCGAGGCTATGGTACAATAGCAGATTTTCACAGAACCGAATGGGAATCGGGCAAATACGACATTGCAACTATACCACCCATAAACTACAATTTGATTTCTGCCATCGCAAAGTGCGTGGAGGTTGCTAAGAACAAGGTCGCCTTATTGCTACCAATAGACATATTATGCGGTGAAGAACACTATAAGCAGCTATTCAAAGACTTTCCACCAAGCAGAATCTACCCATATATTGAGACAATCTGCTTTTATAGAAACTCTAAAGAGAAAGTCACAAACAAAAACGGATATGGATGGTTTGTGTGGGATAAGAAAACTAAAAGTGGAACTGTTCTGACGTGGATACATAACGAGCAGTTAAACAAAATTACCTCAGCTAAGAATGAAGAAATAATCCACGAAGATGATAATATTAAGGGTATCATCGGAGCCGTGTGTGGAGACATTATTGGTAGTACCCACGAAGGAAACAAACCAAAAGTTAAAACTAAGGATAGATTTAATTTGTTTACAGCTGAGAGTTGTTTCACGGATGACACTGTGATGACGATTGCTATTGCTGATGCGATTTTGAAGAAGATACCCTTTGAACAAGCTATGCGGGAATGGGCAAAAACATATCCTAAAGCGGGGTATGGGAAGCGCTTTAAAAGATGGTTGAAAAAGAAACCAAATATGAGGACTGATAGTTTTGGGAATGGTTCTGCCATGAGAGTTAGCGCAGCGGGCTACTCTGCTAAAAGTATTGAAGAGGCTTTGAAACTTGCAGAAGAAACCGCAAAAACATCCCATAACAGCGAAGATGGCATCAATGCGGCTCAATGCACGGCAGTGGCTGTTTATATGGCTAACAATGGCTATTCCAAGACGGATATTATTAAATACATTAAGAAACATTTCAATTACAAAATCTATAAAACAGAGGAAGAAGTAATTCGTTTTGCAAAAAAAACGAGAAAGGAAGACCAAGAATTAGCAAGAGTCGCCATACCTATTGCAATGAGTGCATTTTCTCTGGGCGATAGTTTTGAATCAGTCGTGAGATTAGCTGTGTATTTTGGTGTTGACACCGATACTATTGGGGCAATCGCATGTTCCATAGCTGGAGCATATTTCGGGATTCCGAGAAGTATTGCAGACAAAGCCGTACAGTATCTACCAATAGACATTTTGGAAGTTATTAACAGATTTGACAACAACAAATTGGTAAGTAAAAGAATAACTCCTCATAGCTTACGGAATAATGGAACTCAATCAGTTGTGGTTTATGGTATAAACGAAAACAATACGGACTGGGAAGATGGACGAGATTTTACAATTAGCAACCGATTTCACCGTAATAAACTAAAATCTATTCCAATAAAGACTATTGGCACTTCCGATGAAACATTAAAGAATGATATTCGTAATCTGATTACTCATGTGGAAGAGAATCCTAATAACTTATACTATATCTTTGATATTGGTCTTAGCGAAAAATCAAATCGAGGAATAGAACTGATGGCTCAACTGTTGGAACCGCTGAGGGACAAAGATAACGTATATCTCTTCAAAGACTTCTGGGATTACTACAATTCTTATCAGAAATAATAACTAATAATCATTGTCATCCCCATCGACCTCAACTCTGTCACAGGTCGTGTCTTGGATTGATGGTACATTAGACCAATAGTCTTTAAGTCCATTGCTGATGTTTTGTTTGTGTGTGGTTGATTTTGGTCTGTTCCGAAGAGCCAGACTGATTTTCTTTTTGACCTCATCTGGGCACTCACGGTATTGTCTTTTGTATTCTTTTGACATTTTTGTTGATTTTTATAACTTATTCGACAATAAATAGTATAAAAAACACAAAAAGTATGGTAAGTTACTTAAAAAAAGTGAAAATTCTGGCAAAAAATATTTTCGTTAAACTATTGTATGCCTACTATGACAGTCTTCGATGAAAAATTCTAAGGCGAGTGACAGATAATTTTTAAATTTGTAAGCCCCTCTTTACAGGGTTGTATATTGCAGATATTAAGAAAGATATAACGATTTGAGTTACGTGAATTACGTGATTGTATTTAACACTTATTTCTATTTGATGATAGTGGACTTGACGTAGAAAACTTATCCTTGCACAGATAACAACTCTTTTTTATGACCTTTATATTTCCTTTTTCTCCCTTTTATACTCCTAATAATTCGGATAGGTGTTTCGCGATATTCTGGTTCACCATTTGCGTCTATGTAAACTTCTTCCATTGTTTTGCTCTTCCTGTTATACACAAAATCATAACTATATTCAATTGGAGGAGCCATTGTTATTGAGATTTTAGACCTGTATTTATCGAGCTTATAGGTATAGATAACACAGACGTATTTAACAAGAGCATCACGAATAGCATTATCATCCAACTCATACAAGTCTTTCTTGACAAACTCGTCATCTTTTATTTTAAGGATTGTGTCAGAAAGCGACTCTTCTTCTTTCCTTAATTGTTCTATATCGCGCTGTAAAAGGCTCAAATTTCGTTTATAAGTACTCTCTGAAACAGAATTTCCCGAATAATAGTCGTCTTGGAGCTTTTCTATTTTCTTATTTTTCATCGTGATTTGAGAACGAGTATGTTCAAGTTTCATTTCATACTGATGTTTGTTTTGTCTTATTTGCTCTTCGATGAGTGAAGTATCATAGTGTGCAACCATATCATTTACCACTTGAACAATAGCACTATCCAGATTGTTTATGTTTAAGCTAAATTTTTCTGTATATGACACATAACTACATTCGCTTTTTTTCACTCGCATAGGATGAAGTTCGACACTGTGAAAAATACCATTCTCATCTTTTTCCCAAACCATTTCTCGCAACAAGCCTTGGCAATAATAAGGGGTTTCTTTGTACTTGACTTTGGGTAATGTCCTAAAATTCTTCAATTTAGATTGCACTCTTTCAAAAACGTCTTTGCTGACAATTGCAGGTCGGTTATATTCATCATCACCAATATACTTCCTGTTCTTGAGAATCTTCTGTATATAATGTTCTCTTGTCCGCAAAGAATTAGACTTAACACCTAAGTTCACATATTTATTCGCTAATGCTCTTGTGCTCAGCGGAGTATTTGCATAGCTGTCAAATATCTCTCGTACCAAATCGGCACCGTCTTTATCAACCACATATTTACCGTCAGTATCAACCTTATAACCAAGTAGCATCCTTCCCCCATTATATCTACCCTCATTCTTATTTCGTCTTTTGGCTCGCGCAAAACGCTCTTTTTTAGTTTCCATTTCTTGCTTGCTCATAGTTGCAAATAATGAGAAAGCGAGTTCAACACCCTTATTAACTTTTCCATCATCGTCAAGGAGACATAGAGATGGGTTTTTGATTTTCAAATTGACACTATTCTTGATAAGATAATTTTTAAATTCCATCAAAACAGTTTCATCTCTACCTATTCTATCTATTGACCACGCATACACACAAGCTATATTTTCTTGTTGTATGGTTTCATATACTCGTTGCATGTTATAACGATATTCATCATCGAGTTTAATAGCACTCGCACCTTCGCCCCCAATGGGAATGATATTGTCTTCACTATAACCATCCAACTTCGCAAACTCGAAAACTTCCTTTTTTTGACTTTCAACCTCCTGCTTTGTAGTAGAGGTTCTGATAATAATAATAACTTTTTTCCCCATAATAACACTGTTTTTTTGTTTAACAATAAATTTCACATGCACTATTATACATTTTGTTTTATTAAAAACCAAATCCACTTTAATGCATATATTTGTTGTCGCGCTCGTGGGCGGCGGAACGCACCCGCAGCCGGGCGAGATCTCGCTCGCGCATAATGGCGTGCTCTTTCTGGACGAATTGCCGGAATTTAAACGGCAGGTTTTGGAGGTGATGCGGCAACCGTTGGAGGAACGGAGGGTCACTATCTCGCGGTCAAAATATTCGGTGGAGTTTCCGGCCTCCTTCATGTTTATCGCCGCGATGAACCCTTGTCCGTGCGGAAACTACAACCACCCGACCATCGCCTGCACATGCAAACCCTTTGAGGTCCAGAACTATCTGAGTAAAATCTCAGGACCTTTAATGGATCGCATCGACCTCCATGTCGAGGTCGTGCCGGTCAGCCATGAGGAGTTAGCGTCCGACAAGCCGTCGGAGCGGAGTGCGGAGATCCGCAAGCGTGTGGTGGCAGCGCGGAAAATCCAAAAGCAGCGGTTCGAGGGGTGTCAGGGTGTGTTCGCGAACGCGCAGATGAGCAGCAGGATGGTGCGGGAATATTGCCGTATTGACGAGGCGGGGCAGCTGCTCCTAAAGCAGGCGATGGACCGCCTCGGCCTCTCCGCCCGCGCCTACGACCGCATCCTCAAGGTGGCCCGCACCATCGCGGACCTTGACGGCAGCCCGAACATCGAAATCGGCCACCTCAGCGAGGCCATCAATTTTCGGAATCTGGACCGGGATAATTGGGGGAGGCGGTGAGGTTTCGCCCCTGAAGGGGCGCTTGTACCCGTCCGTAGACGCTGGTTCTACCAAGCTTTTGTCCCTGCGGGACATGGTGTCTGTCGTGGCGGTTACATCCTACCGAGCTTCTGTCCCTGTCGGGACATTGTTTCGCCCCAGACCGGGGCGATATGGGGTTCGATGGCGATGGTCTTACCGAGCTTTTGTCCCTGCCGGGACATGGTGTCCGTCAGGGCGGTTGCCATCTACCGAGCTTGTGTCCCTGCCGGGACATGAAGATCGTCGTGGGTGATGTGCTATACCGGACTGTTGTCCCTTCGGGGCACATTCCTGTGCGGTGTCAAACGCAGGGAACTGCAACGGTCACGAACAGCCCCGACAGGGGCCAAAGCTCGGTAGAAAGGGTGCCGTTGTCCCATCCCCATCGTCCCGTCAGGGACAAAAGCTCGGTAGAACGAAGAATGTCACGGTTCCCCGTAAACGTCCCTTCAGGGACGAAACGAAAGACGAAGCATAAATTAATTTTCAAACAAACAAATCAAACCATTATGAGATCAATGAGAAATAACACCTACACGCAAATCCACATCCAAATGGTGTTTGCAGTACAAAACAGGGATTCTTTGATTCTTGATTCCTGGAGAGAGCGTCTGTACAAATACATGATCGCTATAATCCAAAACAACCGCCATAAAGTTCTAGCCATAGGCGGAACGGCAGACCATGTTCACATTCTAATTGGAATGCGGCCATCGCAATCATTGTCCGATTTGATGCAGTATGTCAAAGGTTGTTCGTCGAAATGGATAAACGAGAATAGGTTGGCAAATGGCTGGTTTTCTTGGCAGGAGGGTTATGGCGCATTCTCCTACGCTAAGGATGATTTGCCTAATGTCATCCGTTACATTGAGAATCAAACCGAGCACCATAAACAGAGAGACATGGTGACCGAATACAAAGAGATGTTGAAGGAAAATGAGATTGATTATGACGAACAAAAAATCTTCAAACAGATCGAGTGATTTGTTGAAAAATGTACTTTTACCCATAAAAAAAGAGAATAGTCTTCTCAAAAAGAGAAATTGGAGCCAGAGGTGATAATCAAGACGTATGCAGTGCAATCAACTCATAAAGCAAGAAAGAAACTGGCAACACCGTCTCAATTATGATCTAATGAATATTACTATTAAACAGACGATGATAAGCATTGGCAAATCTGTCAATATTTCTTGCCAACTCCAAGGGGAGCCATCGTGTCCTCCAAAGAAATGAAAAATAAGAACAACAAATAAAAAAACTAAAAAATTGAGAACGATATTAATAAACATTTCTCTTGCTTTATTGTTTTTATTTTTCATCCCCACCTTCTTTTCATTACTAAACTAAAATATTAGAACAGCCCCGACTACAAGGGAGTTTAACCTCTATTTCTCCAATAAGGCATCAACCTCCTCAATGAATTTTTGTGCTTTTGGGTAAAGCTCATCAACTTCTTCCAATGTGGAATATACAAACTCATCGTAGTCGCCACGTTGGCGGCTGTCATACAGGTTTGAGAATGCGCGACCACTTTCTTTTCGTCTTTCATAGTATGATTCCTTCGTTCGTGACGTTTATATAAAAGGGTGTTGGGAACGGGCGGTTCTCCCACTCTTTCCGGGGCATAATCAGCTTACTGATGATAACTCCCGTCTCCAACTCGATGTCGTAATATGGGGCGATGATGCGGTCTTTGTCCTCGTATGACAGTTTGTCCGCCTCCACAAGCATCAGCAGGTCTATGTCGGAATCCTCTCGGGCGTCCCCTCTGGCTTCCGAACCATACAGGATGGTCTGCACAGCAGGTTTCATCCTGCCGGCCACCTCTCTGATTTTGTCAACTATACTTGTTCGCCTCATTGGTTGATTATTTTTTGCAAAAATACATTTTTTTCAAACCCGGAGGGTTATAATTGCAAAATTCAATATCCTGTCCACGGACAAAATGGACAGAATGGACAGTAAAAGACATAATAATAACCAAACTATATATTTTCTGGTATATTATATGTCTATCAAAATGATTACAAGAAGATAATGACGAAAATTTACAAAAACACAAAATTTCGTCATTAAGGCGTATTAACTGGATGGATAAAAAAGAAAGTATTGGGAGAAAAAGAAAAAAAACAGGTTGAAAATCAAAGGATTGGAAGTAACCAATCCTTTTTTTTATGTAAAATTTTCTACGCAATTTTTCAGGTGTCTTTAATCCCAACTTGTACTGACCTCCATGTCGAGGTCGTGCCGGTCAGCCATGAGGAGTTAGCGTCCGACAAGCCGTCGGAGCGCAGTGCGGAAATCCGCAAGCGGGTGGTGGCAGCGCGGGAAATCCAAAAGCGGCGGTTCGAGGGGTGTCAGGGTGTGTTCGCGAACGCGCAGATGAGCAGCAGGATGGTGCGGGAATATTGCCGTATTGACGAGGCGGGGCAGCTGCTCCTAAAGCAGGCGATGGACCGCCTCGGCCTCTCCGCCCGCGCCTACGACCGCATCCTCAAGGTGGCCCGCACCATCGCGGACCTTGACGGCAGCCCAGACATCGAGATCGGGCATTTGAGCGAGGCCATCAATTTCAGGAATCTGGACCGGGATAATTGGGGGAGGAGATGATTAATTCATAATTCATAATGCATAATGCATAATCATAATGCATGATCATAATCATAATTCATAATTAAATGGTAGGATATGAAAAGTAATAAAGATAATCTGAT